>OCHC01001010.1_pt1 | contig 24640 bp, 18 predicted proteins | sample 1538641 | NCBI WGS metagenome assembly OCHC01 (sample SAMN04571714, study PRJEB22368) | human gut metagenome | biome: human gut; material: stool | host: Homo sapiens | place: Luxembourg | collected 2012-08-17
CGTGGCAGAAGCCACGCGGGGGCGCTTTTTATTAAAGGCCCCCTTGTCAAAGGGGGCTGTCCGCGAAGCGGACTGGGGGATTTCGACGGGCTTTGCCGGATAAGCCGTCATACCCGCAGGCGGCCGGGAATCCCTCCGCCTCGCTTGCGCTCGGCACCTCCCTTTGACAAGGGAGGCTTTTTTCTTGGGGCTTCGCCCGCGCAACAAGCCGCCCCTTACAGGGGAGGTGGCCGAGCGTCAGCGATGGCCGGAGGGGCTTTGCCGCGTTCACTCCACCTCAAACCTCTCCCCGTCGATCTCGACCCATGCCACGGCCTCCGGGTCGATGATGTCGTAGCTGTCAACACGCAAGGTCATCTGTCCGGAATTTTTGTTCTCGCGGCCATAGGAACCCTTGTAAAATTCCCCGTCCCAGCCGTAGGTCAACTCGGTGCCGTCGGCGCGGAACAGCTTTACGCGGGACTGCACATCGTATCGCGAGGTCCCGCCCAGCGGCAGACTGCCGTGATTCATGCCGATGACGCTGACCGCCAGCGGTTCAATACGAACCTCTTGAATGTCAAACGTTGCGTCGGGATATTGCTCGGCTTCTTCGTCGGTCATATCATAATGGAACCAGTGTCCACCCTTCAGCGCGATGGTTTTCTTCACATCCACTGTCAGTGTTGGGGGCGCATCCGGCAGCGTGATTTTTACGCTTGCCTTGGCGCTATAGTTTGTCAGGTTGCCGATATACAGTGTTCGATTGTTGCCTTTCTCGTACAAAAGAGGTATATCCACAAAGCAGGATAGCGTGTCGTTCTCGCTTGCTTCATAACGGCCATCCCACGGGCCGACGGCATAGCCGCTGATCGGCCCGACATCGACGTTGCTTGCGCCGTAGTCCCACTTCCGCTCGCTGGCGCCTTTGGGCTTGTACAGCGTAAAATTCGCGGTGTCCCACACCAAATCATCGGGCTCCATCCCTTGGGCGTTGTCTACATCATACAACACGCGCAGTGTGTACTGCCCCCGCAGCAGCGCCTTTACACTGACCGTGTGGCCGTTGATTTCGGCGGTCAGCGGTTCGTCCAGCACCTCGCCGTATTTCTGCACCAGTGCGTTCGTCTCGTTGGCGGCGCTCATGGGGTGGAAAAGCCCCAGCACCACCGCGCCCGCGGCCACTAAGCAGAGTGCTGCCGCCGCGGCTGCCAGCCGCCAGCCCCGCAAAACATGCACCCTTGGACGGCGCGCCAGCACTTTTGCCCGCAGCGCCGCGGTTTCCTCTGCCGTCAGGGCGTCTGCCAGCGGCGGGTGGTCGTTCATCCAGCGTTCCAGTTCGGTCATAGGTCAGCCCTCCTTCAATAGCTTTTGCAGTGCCAGCCGTGCGCGGTGCAGCCGGGTGCGCACCGTTGCGGCAGGCATGTTGAAATGTACGCCCAGCTGGGCCGCCGTCTCGCCATATACGTACCTGCGCAGAAAAAGCTCCCCGTCGGGCGGCGGCAGCGCCATGACCTGCGCCATCAGCTCGCGGGTTTCCAGCTCGCTTTCCAGCGCAACGGCCAGCTCGGCGTCGTCGCGGTCATCCAGCGGCAGCGTCTCGCCCCGGCGCAGCAGCGCACGGTAGCGGTCAATGGCGCACTGCCGCGCCGTCCGCACCACCAGCCGCCGCCGATGGGTCTCGTCTGCGGGCAGGTGTGCCCCGCGCCAGAGCTTGTAAAACGTGTCGGCCTCGGCCTCCTCGGCGTCCTGCGGATGGCCGGGCAGAATGGCCCGGCAGACGGACCGCACTGCACCGCCGTAGTCCCGCAGCAGGGTGTCCAACTCGTGCTCTGTCATGGGCGTCGCCCCCTTTCATAAAGATTATACGACAAAAACGGGCGGGGTGTTTCAACTTTTTTTGTTTTCCCCCTCGGGGGAAGGCTTCCGCACCGCCCCTTTACCGCCCGCCCGATTTGTGCTATAATACGCTTGATAATGGGGAAGTATTGGAAAAGAGGTGCATACATGCTGAAAGTAACCCTGCTGGGCACGGGCGGCACGCAGCCGCTGCCGGACCGCGCACTGGCCGCCGCCGCGGTCACGGTGGGTGGGCGCAGCGTGCTGCTGGACTGCGGCGAGGGCACGCAGGTCGGCCTGCGGCGGTACGGCGTCAGCGCGTATCGGCTTTCGGCGGTGCTGCTGACCCACTACCACGGCGACCACATTCTGGGCCTGCCCGGTCTTTTGCAGACCCTGGGCAGCCTGAACCGCACCGAGCCGCTGACGATCTACGGCCCCAAGGGCATCGAGCCTGTGGCGCAGGCCGTCACGGCGCTGGCCGGGCCGCAGGCGTACCCGGTGCGCTGGCAGGTCGCAGACAAACCATTCCACATAGACACGCTGAAAATCGCCCCGTTCCCGCTGACCCACCGCGTACCCTGCTGCGGCTATCTGCTTGCGCTGCCCCGCGCCGGGCGGTTCGACCCCGCAAGGGCGCGGGCTGCGGGCATCCCGATGCCCTACTGGAAAACGCTGCAAAGGGGCGAGCCCGTCGGCGGCTGCACGCCGGAGCAGGTGCTGGGTGCGCCGCGCCGCGGACTGAAGGTGGTCTACGCCACCGACACCCGCCCCTGCGCCGCGCTGGAGGCCGCCGCCCGGGACGCCGACCTGCTCTGCATGGACGCGACCTACGCCGACGACGCCGACCTGCCCAAGGCGGAGCTGTACGGCCACGCCACCTGCCGGGAGACCGGCGCACTGGCCGCCGCGGCCAACGTGCGCCGCCTCTGGCTGACCCACTACAGCGCCGCCGTGACCGACCCCGCGCCGGGCCTGGCCGCCGCGCGCACCGCGTACCCCGCCGCCGTGGCCGGGTATGACGGCCTGACCGAAGAACTGGAATTTGACAGAGAACCATGACCGAGAAACGAAAAAATCTGCTGTTTATCGCTGTAATTCTGGCGCTGGCCGCGGTGCTGTGGCTGGCCGCCCACCACGGCGGCACGGGCCGCACGGCGGTGCTGCGCTACGGCGACCCGCAGGTCGAGCAGCGCATTGATCTGCGTAAAAACGCCGAATATGACATTGACACCGGCCTGTACACGATCCACCTGCGGGTGGAAAACGGCGGCATCGCCTTTGTAGACAGCCCCTGCCCCGACCACCTGTGCGAGGGCTTCGGCACCCTGAAAAACGAGGGCGACTGGGCCGCGTGCATGCCGGCGAAGGCGAGTTTGACGATAGAATAAGAAAAAATGAAAGATAAAAGCAAAATCCGTAGGGGCGGATTCCATATCCGCCCGTCAACAGGCAGACGACCTGCGGGCGCATATAGAATGCGCCCCTACGGCGGCAGAAAATTTTGAGCGGAGCGCAGCGACGCGAACCACCAATTTTATTATCTATTCTCTAAAAAAGGAGCAGCCATGAATCCAACCTTCAAGCAAGTAACCAAGACCCGCTACGTCCAGCTGGTTTCCGAGCTGGCGCAGGAGATTTTCGTCCAGCATTACACCAAGCTGACGCCCAAGGTCGCCGCTGCACTGGCCGATAAGTACCAGAGCGACATCCTGACCGACGACGAGATCCACAGCGGCGTCATCAACTACTTTTTGATCTACCTCGGCACCGAGCCGGTGGGCTATTTCGCGCTCGACCTCGGCCCCGCGGGCGCCATGTGCCTGAGCCGCCTTTTCTTAAAGGAAAAGGCCCGCGGGCAGGGTATTGGCCGCAGCATTGTGGCCTATGCGCAGAAGCTGGCCGAGGGCGATGGCCGCAGCCGCCTGTATATGCGGGTGTGGACACGCGACCTGAAGGCCGAGGGCTTTGCCAAAAAGTGCCGCTTCCGCAAGGCCGAGACAGCCCCCGTGGAGGTCCTGCCCGGCACCACGCTGGACATCACGACCTGGGAGAAGCTGTGGCGGTAAAGCTGTAGGGGCCGATGCTTGCATCGGTCTGCGGGGTGTCGAGGACGCCGCCCCCTACAGCGCGGTAAACGCAAAATCTGGAGATACACCATGAAATTTCTGCACCTTGCAGACCTGCACCTGGGCAAACGGGTCAACGGGTTTGATATGCTGGAGGATCAGCGGTTCATCCTTGAACAAATTCTGACCCTCTGTGAAAAACACGGCGTCGAGGCCGTCGTCATCGCGGGCGACATCTACGACACGCCGGTGCCGCCCGCCGCGGCCTGCACGCTGCTGGACTGGTTCCTGACCCAGCTGGCCGCCCGCCGCATCCCGGTGCTGGCCGTCTCCGGCAACCACGACAGCGCCGAGCGGCTCGACTTTGCCAGCAGTCTGCTGGCCGAACAAAACGTACACATTGCCGGGCGTTTCACCGGCTGCCCCAAGCAGGTCGTACTCAATGACCGCCACGGCCCCATCGAGTTCACGCTGCTGCCCTTTGTGCGGGCGGCCACGGTGCGCCACTACCTGCCCGACGCCGACATCACCGACTACGACTCCGCCGTCGGCGCGGCGCTGGCCGTCTGTGAGCCCGCCGCCCCGCGCCGGGTGCTCGTCGCCCACCAGATGGTGGTCTCCGGCGTCTGCCCGCCGCAGCTCTCCGGCAGCGAGACCGCGCCCCTGACCGTCGGCACGGTGGATTCCATCGATGCAGCGCGGTTTGCGGGCTTCTGCTATGCGGCGCTCGGCCATATCCACCGCGCCCAGCGCGTCGGCATCGACGCCGTGCGCTACGCGGGTGCGCCGCTCTGCTACCATCTGGACGAGTGCGGGATGCAGAAGTCCGTCACCCTCGTGCGGGTCGGCAAGCGCGGCGTGGAAAAAATCGAGCAGCTGCCGCTGACGCCCCGCCGTGCCATGCGCCACCTGACCGGCCCGCTGGCCCGGCTGACCGCCCGGCCAACCGACACCGAGGACTACATCTGGGCGACCCTGACCGACCCGACGCCGCTGCCCGACGCCATGGCGCAGCTGCGCGCCGCCTATCCCAACGCCATGCGGCTCGACTACCTGCCCCAAGGTGAGATCGCGCACCCGCTGGACATGACCCAGGCCGTGCGCGGCAAGCCCTTTGTCGAGCTGTTCCAGGACTTTTTCACCAAGATGAACGGACGCCCCCTGACAGTGGAGGAGACCGTGGCTGTGAAAAGATTGCGCGAGGAGGCGTCAAAAAGCGAATGAAACCCCAAAAGCTGATCCTGACCGCCTTCGGCCCCTACGCGGGCCGCACCGAGCTGGACTTCTCGGCGTTCGGCGGCAGCGGACTGTTTCTGATCGGCGGCGACACCGGCGCGGGCAAGACCGCCCTGTTTGACGCCATCACGTTTGCGCTATACGGCGAGACCTCCGGTGAGAACCGAAAAACAACGATGCTGCGCAGTGATTTTGCCGCCCCCGACGCCGAGACGAGCGTCGAGCTGGCCTTTACCCACCGCGGGCGCAGCTACACCGTGCGCCGCTGGCCCGACCAGCAGCGCGCCGCCAAGCGCGGCACCGGCATGGTCAAGGTGCCCGCCAAGGCCGAGCTGATCCGTGAGCCGGACGAGCCGGTCAGCGGTGCGTCAGCCGTGACCGACGCCGTGGTCAAGCTGCTGGGCATCGATGCCAAACAGTTTGCCCAGGTGTCGATGCTGGCGCAGAACGACTTTACCCGGCTGCTCAACGCGCCGTCCGCGGACCGCGCGGCCATCCTGCGCCGCATTTTTGACACCGCCGACCACCAGCGCCTGGGTCAGGCTGCCGTCGAGCACGCCCGTAAGGCCGACGAGGAGTGTAAGCGTCTGGATGATGTACTTTTGATGCACGTCGGCACGCTGATAAGTGACGGCGCCGACGAGGAGACCGCCGCCGACCTGGCCGAAATGCAGGCCGAGCGCGACCCGTTTGCCGCAGGGGCTGCCGCCGAGCTGGGCAGGATGCTGCTCGAGGCCGACGACGCCAACGAAAAACGACAGACCAGCGTTATGAACGAGCTGGACGAGAAGATCGCCCGCGGTGACGCCGGCCTGAAAATTGCCGAGGAACGCGCCGCCCGCCGCCGCCAACTGGCCGGGCTGGTGGCCGAGGAGCAACGCGCCGCCGATGTGGAGCACCAGACCGACCTCATTATGACCGATCTGGAAAAGCGCACGGCGAACGTGAAGGAAAATATTGCCAAAAACGAGGCGGACCGCGCCGCGCTGAGCCAGGCCGAGGCCGACCTGCTCAAGACCGACCACCGCATTGAGCTGGCCGAGGGGCTTTCCGCCGACTGCAGGCAGCTCTTGCAAAATCTGGCGGACGCCGACAAGGCCGACGAGGACGCCGCCGCGCGTCAGGCAGAGTATGTGGCCGCACAGGCTGCACTGGACAGCGCCGAGGAAGAATACGGCACGATGCAGCGCCAATTAAACGCCAACCGCGCGGGCCTGCTGGCAAAGGACCTGCAAAAGGGCAAGCCCTGCCCGGTCTGCGGCTCCACCAAGCACCCGAAGATCGCCGCGCTGCCCAAGGACCACATCACCGAAAAGCAGCTGGAGGAGCGGGAGAAGGCGCTGACGGCCCGGCGCCGCAGCACTGCCGCGGCCAGCCGCACCGCCGGTGATGCCGCCGCCCACGCGCATGAGCTGCGGGCGGCTTTGCAGCGGGACGCGGATGGATTTTTCGCGCGCCGCGGGGACCGCTACACCGGCAAGCCCGCCGCCGAGCTGACGCCCGACGAGCTGAAAATTGCGCTGACCGCCCAGCAGACCAGCCTGACCGAGGGTCTGCGCGGCCTGCAGGCCGACCACCTGAAGCTAAAGCAAAAGACGGACCGCGCCCGCAGCCTGGCCAAGCAGGCCGACCTTTTGAACGGCCAGCTGGCAGACCTGGAAAAGCAGCGCTTTGCGGCCACCCGCCGCGCCGCCAACGCCAAGGCCGGGCACGCTGCCGCCAGCGCCCGCGTGCAGCAGATGCGCGAGACGATGCCCAAGCGCGACAACCCCGACGCACTGACCCAGCTGCAGGACGCGCTGGCCCGCCTACGCCGGGACCGCGCTGCCGCCATGGCCGCCCGGGACGCCGCCGTGCACCGTCTGCACACGAACCGCGCCGCCATCGACGCGCTGCAAAAGACGATGCGGGAGAGCGCCGCCGCCCGCGAGAAGCGTGCCATGTGGGACAATCTGTCCAAAACGATCAACGGAAATTTGACCGGGAAAATCAAACTTCCGTTTGAACAGTACGTACAGGCGTTCTATTTTGACGGCGTGGTCGAGGCCGCGAACCTGCGCTTCACCCGCATGACCGACGGCCAGTACCGATTGCTGCGCCGCAAGAGCGAGGCCGTCGGCGGCAAGACCGCGCTGGACCTCGACGTGTTCGACGCCTACACCGGCAAGACCCGCCCCGTGGGCAGCCTGTCCGGCGGCGAGAGCTTCATGGCCGCGCTGAGCCTGGCACTGGGCATCAGCGACACGATCCAGCAGAACGCGGGCGGCGTCGTCATTGAGACGCTGTTCATCGACGAGGGCTTCGGCTCGCTGGACTCCGACAGCCTGGAAAAGGCCGTGGACACGCTGGCCGGGCTGGCCGGGGGCGATAAGCTCATCGGCGTCATCTCCCACGTCGAGGCGCTGCAGGACCGCCTGACGAGACAGATCCACGTGACCAAAACGCGGGCGGGCAGTAAGGCGGAAATTGAGATTTCGTAAAGGCTCCCCTTTGAGGGGAGCTCCGCCCGCAGGCGGTGAGGGGTGGCCGGGTGTAGACCTGTAAAGTGTGTGTCTCCCGCCCACCCCTCCGCCCCGCGGGCACCTCCCCTCAAAGGGGAGGCTTTTTAGCTTGCACTTATTTATAAAAAGTATAAAAATATGACAAAATCAACGCTGCAACAACAATTAGAAACCCTCTCCGCGGCGCGTTACCCGCTGCACATGCCCGGGCATAAGCGGCGGGTGCCGCCCGCACCGGGGCTGGGCTGCTATGCCTGGGACCTGACCGAGATCGACGGCGCGGACGACCTGCACGACGCGGACGGCATTCTGGCCGACGCCATGGCCCGCACGGCGGCGCTGTACGGCGCGCGGCGGTGCTGGTACCTCGTCGGCGGGTCCACCGTCGGCCTGCTGGCGGGCATCCGCGCACTGGCACCGTTCGGCAGCACGGTCATTGCGGCGCGCAACTGCCACAAGGCCGTCTACCACGCGATTGAGCTGGGGCAGCTGACGGCCCGCTGGCTCACGCCGCCCGTGGACCCGCAGTTTGGCGTCTACGGCAGCGTGCGCCCCGCCGATGTGGCCGCGGCGCTGGACGCTGCGCCCGACGCCCGCTGCGTGATCCTGACCAGCCCGACGTATGAGGGCGTTTTGAGCGATATACGTACTATCGCGGAAATCTGCCACGCCCGCGGCGTGCCGCTGCTGGTGGACGAGGCCCACGGTGCGCACTACCTGCCCTTTGCCGCCCGGTACGGCTGGCGCGGCGGGGCCGTAGCCGCAGGGGCCGATCTGGTCGTGCAGAGTGCCCACAAGACGCTGCCCAGCCTGACCCAGACCGCGTTTTTGCAGCTGAACGGCGATCTGGCCGACCCTGCCGAGGTCGAGCGCCAGCTGGACGTGTTCGAGACGAGCTCGCCGAGTTACCCGCTCATGGTCAGTCTGGACGGCTGCACCCGCTGGCTGGCCGACGAGGGAGAGGCCGCCTTTGCCGCGTGGCGCGCCCGGCTGGATGCCTTTGACGCGGCGGTGCGGGATCTGAAAAATACCAAAATACTGTGCTGCGGCGCGGACGCACTGACGGCGCACCCTGACTTTTTTGCGCATGACAGCGGCAAAATTTTGCTGCAAATCGGCGCGGCGGGGGCGGCCTGCCTGCGGGCCGACGGCTTTGAGCCCGAGATGGTCTGCGGCCCGAACGTGCTGGCCATGACCAGCCCCTGCGACGACGCCGACGCGCTGGAACGGCTGGCCGATGTGCTGCACGCCTGGGACAAAACGGCGGTCCCGCCCGCGGCCCCGCGGCATATTCTGCCCGCCCCCGGCGCGGCCCGCTGCACGATTGCCGAGGCGCTGCTGCGCCCCGCGCGGGCCGTAAGGATGCGGGACGCGGTGGGGGAGACCGCCGCGGAGTATCTCTGGGCTTATCCCCCCGGCGTGCCGCTGGTGGCACCGGGCGAGGAAGTGACGGCAGAGCTGGTGACGGCCTGCCGTGCATTGGAGCAGGCCGGAACCGCGCTGAAGCATACGGGCGGCAGCGGGGCGGAGGAGATTGCGGTTTTGTAATTTGTAAAGGGAGGCAGCCTCCCGCTGTCTGTTGTTTTCCCTTCCGCCCCTATTGACAAACCGCGGATTTCCGTGTACAATAATAATAATTCTAAAATGTATAAAGGGGTGACTGTTTTATGAAGCACATCCAGACTCTCGAGACCCGCGACATGGCTAAGAGCCTGCTGAACGGCGGCTGCGGCGAATGCCAGACTTCCTGCCAGAGCGCTTGCAAGACCAGCTGCGGCATTGCCAACCAGCCTTGCGAGAAGACCGACAAGTGATTTTTGCTGGCTTTGATGCCGGGATGCCGTGTGGCAGCCCGGCATTTTCTATGATACAAAAAGGTGCGGCGGGCGCATATAGAATGCGCCCCTACAAGGGGAATGCCGTAGGGGCGGATTCCATATCCGCCCATGGCCGTCCGCCGCATTGCACCATAACAAAACGGAGAAAACCATGATCCATCAATACAAATTAAGCGGTTACAACATTGTGCTGGATGTCTACAGCGGCAGCGTGCATGCGGTGGATGACGTCGCCTATGACGCCATCGCCCTGATCGACCAAGGCAGCAGCCGGGAGCAGGCTGCTGCAGCCCTCGCCAAAAAGTACGCGGACCGCGCCGATGTGACCGCCGCCGACATCAGCGACGTGCTCGACGACATCGACGAGCTGACCGCCGCGGGCCAGCTGTTTGCGCCCGACGCCTACGCCGACCACGCCTTTGACTTCAAAAACCGCTCCAACGTTGTCAAGGCGCTCTGCCTGCACGTCGCCCACACCTGCAACCTGAATTGCAGCTACTGCTTCGCCGCGCAGGGCAAGTTCCACGGCGAGGCCGGTCTCATGAGCTTCGAGACCGGCAAGCGCGCGCTGGATTTCCTCATCGAAAACTCCGGCACCCGCCGCAACCTCGAGGTCGATTTCTTCGGCGGCGAACCGCTGATGAACTTTGAGGTCTGCAAGCAGCTGGTTGCCTATGCACGCAGCATCGAGAAAAAGTACAACAAAAACTTCCGCTTCACGATGACGACCAACGGCATCGGCATCACGGACGAGGTCATCGACTGGTGCAATAAAGAATGCCACAACGTTGTTTTGTCGCTGGATGGCCGCAAGGAGGTCAATGACCGCTTCCGCGTCGACCTCGCGGGCAACGGCAGCTATGACCGCATCGTGCCCAAGTTCCAGAAGCTCGTCAAGGCGCGCGGCGGCCAGGGCTACTATATGCGCGGCACGTTTACGCATCACAACGTTGATTTTACGAAGGACCTGTTCCACATGGCCGACGACCTCGGCTTTACCGAGCTGTCCATGGAGCCGGTTGTCGCCCCGCCGGACTCCCCCGAGGCCCTGACCGAGGAGGACCTGCCCAAGCTGTTCGACCAGTATGAGCTGCTGGCCAACGACATGCTGCGCCGCCAGAAGGCCGGCAAGCCGATCACGTTCTATCATTATATTTTGGACCTCAAGCACGGCCCCTGCATCTACAAGCGCATTTCGGGCTGCGGCTCCGGCACCGAGTACATGGCCGTGACCCCCTGGGGCGACCTGTACCCCTGCCACCAGTTTGTCGGCGACCCGGCGTACAAGCTGGGCAACGTCTGGGACGGCGTGACCAACACCGCCCTGCGCGACGAGTTCAAGCTGTGCAACGTCTATGCCCGCCCCGACTGCAAGGACTGCTGGGCACGCCTGTACTGCGCGGGCGGCTGCGCGGCCAACGCCCTGCACGCTACCGGCGACATCCACGGCACTTATGAGTACGGCTGCAAGGTGTTCCGCAAGCGGATGGAGTGCGCCCTGATGATGCAGGTCGCCCAGCGCCTTGACCCCGAGCTGGCGAAGAACGCCGTCCGGTTTGAGAGTGACTGCGACGCCTGCGGGGCGACGGAGTCGAGCGCCGCCTGCGGCGGATGCAGCGAGACGGAGGAAGCGCAGCGGTCGCAGAAAACGAGCCTGTAAAGGCGAAGTTTGATGCGGTAACCGCAAGAGTAGGGCAACGACGGCGCGTGCGAAAAGTAAATAGCCATTGAGTATGCCGCTCTGTAGGGGCCGGGCATGCCCGGCCCCTACCGCGTCACAATGGCAAACGGCAGCTGCGGAGGGGTCAAGACCCCTCCCTACAGATCGGGGTCCACGGGTGCTTTGTAGGGAACGGTCTTGACCGTTCCGGGGACGTGTGCCGTTATTGCATGGTAAAACATTGTTGATGCGTAGGGGCCGGCAGCTTACCGGCAAGCACCTGCTTTCCGGTTTATGTTGCGGGCCGGACATGTCCGGCCCCTACAGGAATATAAAAGATAAACACCTGTCAGCTGTTTATCTGCCAATCGCCGCGCACTTCTCCTTCAGCCAGACCTTCTCGTCCTCGTTCAGGCGGGGGCTGAGCATCTCGTAGACGTGGGCGTGGTAGTCGTTCAGCCAGTTGATCTGGTCGCGGCTCAGCTCGTCCACAAGGATCGGCTCGGAGATGGGCACCAGCGTCAAAGGCGCAAAGCCCAGCCAGTGGCCGTACTGGTTCTCGCCCAGGTCGATGCACTCGAGCTCGTTCTCAATGCGGATGCCGACCTCGTCGGTCTCGTAGATGCCCGGCTCGTCGGTGATGGTCATGCCGGGCTTAAAAATCACGGGGTTGTTCGGGCGCAGGCTCTGCGGGCCCTCGTGTACGCCGGAGATAAAGCCGACGCCGTGGCCGGTGCCGCAGCGGTAGTTGACCTTGTGTGCCCAGACCGGGCCGCGGGCAAAGGTATCCAGCGCAAAGCCGGTGCAGTAGTCCAGGAACACCGCACGGGCCATGTCGATGTGGCTCTGCAGCACCCAGGTGTAATAGCGGCGCTCGTTGTCGGTCAGCGGGCCGACGGGGTAGGTGCGGGTGATGTCGGTGGTGCCGCAGTCGTACTGGCCGCCGTTGTCCACCAGCAGGAAGCCGTGCGGCTCGATGACGCTGTTCACGTCGCCCTCGGCGTGGTAGTGCATCATGGCGGCGTTGGCGCCGTAGGCCGCAATCGTGGAGAAGCTGTCCTCAAAGTAGCCGGGCATCTCGGCGCGGCGCTTCTGCAGCATCGTGTCGATGTCGATCTCGGTCAGCTGCTTACCCTCGGCCAGCGCCTTTTCCAGATCCATCTGGAACCGCACCACGGCGACGCCGTCGCGGATATGGCACTCGCGGAGGTTCTTCAGCTCGGTCTCGTTCTTGATGCCCTTCAGGGCAAAAATCGGGTCGGCACCGGCCACGGTCTTGTGGGCGGTCAGGGCCTCGTACAGGGCGTAGTTGGTGGCCTTCTCGTCCACCAGGAACACTTCGTCGGCGGGCAGGGCGTGGACGGCGTCGATAATTTCCTCGTAGCCGCGCAGCGTCACGCCGCTCTCGGCCAGCGTGGCGGCGTCGGCGTCGGACAGGCGACCCGGCGCGATAAACAGCGTGCAGGCGTCCATCGTGACCAGCGCGTAGGCGACGGCCAGCGGGGTGCAGGGCAGGTCGCGGGCGCGCAGGTTCAGCAGCCAGCCCACGCAGTCCAGACCGGTCACGGCCAGTGCGGTGGCACCGGCCTTCTGCAGCTCGGCACGCACCATGGCGATGCGGTCCGCGGCAGTCGCGCCGGTCTGGGCCGGGGTCAGCAGTTCACAGGGGGTGTCGGGCAGAGCCGGGCGCTCGCCGGTGGCGTTCCAGATCGGGCTGGCCACATCCTGACTCTTGAGGGAGGCACCCTTTTTGGACAGTGCGTCGATGTACTCCTTGGCAATCGTGGCGGGCACGCAGCTGCCGTCCAGCAGCAGGGTCTGGCCGTCCGCAAAGTGGCTCCCGAGGTACTCGGCCACGGTGGGCACGCCCGCGGAGCCCGCGTGCATACACTCGATCTCGCTGCCGGCCAGCTGCTTGTCGGCCTGCACGTAGAAGCGGCCATCGCACCACAGGGCACTGCGGTCTTGAGTCACAACGAGGGTCGAGTTCTCGCCGATGAAGCCGGAGAACCACGGCAGAGCGTTATAATAGCCGGGCAGGTACTCGCTGCAATGGGGGTCGCTGGTCATGATGAGCACGCCGTCCGCGCCCGCCGCTTTGGCAGCGGCACGCAGCGCGGCGATTTTTTCATTGGTAGTCAAAATGGATCGCTCCTTTTTGTGATAGATATTGGGGTTAGGTATATCATACCACGAATGCTGCAAATAATAAATAGATAATAGATAATAATCAGGTGGAGTTTGTGCCCGGGGGCACAAACAAAATGCGGTGCGCCGTAGGGGGCGGCGTCCCCGACGCCCCGCCATGCGGAAGATGGTTTGCGGGCAATGCGTAGGGGAGGGATATATGCCGCCCCTACGGGCCAAACCGCTAATGTCTGCCTACCCGGCGGAGCGGTCAAGACCGCTCCCTACAAAGCACCCGTGAACGATAGCCCGTAGGGAGGGGTCTTGACCCCTCCGAGGCAGCCGGTGGCAGCCGCGCGGTAGGGGCCGGGCATGCCCGGCCTGCAGCATTAAAGGCAATTGCCCATTAAAGGGTGGCCGCGCCGACCCCCGGGCCGGGCGCTTGGCGGCGCACAACGAGCGCCGCCAGCCAGCAAAGCTGGCCCGCTCATGCGGTTGTTTGCCCCGCAGGGGCAAACATTGTTCGCTCCCCGGTTTCGCTACGCTCAACCGTGGTCCCACGCTTACAACCCCGCACCTCCCTACGATTCGCCGTTCACGGGTGCCATGTAGGGAGCGGTCTTGACCGCTCCGGGAACCTTCCGTCCGGCAGCCCCTTCCCCGGCGCCGCATGTAGGGGACGCATATATGCGGCCCGCTCCTGCACCGTAGGGGCGGATTCCATATCCGCCCGTGGGAGTATGCGGCAGCGCAAACCCCGCGGAGGGGTCAAGACCCCTCCCTACGATTCGTCGTTCACGGGTGCCATGTAGGGAGCGGTCTTGACCGCTCCGGAAACCTTCCGCCCGGCGGCCCCTTCCCCGGCGCCGCGCATGTAGGGGCCGCACATGTGCGGCCCGCAGGTGTACGGAAAACGGGTGCTCGCGGTCCGGGCCGCGGGCCGGGCATGCCCGGCCCCTACCGGTACAAGAAACAGAGCAGAAATAAGATAAGAGGTCATTTCATGAACAAATTTGAAGTGCGCAATATGGACCTGTACTATGGCAGCTTCCATGCGCTGAAAAATATCAATATCGACATCCCGGAAAAGGAGATCACCGCGTTCATCGGTCCGTCCGGCTGCGGCAAATCCACGTTTTTGAAAAGCCTGAACCGCATGAACGACCTCGTCGAGGGCTGCCGCATCTCCGGCGACATCAAGCTCGACGGCGTGGACATCTACAAGGACAAGATGGACGTCAACGTTCTGCGCAAGCGCGTCGGCATGGTGTTCCAGAAGCCGAACCCCTTCCCGATGTCCATCTATGACAACATCGCCTACGGCCCGCGCACCCACGGCATCCATAATAAAGCGCAGCTGGATGAGATCGTGGAAAGATCCCTGCGCGGCGCGGCCATCTGGGACGAGGTCAAGGACCGCCTGAACAAGAGCGCCCTGGGCATGTCGGGCGGCCAGCAGCAGCGCCTCTGCATTGCGCGCGCCCTGGCCGTTGAGCCCGAGGTCCTGCTGATGGATGAGCCGACGAGCGCCCTGGACCCCATCTCGACGTCCAAGGTCGAGGAGCTGGCCACGGAGCTGAAAGAGAATTACACCATCGTCATGGTCACCCACAACATGCAGCAGGCCGCACGTATCAGCGATAAGACGGCATTTTTCCTGCTGGGCGAGCTGGTGGAGATGGGCCCAACGGAGCGTGTGTTCGCCACGCCCGTGGACAAGCGCACCGAGGATTACATCTCGGGCCGCTTCGGCTAAGGAGGTACGACAAATGGGTACGAGTGTACGAAAAATGTACGACGCCGAGCTGCTGCAGCTTGACACGATGCTGGCCCGCATGGGCCACGCCGCCGGCGGCGCGATCGAGAGCGCCATGACCGCCCTGCGCTCCGGCGACACCGAGCTGGCCCGCAGCGTTATTGCCCGGGACAGCGAAATCGACTCCGCCGAGCATGAGATCGAGCACCGCTGCTTAACGCTGTTTCTGCGCCAGCAGCCCGTGGCGGGCGACCTGCGCAAGGTCTCCACGGCGCTGAAGATGGTCACCGACATTGAGCGCATCGCCGACCAGGCCAGCGACATTGCCGAGATAACGCTCCATCTCCACCCGGACGGCGCACGCACCGTCGGCGTGCTGGACGACCTGTACGCGATGGGCGACATTGCCCTGCACATGGTCAAGGACGCCATTGCCGCCTACGTGCAGGTGGACCTGTCCACCGCCGCGCAGGTCATTGCCCGCGACGACGACTGCGACGCGATGTTCAGCCGCATTTCCAAGGAAATTGCGGCCTACATCGCCGCCCACCCCGGCGATGCCGAGACGGCGCTGGACTTATTTATGATCGATAAGTACCTTGAGCGCCTGGGCGACCACGCCGTGAACATTGCGGAATGGGTCGAGTTCCTCAAGACCGGCGTCCACAAATCCCGCAAGATCGTGTAATGCGGGGATAAACAAGCCATTTTCTTATTATTTTCCTATACCAACCAAAACGGGACCTGCCGAAAAGCGGGCCCCGTTTTGGCGTGGAGGGAGGCTGCCCGGAGGGGTCAAGACCCCTCCCTACAAGACACCCGTGAGCGGCAGTTTGTAGGGAGCGGTCTTGACCGCTCCGGGTGCTTTGCGGCAGCGTCAGCTTCCCTGTAGGGGCCGGGCATGCCCGGCCCCTACCGCGCGGCAGACACCGGCTGCCCGGAGGGGTCAAGACCCCTCCCTACAAGGCACCCGTGAGCGGCAGTTCGTAGGGAGCGGTCTTGACCGCTCCGGGTGCTTTGCGGCAGCGTCAGCTTCCCTATAGGGGCCGCGCGGCAGTAAAAAAAGCAGCCGTCCCTTTCCGGAACGGCTGCTTGCTATCATTTCGCCCCTTTCCCCGCGAACACAACATAAATCGTTTTGAACAAAATCTTTACGTCGCCCCAGAGGGACCAGTTGTCGATGTAGGCTACGTCGAGCTTGACGACCTCCTCAAAATCCTCGATGTCGCTGCGCCCGCTGACCTGCCACAGGCCGGTGATGCCCGGCTTCATCGACAGGCGGCGCTTGTGGTGGCTCTCGTACTGCTTGTACTCGTCCACCGTCGGCGGGCGGGTGCCCACAAGGCTCATATCGCCCCGCAGCACGTCAAAAAACTGCGGCAGCTCGTCAATGCTGGTGCGGCGGATGAATTTACCCACCTTGGTCACGCGGGGGTCATCCTCCATTTTGAACATCAGGCCGTTCATTTCATTCTGGGCCATCAGCTCCTTCTTGCGGGCCTCGGCGTCCACGTACATGCTGCGCAGCTTGTGGATGTAAAAATACCGCCCGTTGCGGCCCACACGCTTTTGTTTAAAAAACAGCGGGCCGGGGCTTTCGAGCTTGAGCGGGATGGCGACCACCGCGATGATCGGGACGCTGATGATACAGCCGATGACAGCGCCCACCACGTCCATGCAGCGCTTGGCGATCTGGTCGCGCAGCTGCAATTCAACGGTGCCCATCGTGACGATGTTGCCTCCGGCGCAGCGCCCCAGGGACCGGCTCAGCCGCGCGGCGCTCGTCTCGTCGCAGCAGGCTTCCTCAATGCGGTCCAGCAGCGGCAGGCGGAAGTGCACGGTCAGGCCCATGCTCTCCATCTCGTCCAGATAGGGGATGAAGCTCTCGCCGCTGTCCATCGGCACATCGACATAGACCTCGTCGAGCGCCTCGCGCCGGATCCAGTCCATGAAGTCGTCGAACGTTGCCTTGACCTCGACGCCGCAGACTCTGGTGGAGATCGCGGCGGGCGTGGCCTCCAGCAGCGAGACGCCCACGACCCGGCGGGACCAGTCCTTTTGGATCTCGGGGATCAGCCGCTCGGCCCGGTCCGACGTTGTGACGACGCCGACGAGCGTCTCCATGCCCCAGCTGCGCTGGAACCGGATGAGCAGCCGCTTTAAAATCGCATGGGAGAACGGCAGCAGCACCGCGTTGACCGCGGGCACTGTGACCGCAAAATAACGGGAGTCCAGCATCGTGGCCTTGGCCAGCAGCATGCAGCCTGCATACACAAGGCCGAGCGCGATGTTGAACCGGAGGGAAAGGCTGATTTCCTCGTTTTCAGACCGTGTTACGATGTTTTTGTCCTGGTCAAAGAAGAAGAAGGTGACGACGAACGCCACAAACAGCAGGCACAGGGTCTGGAGCCAATCGGTGCTGGTGTAGGGGATCAGCACGCCGAACAGCCCGTCGGTGATGAGCCACGCCAGCAGCACGCTGACGGCCATCGTGAGCAGGTCGGCGAAAAATACATAAGCGTATTGCAGCTTTTCGCGTTTACTTGTCATGAAGAAGGAAAAGTCCTCTCTAATAGTTATCTTCTTATTTTATCATAGACAGAGGATATTTTCAACAGAATCCGCAATATCATAACAATTACACAATTTATAGTGGCGCGGTAGGGGAGGTTTCCGCCGCCACGCACGGGCAGGGAGCGGTCAAGACCGCTCCCTACAAACCGCTCGTTATCGTGGCATCGTAGGGAGGGGTCTTGACCCCTCCGCAGAGGTTTCCGCCGCCGCGAGCACCCCGGGAGGGCCTCATCCCTCCCGGGGAGGTTTCCGCCGCCGCGCACGGGCAGGGAGCGGTCAAGACCGCTCCCTACAAACCGCTCGTTATCGTGGCATCGTAGGGAGGGGTCTTGACCCCTCCGCAGAGGTTTCCGCCGCCGCGAGCTCCGATTCGTTCTCCCGCCCGACGATCTCGGCCTTTAAGACGTCCTGAATTTCCACCAGACATTCCAGCAGCAGGGGGTTGAACTGCCCGCAGTCGCCGTGCAGGATCATCTGCACCGCGGTGTCCGGTGAGTAGGCGGCCTTGTAGACGCGCTTGCTGACCAGCGCGTCGTAGACGTCCGCCATCGAGACGATCTGCGCCGAAATCGGGATGTCGTCCCCGGCCAGGCCGTCGGGGTAGCCGCGGCCGTCCCAGCGCTCGTGGTGCCAGCGGCAGATGTCGTGGGCGGTCTTGACAAGCGCTTCGTTTTTATAGCGGCCCAGACGGTCCAGCATGTTTGCGCCCACAACGGTGTGCGTTTTCATAAGATCGAACTCCTCCGGGGTAAGCCGCCCGGGCTTGTTCAGGATCTTATCGTCTATCGCAACCTTTCCGATGTCGTGCAGCGCCGACGCCATGACGATCAGCTCCTGCGTTTCGGGCGGCAGGTCATACCTGTCGGTTTTCTGCGTCAGCCGCTCCAGAAGGCGCTGGGTCAACGTGCCGATGTGCAGCACGTGCTGGCCGCTCTCGCCGTTGCGGAACTCGACGACCTCGCTCAGGATCGAGATCATCATCTTGGTGTTTTTCTCTTTTTCCTTGATCTGGCTCGTCACCAGCGAGGCGAGCCGCCGCTGCTTGGCGTAGAGCTTGATCGTGTTGAAAACGCGGCGGTAGACGATGCCCGCATCGAACGGGCGGCTGACATAGTCCGAGACGCCCAGCTCGTAGGCGTGGCGCACAACGGTGTCGGCGTCCTCGCTCGAGATCATGATGACGGGGATGTCCTCGATCCAGTGGCTGCGGTTCATCTCGCTCAGCACCGCAAAGCCGTCCATGACCGGCATGACGATGTCCAGCAGGATCAGCGCAATGCCGGTGCCGTACTGCTCCAACATGGCCAGGCATTCCTTGCCGTTCGTCGCCTCCAGAATGTTGTAGTCGCTGCCCAGGATCTCCGCCAGAATGGCGCGGTTCATCTCGGAGTCGTCCACAATTAAAATGCTCTGGCGGGAATGGCTTTCGCGCCCGGCAGCGCTCAAAGCGCCGTCCCGGGCGTTGTCCTCGGTCACGACCATGTTTTTGCGGTTCTTGGCCTGGTACATCAGCTTGTCGGCGCGGGAGACTGCCTGCTCCACGGTCTCGCCGGGCTGCGTTATCACGCCGCCGATGCTGGAGGACAGCTGCAGACGGGAATACCCCGGTACGCCGGCAGCGTGCAGCTGCTCCCGGATGCGGTCCAGCTTGGCCAGGAACGCCGCGCGCCCAATGCCCGGCAGCACCAGCAGGAATTCGTCGCCGCCGTAGCGGATGAGCACGTCCGATTTGCGGATGCAGGCGCGCACCACGTCAACGCAGGTGCGCAGCGCCATGTCGCCGGCCTGATGGCCGTAGGTGTCGTTGATCAATTTAAAGTCGTCCAGATCGAGCACGGCCACACCGGCGGGGTCGGTCTTGTCCTTGAGCACGTCCTCAAAGTAGCGGCGGTTGTAGCTGTCGGTCAGTGCATCGTGGTAGAGCTTGGTGTGGTAGCTCGTGATGCTGTCTATCAGGCGGTCCCCGTTTTCGGGGTCGATGAGGGTCTCGCCGTCCAGCTTCTGGACCAGCTCCATGACACAGGGAGCGCCGTCGACCTCGCGGTAGACGGCGGTGACCTGAAAGACCTCGCTGCCCCTGTATTCCAGCTTGGTGCGCTGGCGGTGATCCTCCAACACCTGCCGGAAGATGCAGTTCCGGCAGGGGGTGCTTTTGCCCCAATAGCTGTAGCAGCTGCAACAGCTGTTGACGGACTCCTCGCCGCCGACCTGCGCAGCATCCAGCAGCCGCACCACAGTAAAGATGTTGCGGTATTGGGCCATTTCCGTTTCGACCTGTTCTCTGGTCATAGTGCTTCCGCCTTTGTGTGAAGGAATGGGTAGATAAAAATCATGTTATATATAAAAATCATGTTATATATAAAAATATTATAGCATTGCAGGGCGTTTTTTGTCAATGTGGTAAAGGGAGACCCCATGACCGCCCGGCAACGGATTGCCTCCCGGCGGCCCTGTCCTACCCGCTGCCCGCCCCGCATATACATACCGCAGGAGGTACATGCCATGCGTCGGATCGGATTCTACTTATTTATAATGGCCGTCTTTCTGCTTGCGCCGCTGCTTGCACTGCCGCAAAAAGCTGTCCCGGCCCCCGCTGCGGCGCCGACCCCCACCCCAACCGTCGCCGCCCGGGCCGCCGCGCCCTACCGCGCTGTGTGGGTCAGCTATCTGGAATGGGAGCAGGTCGATTTCTCGTCGGCGGAGGCGTTCACGCAGGCAATCGGCACAATGCTGGACAATATACAGTCGATTGGCGCAACAGTCGTGCTGGCGCAGGTGCGGCCCTTCGGCGATGCGCTCTACCCCAGCGACTACTTTCCGTTCAGCCACCTCTGCACCGGCACGCAGGGGCAGGACCCCGGGTTTGACCCGCTGGCACTGCTGGTGGACGCCGCCCACGCGCGGGACTTACAGCTGGAAGCCTGGGTCAACCCTTACCGCATCCAGGCCGGGCAGACCCCGGCGCTGTGCGGCGCAAGCCCGGCGCGGCTGCACCCGGACTGGGTCAGGTACACCGACACCGGCGCGTATCTCGACCCCGCCAGCGCGGACGTGCGGCAGTACATTGCCGACGGGGTGGGGGAGCTGTGCGCAAGGTACGCTGTGGACGGCATCCACTTTGACGACTATTTTTACCCCACCACCGACCCGGCCTTTGACGCGGCGGACTACGCGGCCAGCGGCAGCACACGGACGCAGGACGACTGGCGGCGGGAGAACGTGAACGCCCTGATGGAGCTTTGCCACGCCGCGGCCCGGCGGTACGGCGTGCGGTTCGGCGCAGCCCCGGCGGGCGACCCGGAGCAGAACTACACCCTGCAATACAGCGACGCGGCCCGATGGCTGCGGCAGGGGACTGTGGATTACCTGATGCCCCAGCTTTATTGGGGGCAGGAATATATAAAAAACGGCGATGCGTCGCACAGCTTTGCGCAGCTGGCCGCCGCGTGGGCCGCACTGCCCCGCGCGGCGGGCGTGAAGCTGTACGCCGGGCTGGGGGCCTACCGCGTCGGCGCAGGGGATGGGTCCGATGCCGGCTCCGAGTGGTTTTCCGGCCATGCGCTGGCCGACCAGCTTGCTTTGCTTGCCCGCTTAGGGGTGCAGGGCGCGGGGCTCTACCGCTACGGCAGCCTGTTTGCCAATTCCGGCGCCCCGGCGCTGGCGGAAAGTGAAGCGGAGGCAATAAAAGGTGTCTGGCAGGGCTGACCGGAAAATCCGGTGCAGACTGTCGAAAAACTCTTGTAGGGGCGAGCCTTGCTCGCCCGTGCCCGTTTGCCTTGTAAGCAAACCACCCGGAAAAATGCGTTGCTGCGGTAAGTTGGCGGGCGACCAATGGTCGCCCCTACATACGCAATAAGGCAGGAATGCAATTTTTTGACAGTCTGGACCGGAAAATCCGGCGGTGCCGACAAAGATTTGGTACTTGCAAAAGCGGTAAAAATGCAAGATAATAGAGAGGCGGGGCGGCTTGCGGCTGCCCGCAGGATCCAAGGAAAGATAAAGGAGAAACTCCATGAACAATACAAACGACCTCTATAACCGCTGGCTTGCCCAGTCGGATCTGGACGACGCCGTCAAAGCCGAGCTCGTCTCCATCGCGGGCGACGCCGACGCCGTCACGGACCGCTTTTACCGCGATCTGGAATTCGGCACCGGCGGCCTGCGCGGGGTGATCGGCGCGGGCACGAACCGGATGAACCTCTACACCGTGCGCAAGGCAACGCAGGGGCTGGCGGACTACCTCAATGCGTCCGGCCTGCCCAAAAAGGTAGCCATCGCCCACGACAGCCGCCATAACGGGGCGCTGTTCGCCCGCGAGACCGCCCGCGTGCTGGCCGCGAACGGCATTACCGCCTGCATGTACCCCCGGCTTGAGCCGACCCCGGCGCTTTCGTGGGCGGTGCGGTACCTCGGCTGCGGCGCAGGCGTCTGCGTGACGGCCAGCCACAACCCCGCTAAGTACAACGGCTACAAGGTCTACGGCGCGGACGGCTGCCAGATCACGCTGGAGGCTGCCGAGAAAATTCTGGCAGCTATCGAAAAAATTGATTGCTTTGACGATGTCCGGCTGGCAGATTTTGACGCTGCCGCCGCCGCGGGCCGCATTGTGACAATTGACGAAAAATGCCTCGATGATTTTGTGCAGGCTGTCTATGACCAGCGCGTCGGCGACGGCGCAGGCATCGACGCGCTCAAGCTCGTCTACACCCCGCTGAACGGCACGGGTCTGGAATGTGTGAAAAAGCTGCTGAAAAAGCTCGGCGTGACCCATGTGACCGTTGTGCCCGAGCAGGAAATGCCCGACGGAGACTTCCCGACCTGCCCCTACCCGAACCCCGAGATCCGCGAAGCTATGCAAAAAGGCTTGGAGCTGTGCGACAAGGTCCGCCCCGATCTGCTGCTGGGCACCGACCCCGACTGTGACCGCTGCGGCACCGCCGTGCCCGACGGCAAGGGCGGCTACCGGCTCATCAGCGGCAACGAGATGGGCATCATCCTGCTGGACTATATCTGCCGCACCCGTCTGGCACAGGGCACGATGCCCGCCGACCCCGTGGCGGTAACGACGATTGTCTCCACCGATATGGCAGCGCCGGTGGCAAAAAAATACGGCGTCGAGCTGCGCCGCACCCTGACCGGCTTTAAGTTCATCGGCGAGCAGATCGGCAAGCTGGAGGCCGAGGGGCGTCCCGAACGCTATATCTTCGGCTTTGAGGAGAGCTACGGCTACCTGTCCGGCGGCCACGTCCGCGACAAGGACGCTGTCAACGCGACGCTGCTGGTCTGCGAGGCCGCGGCCTGGTACGCCCAGCAGGGCAAGACGCTGCTGGACGCCATCGAGGCGTTGTACAGGGAGTTCGGTTACTACCGCAATGCGCTGTGCAGCTTTGCCTTTGAGGGCGAGAGCGGCATGCACACGATGCAGGAGCTGATGAAGAAGCTGCGCGCCAACGCCCCGGAGGACATTGCCGGGTACAAGGTGGAGTCCGTCGTGGACTACGACACCGACGGCACCGGCCTGCCCCGCGCCAACGTGCTGGAATACCATCTGGACGGCGGGCATAAGCTGATGGTCCGCCCCTCCGGCACCGAGCCGAAAATTAAAGTTTATCTTTCCGCCGTCGGCGACAGTGAGGCAGCCGCCGATGCCGTGAACGCCGCGCTGGCCAAAGCCGCCGCGGACATGATGAAAGTGTGAATGGTATGGCAATTCTGAAATTGACCCCGAGCTGCAAGGATTATCTGTGGGGCGGCAGCCGCCTGCGCACCGATTTCGGCATCAAGAGCGACCTTGAACCGCTGGCCGAAGCGTGGGTGCTGTCCTGCCACCCGGACGGCCCGAGCTATCTGCCCGACGGCACGACGCTGGCGGACTACGTGGCCGCACACCCCGAAGCCCTGGGCACGGACTGCGCAAAATTTGAGCAGTTCCCGATCCTGACAAAGTTCATCGACGCCAGCAACAACCTGTCCATTCAGGTACACCCGTCCAACGACTACGCGCTGAAAAACGAACACCAGTACGGCAAAACCGAGATGTGGTATGTGTTGGACTGCGTGCCGGGGGCGTATCTCTACTACGGCTTTGACCACGAAATCTCCAAAGAGGAGTTTGCGGAGCGCATCAAAAATAACACCCTGACCGAGGTCCTGAACGCCGTACCGGTGCATAAAGGGGATTGCTTTTTTATCCCGTCCGGCACACTGCACGCCATCTGCCAGGGCATCGTCATTGCCGAGGTGCAGCAAAACTCCAACGTGACCTACCGCGTCTACGACTACGGGCGCGTCGGTGCGGACGGCAAGCCCCGCGCCCTGCACATTGAAAAGGCGCTGGACGTGACCCGCCGCACGCCGCCGCAAGAGCACGACTTCGGCAGCCATCTCGCGCAGTGCGAGTATTTCACGGTGGACGCGAAAAAAGGCGCGTTTGACGGTGTGGCTGACGAAAAGAGCTTTGTCTCGCTGCTCATCACCGACGGCGCGGGCACGCTGACCTGCGGCGGCGAGACCGTGAAGGTCAAAAAGGGCGAAAGCTATTTTATCCCCGCGGGCAGCGGCAAGTACGCCGTGACCGGCGACTGTGAGACGCTGGTGACGGTGGTGTAAAGCGGGGGAGCGGTGCTGTATCCCCCAGCCGAGCGGTAGGGGCCGGGCATGCCCAGCCCGCCAGTGTGCCCTTACAGCGCATTTCCCCATTGCAGAGACAGTAGGGGCCGGGCATGCCCGGCCCGCAGGTGTCCCATAGGCGGGCGCTTGCGGAAAGGTGCAGGGCCGGGCATGCCCGGCCCCTACAGGGCAGAAGTGAATACAGAAAAGACGCACTGCGGAAAAACTTCCGTGGTGCGTCTTTTTTGTAACCTTTTGGCAGAAAGCAGCCCTCGACGTATTCCTCGGGCGGCGGACGGTATACTCCCAATTGACCCGGCGGGGGGACAAGCCCCGCACGGGAAACCTGCAAAGGAGGGACCGTACATGAAAAAACGTCTGTTGGCTGTGCTGCTGGCCTGCTGTATGGCGGCAGGCATGGCCAACGCTGTGTTTGCGGCGGATGAGCTGCC
>OCHC01001040.1_pt1 | contig 24103 bp, 10 predicted proteins | sample 1538641 | NCBI WGS metagenome assembly OCHC01 (sample SAMN04571714, study PRJEB22368) | human gut metagenome | biome: human gut; material: stool | host: Homo sapiens | place: Luxembourg | collected 2012-08-17
CTGTTACCTCCACATTCTTTTTTATTTTGAATGTCCGCAAAATCCGTCCTACATCTATGGGATTACTTGGAAGATTCCAGTGCATAATCAAACGACAATAATTATGAAAATCCAATCCTTCCTGTCCGATTGATGTTGTGGCGAGCACAAATGGACGCATTGGTGAGTTAAAGGCATTTCTGATATTTTCTTTACGCATGACTACCTTGGAATTATCTCCTGCATCCTTTGTAAATCCAACTGCATAACTCGACCTTATTCGACATCCATCACTCTTCCTGTCAGCTCCATTAATACGCTTTTTGAAATCAGGATAAGTATCAGCGATATAGGTGGCTGTATGTATTTTCAATGAATCCATCATCATGTCATGCACGATCTGATACTGATTTCCATCCGACTGAAAACCTGCTGTTTCTTTCAGCATATGGATATATTCATCAATCATTGCCTGAAAACAGCCATCTTTACAGTATTTAAGTACATTCTGCCAATGGGAATTATCATCCCTGCATCTGCCATAAGCAAGATCAATGATAGCTGTTGACTCCGGCAAATTGAAATTATTGACAAATACCTTTGCAAGCGATGTTGCTCTGGCTGTGCTTCTTCCATTAGAACGATAAATGCATATTGCTGGCGAACCCAGTACCATATTTACCAATGTTTCCAGAAGATCCTCCGGCTTTCTTCCAAGATGAATCTCCTCCGGGGCATCCAAATAACTTCTTAGCTTATCAATATGAGCAATAAAGCCCTTATTTCTCTTACAGGTCAACATCTGAATATTTCCTTCTCAGATAGATTTTTGCATGAATATCCTGTTTCTTTTTATCTGCGAGTTCATCTGAAATTTCTTCCTCACCATCTATAATCTCATCCTTTAATGCATAGATGGTAAAATTATCTACATCTGATGCTTTGAGTTTTCCAAGCTCAGAACGTCTCGTAACAAGTGTTCTCTTACAGTCCGACAATGCCCTGTCTGTCAGGTTAAAATCTGCAATCACACTTTCTGATAAAAACGGAGACATCACTACAAGCTCATTAAATGTCGAATTGGCATTTCCTCTTTCCTTGCAGAATAGAATATCCTCCTGCATCCGGTAAGCATTTTTTCCAATACCAAGTGGAAGCACTTCAAAATCCTCTCCAAATATTTTACTATCAAGTGAAAAGGATACATCCTTAATGTCTGCACATAATCCACGAATCAGGTTTCTTTTCTTTCCGGCATTATTGCTGGTATTATGCACATTCGTTACAAGATAATCCAGAAAATCACAGATAGGCTGAGTCTTTTTCTTCTGTCTGACATTTTTACTGCTATCCATTGCAAAGCTGATATCCCAGCTCCTGTCAAAAGTCAGATTTCTGCTCATTACCACAAAACGATATTTTTTATCGCCCTCAGCGTTTACATATGCTAATATCCATGTTTTCGGATGAAATGCCGGGTATCTCCCAAGCTGTCTGTCCTTTGGCAGTGCAACTTCTACTACCATTTTCTCTAATAAAATAGATAGTGCAGTTGGTTTTGTTGGCACTTTAATCTGTCCAGCTTCACAAAATAGCACGATTTTATCTGATACCTTCTGCAATGCATTTAGCATACCAATGGGATTCTGCATAAGTTTACTATCTGTTTCTTCTGATAAGCCAAGGCATATTGCCACGGCTGTGAGTGCTTCCAGGTCAAGTGAATATGTAGTGCCTACTGCTCTGTCCAGTCTATATCCATCCGGAGGCATCAAGATACCGCTGTAATCCGTTCTATCTCGGTTTGAATCCGGTCTAAACATCAGCATTCACCTCCCCAGCATATATGTCATTCACAATCCTTCTGGCATTTGAGAATCTGTAATCAAGCATTCCACCGCCCACCCATTTTGAATGATCAAATTCCTTTGTTCTGCTTAACTTTGCTCTGGCTGCTCCTTTCAGGCTCCGTTCCCTCTTACGAATCAGCTCATCAGCCATATCAATATCAGATGCCATAAATGCTGTTTGTATCCCACTTAGAAAACTCTTTGCCCTTGGATTTATCAGCTGCAATTCTCCAAACACTGCATCCAGATCTACTGTCGCATTATGCCTTATATCCGGAAGCAACCTGCTCCATTCATCATTTGCGTATGTATTCTCGTCTTCTGAAAGCATGACATTGTATCTTACTCTCGCCATATACACCAGATTATTAAAATCGCAGGCAAGCTTCATCATATATGCCAGCTTTTCACTTACTTTTTCTGATAGTTCAGCCGTTAAAGAAGCAAAATCATCATATTCATTCAAATCAATATGATTTTTCAACACATATTCCAAAAGAGACCCTTTCGTTGACTTCTGAATCTGCTTATCCAGATAGAATGCTTCCTCCTGCGTCAGCTCTATTGTAAGGTTGTCTCTCCAATCATCATGATAAATCGGAAGATTCCAGAATCTAATATTGCCGATGTCTCCTGCATCCGAATCATCCTTATCATTTTCCTCTGCATCATCATTCCTGTTTCCCAACCGGCTGACAGACTTCTGTTCTTTTAGCTTTACCGCCAATGAAACATACTCCGGTATAGACAGACCATAATCACAGAATATTCCAAAGGTACGAATTCCATTCCAGTAGATATCTGATGGTTTTCTTGCCACCCAGCCCTTTGGCAATACACGACTTCCAATAACACCTTCTGCCTTGGGATCTGCTTCTAACAATCTGATGCCACAATCTTTTTCAGCAGAATCTATAGCTCTTAAAACTCTATTTGCATCCTTTCCATACCTGCCATCAACAGCCTCCCTTAACATATATGGAACAATAAGGAAGTACTTTGCTCTAGTCTGGATGGTAGATGTCCCCGGAAAGAAATAATTGGCAAAAGCATCACGAATAACGCCGATTCCAAGTTCATCGACTGCTCCCTGTTCACTCAGAAGGTTAATCACATCGAATGCCTTCTGCCGGTCTTCTTTTGAAAAATCTATCCATCCTAACTGCATGTTTTCACTTCCTTATTTCTTCGTCAAATATGTATCTTCCACATAAGTCTCCGGTGTCGCCTCTTCAATTACTCCCGACTTTGGATCAAAGATATATTTCTTCTTCAATCTCTCATACAATACAGAACCTACAGTCTCCATTACCTGCCTCATCATATCAGGATCATCAAACAGTTTTCTGAAAAACTGGTCATTCTGCTCATATCTGTCTGCTGCCATATTCGGAAAATCCTTTTCAAATAACAGCATAAATGTTGCCCTGTCATTGTTCTTTGCGTAGCTCTGCCATTTCTCCTGATTGGCATAATCATTTTCCATCTGAACAAGAACTTTATCCATCTCTGTAAAATGAGTGCCATACTTTTCGTTTATCTTATCAATGATTACTGTCAACGGGTCTTTCTTAGGCTCTCTATGACCGGAATCACCGGAGATAGGTGTATATCCGCCTTCTGTGCTTTCAAGCTCTATCGGACCTTCAAAGTCTTTTTCCAGCTTATAGTATTCAAGAAGAACTTTGTCATCAATATTTATCTTCTCTCCTCCATGTCCCTTAGGAAGCATTGTGTATAAGAATTTTGAATAAATACTGAATCTATGAATATCCTTGTCAAATAATCTGCATACCTGTGTAATATAGGCATACACACGGTTAAAACTTGCCAAGGTAGACTTAAATATATCCTGTTTTTCAACCTCAAGCACTTCATATCTGTCTATTGCTGGTCTTAACTGTCCCTGAAGCTTTCCAAGATCACCAGCTGATTGATTCTCATTCTGATAGAAAATATCCGCAAATTTATCCACTTCTGATTTCTGATATACCCTGAAATCATCCAAGGTATTCTTCATATCATATACAACATTAGGATCTGTTTCCTCCAAGAGCACAGTTTCCTCATAGAATGGCTCAAAAGATGCTTTGATATCCTCTGCTGAATTCACAAAATCAAGTACAAAGGTATCTACTTTTCCTCTTGTAGTACGATTCAATCTTGATAAAGTCTGTACTGCCTTTACACCGGACAATTTCTTATCCACAAACATGGTGTGAAGTAGTGGTTCATCAAAGCCTGTCTGATATTTTTCTGCAACAACAAGGATTCCATAATCATCTGCATGGAATGTTTCCGGCAAAGCCTTTTCTTTTATTGTCTTGCCTTCTTTATCCTTGTTCATTCCCTCTTCGGTAAACACATCATCGTTATCTTTCACTTCACCGGAAAAAGCGACTAACACTTCAAGGTCATTCAGTCCTTTTTCTTTTATCTGTCTCTTAAATTCCTGCACATATCGTACTGCATGAAGTCTGGATGGTGTAACAACCATAGCCTTCGCTCTGCCACCTATCTTATGTCTTGTGACATTCATAAAATGTTCCAGCATAATGGCAGTCTTCTGAGAGATATTATGTGGATGCAGTGTCTCATAATTTATAATTGCCTTTGAACCAGCTGTTGTATCAAATTCCGGATTATCCTCAATAATCTTGGCAATCTTATAGTACATTTTGTAGGTCATATAGTTCTGCAAAACATCCAAGATGAAATGCTCCTCTATTGCCTGTCTCATAGAATAAATATGGAAAGGTCTGTAGATTCCTTCCGCATCCTTCTGACCAAACAGCTGCAATGTTTTTCCTTTTGGCGTTGCTGTAAATGCAAAGAATGATAAGTTCTTATGCATCCCCTGTGCTGCCAGTTCGTCTAATAGCTTGTCCTCATCATCCTTGCGGTTTCTCTCGTCCTCATCTTCCATCTCGGCATACTCTTTCAGAATTACTTCCGTATCAGCTAATGCTCTTTTTAACTTTTTCGCTGCATCTCCGGTCTGCGAAGAATGTGCCTCATCAATAATAATCGCAAATCTTTTTTTTGCAGAATCCACTTCTTTATAGATTACCGGGAATTTCTGTAATGTAGTAATAATAATGCCTACACCATCATTGATTGCATCTCTAAGCTGTCCCGAATTTTTATCTACTTTCTTAACCACACCTTCCACATGGTCAAACTGATATACTGTAGACTGTAACTGACTGTCCAACACTCGTCTGTCAGTAACGATGATTACTGACTGGAAAATCTTATTGTCTTCATAATCATGGAGTCCGGTAAGTCTGTGTGCCAGCCATGCAATCGAATTGGACTTTCCTGAGCCTGCACTATGCTGGATCAGATAACTCTTACCTGAACCATTCTTTTTTACATCTTCCAACAGCTTTGTAACAACATCAAGCTGATGATACCTTGGGAAAATCATAGTCTCTTTCACAAGATTTCCATTTTTATCGTACTCCTGCTGCAAGTGCATATATTTCTGTAAAATTTCCATCAGACTGTCTTTGCAGAGTACTCTTTCCCAAAGATAAGCTGTATCATATCCATTTGGATTTACCGGATTACCTTTGCCACCTACTTTTCCGGCGCCATTACTTCCCTGATTAAATGGCAGGAAATAAGTGTGTGCGCCCTCAAGTCTTGTAGTCATATAAACATTGGTAAGGTCTACAGCGAAATGTACCAATACCCTTTCCTTAAAGGCAAAAATCGCATCCTTACCGGCACGATCAAACTTATACTGATTAATCGCATTTGTTGTATCCTGTCCTGTAAACTGACATTTCAATTCCATAGATACCACCGGAATGCCGTTTGCAAAAAGAACAATATCAATGCTGTTTTCATTATGTACAGAATAATGAAGCTGTCTGGTACAATGAAGGATATTCGCATCATACTGCATCTGTGTAGTCTCATTCAAAGAGGTCTCCGGCTTCCAGAAAATCGGATAAAACTTGATTCCTCTGTCCATAAATCCATGCCGCATCACATTCAAAAGATTCGTTGTCTTTACTTCTCTTTTAAAACGTTCGATGATCTGTTTCTCGGAATTCTCCGCATAAATTTTTACATATCTTTCCCATTTCTTAGGCTGACTTGTCTTAATAAACTCAACAAAAGTATCTTCTTCAAGTCCTGATTCACGATTAAATTTCTTTGGATCACCTTTGGTATATCCACCATGATGAGTCAGATAGTCTTCGATATCTTCCTCAAATCGTTTCTCTTTTACATCAAAATCAGACATGAGCTACACCTCCTTTTTGCCTGTGACAACTTCGTAAATGAGGGATTTTTTGTATTCTTGATATTTCTTAATAAGTTTATTTCTTTTATCAATCTCAACTTCAATATGATTTACCTTATCAGTTATGTAATCAGCTATTTTCTTCTGCTCATCATATGGTGGAATAGGAATATAAAAATTCAAAAACTTATCTGCTTGTAGTCTCCATCTTCCCATACCACTTACACCTTGTCCTAATCCATAAAAAATTCGTGCACTATAACACATTTGCATCATATACAAATAATACTTTGGACACATACCATTCTTATCATTTAATACAAAAACCCTATAATCAGGACTTGTAACTCCTTCGTACTTTGAAATATCTACCCAACCGGTCAGCAAATCCATATGATTCATTGCGAAATCACCTTTATGGACTAACTGATAATTTGCATAGCTATTTGCAAACTGTCCTTCATTGTTAGAAAAATCTTTAGGAATTATTCCTCTTTGTGTAATTGACAAAACAGTATGTCCTTCTTCTCCTGCAATATCTTTCTGAATATGGAATACATACTTTAATCTTTTCATTTCCCAATTTATAGGAATATTTCCAAACCATACACTTCCGCTATCCTTCATCTCTACATCTGGATTTATTCCACTGGTTACTGCTTCCGTAATAATTGATAATTTGTATTCCTCTAATTTTTCAATTATCACCTTCTGCTTTTCTACAATTTCATCAATCTTTGAACACTTGGCATCCAGATATTCAACTATTTTATTTTGTTGTTCTATATTTGGTCTAACCAACGGAAGTAAAAATAACTTGCTTGATTTTATTCCAGTTGCTGTTGAACCAGTAGATAATGAATGTAAAAACTGCTGGAATCCCTCGTTCAACATCCAATACTTCAAATAATAGTTATTAACAGTACTTAATGCTCTAAATTTTATAATACGTTGTGCTAAGGCAATATCAGTTCTATCTACATTAGCCACTTGCCCCAATGGAGCCTCTGTAGTAAATAGTATATCGCCAATTTGTGGTATTCCTCGATGCATTATCTCCTCATAATCGGCTTCACGAACGTATTCTTTTGATAACTCATAGCATATTTTCCCATCTTTTATATTCTTTGCAGTTACTAAAAAAGTTCCTTCTTCTGTTTTTTCTGGTGTTTTTCCCCTATAATCGACAATTGAATCTAATTGCTTTGTTAAGGGAACAATCTCCCAATCTTTTGGTATCTTCCCAATCCATTCCACTCCACTATCCTTCATCTCTCTCATAGGTCAAATACCTCCTCAAGACTTCCAGATAGTTCTGTCTCTAAATCCATAATCTCTGCCATAATTTCTGCTGATGGTCTTGGAGCTTCATACTTATAGAAATATCTCGTAAACGGAATCTCATATCCCACCTTTGACTTTTTCTCATCTACCCATGCATCCGGTGCAAATGGAAGTACTTCTCTTTCAAAGTACTCTTTGATATCCTCTTTTAACGGAACATTTTCTGTATCACGAAGACTGGTATCCGGCTGTTTCTTTCCCTTTTTCAATACCAGATTGCCTTCTTCATCACGAAGCGGTCTTTCTACTGTAATCTTGGTATAACCAAAATCCTCGTCATCATAAATCTGGCTGATTTCACTCTCTTTAAAATCACCATATATCTTTGTAATCTCTGCAATATCTTCCTTAGAGATATCATTTCGCTTATTTCCTAATGCCTTTCTTCTCTTCACGAACATCTCATTGGCATTGATCAGCTGCACTTTTCCTTCTCTGACTGTACCTGCCTTTTTATTTGACAATACCCAGATATAGGTTGCAATTCCTGTGTTATAGAAAATATCATTCGGTAAAGCAATGATTGCCTCAAGCAGATCATTTTCAAGAATATATCTTCTGATTTCAGAAGGTCCGCTTCCTGCATCTCCTGTAAAAAGTGGGGAACCATTATGAATGATTGCAATTCTGCTTCCACCTTTATCAATATCTTTCATCTTTGATATTGCTGTCATAAGAAAAAGCATCTGTCCGTCACTTGTAGCCGGAAGTCCTGCTCCAAATCTTCCTCCGAAGCCAAGCTTTGCCTCTTCCTCTACTTTTGCCTTTTCATTCTTCCACTCACGTCCAAACGGAGGATTTGAAAGGATATAGTCAAATGTACTGCCTGCAAACTGGTCATCCGATAATGTGTTGCCATCCTTAATGTAATCAGCATTGTTACCCTTAATCAGCATATCAGCCTTACAGATTGCAAATGTCTGGTCATTGATTTCCTGACCGAACGATACAAGCTCTGTAGATGCATTCAGACTATGTAAATATTCCTCTGCTACAGAAAGCATACCTCCGGTTCCACAGGCAGGATCATAAATCGTCTTTGCCACATTATTGCCAGAAAGGATGTCATTATCATCATAGAAGAGAATATTAACCATAAGTTGGATAACTTCTCTTGGAGTGTAATGCTGTCCTGCATCTTCATTATGAGACTCAGAGAATCTTCTTATAATTTCTTCAAAAATATATCCCATTTCAAGGTTAGAGATTTCATTCGGATGAAGATTTCCTCTGTCTGTTGTATATTCCTTTAAAACAATATACAGAATCCCCTTATTTGCCATCGTTGTGATGTGTCCATCAAACTTAAATTTTTCCAGAATATCCCGCACATTTGCTGAAAATTTATTCAGATACTCTCTAAAATTCTCCTCAATGTGGTCAGGATCATCCATAAGTCTTTCAAATGTATATTTACTTGTATTGTAAAAATCCTTTTTTGAAGCCTTACGAAGTAAAATATCTTTCATTGGAAGATTCTTTACTTCATCGTATTTCTGTAATACCGCATCCTTCGTATCTGAGAGAATACAGTCAAAACGTCTGATTACTGTAAGTGGTAATATAACATCTCCATATTCATGTGGTTTATATACACCGGTAAGCTTATCTGCTATTGCCCATATTAGGTCTGCTTTCTGATCTATTTTTGCACTTCTCGTAGCCATTTACATTTTCCTCCATAAGGTAATTTACTTTTCTTTGTTATCTGGTACATAGTCAATCAAATCTCCAAAGTTACAATCCAACTCTTTGCAGATTTTTTCCAAAACAGATAGTTTCACCGACTCGCAGTTTGTCATCTTTGCTATTGTACTGGAGCTAAGACCAGTCTTGGCACACAAATCTCCTTTTTTCATTCCGTGGTCAATTAACTGTTTCCATAATCCATTATAACTAATTGCCATCCTCTTTTCCTCCGTTTAATGTGCAATCAATATCAAAATTATTTTATCACACAAAAAACTCCTTGTACAATTCGCATTTACAAATATCACATATCTTTTTTCAAATATTGAATATCTTTTTTAATTTATTCACAAACCTTTTGAATTTATCTGCTACAGATACTCTTTTCCTAATTGATGTGGTTAGAAGAAAAACATCTCCAATCTGCTTTCATTATAACGTTCAATCCATATTTACGCATTAAAAAAGGATGCAGGGATTGACTCCCTACATCCTTCATTAGAATTATAATATTATACTTATCTCACACCCCGATCAGCCCCTCTCTCCGGCTTATCTTTTCCCTGCTTTTCTTGAATAATCCTCTTATTAATCTCAAGCCGTTCATGAATGGATAATTTCTTATCTTTTCCAACTACCGCCTGCTTCTGTTGTACCTGTTTCCTATCTGCTTTTCCTGCATCCTTGACCACTGCATTCGCTTCGGTACTTGTTCCCCGCTCATCTGCTCTTCCTTCATTTCTTTCCGTTATCTGCTGTTCTCGTCTCTCTTTCACACCTTTTTCTTCCAGATTGCAAAAGCTCTGCAGATACGGAAGCACATGATTCTGCATGTCTGTCAGATCTTCCATATATTTTTGGAACTCTTCACTTCCTTTACCTTTCTGGTAATTGATCCAATACTCATCTGTAAGCTTCATTTCATTATCATACTTCAACTGACTCACAATACCGCCATGTCCATTTCCAATATCCATTGACTTCTTAAAATGATGCAGCATCTGTTCACCTTTTTCCGCATAATATACAGTCACATATATCTTTGTGATTTTTGTAGGTTCCTCTGTCTTCGAATCACGTTTTGCATACCATTCTTTATCCATTTCTGCTGTTTTTGCATCCAGCTCGGATAACTTCTGACATCTTGGATTCATGAGAGCACTTTCTTCACAATAGTTTACATACACCATTGGTTCCAGATTCTTTGGAAACTCCGGCTCATAGACTTTCAGTCTTTCAATCAATACACCTGCACGCACAGACTGGTCACATTCTTCGTCTACAATATCCTTCAGATAAGAAATATAAGAATGTGTATTGCCACTCTGCAAATCCAACATCACCTCTTGTACCGTATTTTCTCCCGGCTCCACATTATCTCGATACTCATACGGATCAAAAGCTTCTGCAATCTCATCCAATGCCTCTGCCAACTGTTCTGTGGTCATCTTCTCTGGATACATTGCTTCCCGAACATCCCGCATTGGTACATACTTATAGTCCGGCAATGCATCATGAATTTTCTCAATCCCTTCCCGTATCAGTGCAAGTTCTCCATAAAATCGAACATCGTCCATCAGATTTCCAAGTACTGTATTTCCTTTTACGATTGCAAATTCAGCATCATCGTAGTAACTGTCTTCCGGATCACGATAGATAATCCCCATACTGCATACTCGATAGGCATTTTCAGGATTTTCCCTATATTTTTCATAGACCGCAGCAATCTGATTAACATCGGTACTTTTTTCATAAGCTCCCATATCATGGAACTCATCACATTCTGTGGCAAAGTATTCCAGATAAGGTTCTTTCTTCAGTGGCATATTGTTAAGTACATTGTCAATCATGTTATAATTCGCCTCTTCCAGTTCTTCTACCTTAGCCAGTGGCTTATATTCGCCCTGGCTTTTCTGAATCTCTGCCATTACAACCTCATCCATTTCTTTCACTTTTTCCATCAACTGATCATAATCCCCACGGATGCGTTCTCCAGTCCAGCCTTCGTCTTCCAGAAGTTCCTCTGCCGCTTCTTCAATAGAAATTTCATCATTTTCATAGACGCCACCATCCATCAGACGGAAATCTTCATCGTAAAAGGAATAATCGTATCCTTCTTCTGTCCTCTGAATAGCAAAATACCGCTCTCCTACCTCATATGCCAGTTCACTAAAAACCTGTTCTTCCAGATTCAGGAAAGAATCCAGCTGTTCAAAACTGATACTGTCTACAAAATGAGCTGTTACTTTTTCCCCATCATTCAGAACCACGATATCACTGACAGACAGGGAATGCCCACGGAAGTCTTTCGGTCTATCAATGTTGAATCTTTCAAAAATATCATCCAGTGACATATTTCCCAGAAATTCTCCAACATAGACCAGCTTATAATCTTCTTTTTTTATCTGCATACCATGACTTTCAATAAAACTCATATTCATAAATGCATAATTTTCGCCCGGTGAATCATCTTTGATCTGATAAATACCAAAGGTTTGCCTTGTTCCTAACAACAGGTTTGCCTCTTTCAAAGACTGAATCTGCGGATATTTCTGCATTTCCCATTCCAGGTTACGGAAACGCTCCCGTTCTGTCCTAGACATCTGATAATGCTCCGGTCCTCGTTCGATTTCCATGCGTTCCGTGACATAGATTGGTGACGAAAAATTAGTGATCAGATAAATATCTGCTCCGGCATCGTATAATTTCAGTGCTTCTTCCTGCTCAATGACACTCATAGGCTCCTGAAATGCTCCAAAATCTTCATCGGCATAATCCAGATCCTGATCCCTTATCCGTTCCCACATCTGTAATTCCATGCCAAACAGCCCTTCGTGTGCCTGTATCATTTCTTTACTTGCATACTCTCCCTTACCGCCATCGCTGCCCAGGCAATAAATCTTAGAACCCATTCTGTGATAATCCAAAGCTGCTTCTTTTCTGAGCGGCACCATGTCTTCTGCTGTATATCCATAATCACGTAATTCCAGCTTACCTATGGTTGGATCTGGTAGGTCCTGAATATCAATTTTTGCATCATCCAGAAATTCCTCTACTTTATCTTCATCTGCCTGATTGATTGCATCTGTCAGATTTTTTACCAACGTCCTTACTTTCTCTTCCTCGCCAATCAGATTTGCATATTCAAAAATCTGTTCTTTTACATCTACTGGAAGCGCTATTCCCATGTGTTCTGCACGGTCTATCTGTTCCTGCGTAAATTCCTGCATTTTCTGCGTTTCTTTTCCTGTTATCATATTTCTCGCCATTCAAATTCCCCCTGTGTTCTAAAAAATGGCATAACCGGCAGAACCTTCTTCTACCAAATTATGCCATCTTTCCTGTTTATTTATTCCAGACCGAAGTCCCGTTTTCTGGTTTCCTTGCCAGTTTCACTTTCCCGCTGACTCTTTTCTTTATAAATCTGCAGTTTCTCATGAATAGAACCTCGTGCCGGTCTTTCTTCTTTCTCTTTTGATTCCGACTGCTCTGTTTCTGTATCTTCCCGTTCATCCATATTGAGAAGTGCATTTAATTCTGACAGCCGCTCCAGTTTTTGGCTCAGTTCCTCTTCTTTTGGAAATGGCTTCCCGACTTCCTCTTTGGCATTTGTCATCTGCTCCTGAACCGTTTCCAGCCGTTGTTCTGCTTCTGCCAGTTTCTCCGGATAGCTTTCCAAAAGGTTGTTGATACGAGTGATATTTCCTAGAGCATCGGCTCCCAACCGAACTTTAGCTACCGATTCATGCTTTACAGACAGGATAAACTCTTTGCTCCAGCTGTCGAATTGGATTCTCATGTTGAATCCCTGATAGCTTCCAATGTCCATAGCTGCATCTACAGACTTAATGTCTTTGCAGACCGCCAGAAGTGCCGTACCTGCCTCTTTCTTTTCTGTGAACACTTTGCCACTGATTTCCATAGAAAACTGCTCTGGATCTGTGATTTTATGCTCAGAAAAATGAGCGATGTCTGCCTTGTAGCTGTCAATGATCTCTATCAGTTTTGCAATCTGTTGCGGGAAATTCCTTGCAATATCATCTTCCAGTCGGTATTGGTTATTCATGTGGTTCGCTTTTAAAAGCTTTAATTTCGCCACATCCACATCCAATGCCATCTTCTCTTTTACTGCTGGATTTCCGGTTGCCAGTGCTTTGACCTCTGCATAGGACAGTGCCGCTTCGTCCACATCTTCGCAGCTTCTGACCGGTGCTTTGCTCGTCATAATCTGGGAGATGAATTTCTGCTTGTTCTCGATTAACTGCCACATATAACTGTCGAATGTGGATTCTGTTACATACCGGAAGATATGAACCTTTTTATTATGGTTTCCCTGACGGATAATACGTCCTTCCCTCTGTTCCAAGTCAGATGGTTTCCAACCAATATCCAGATGATGCAGGGCAATCAAACGATCCTGCACATTGGTTCCTGCACCCATCTTTGCTGTTGAGCCAATCAAAAAACGAACCTGCCCGGATTTCACTTTTCCAAACAGCTCCGTCTTTTTTGCTTCTGTATTTGCATCATGAATAAACGCAATCTCTTTTTCCGGTACACCTTTCTCTATCAGTTTCTGCTTCAAGTCATCATAAACATTAAAACTGCCATCGCCTTTCGGTGTGCTCAAGTCACAGAAAATCAACTGTGCAGATTTCTGTGCTGCTGTGTCTTTCCATATTTCATAGCTTTTCTCTGCACAAACTGATATTTTACTTTCTGGATTATCTGGCAATAATTCATTCACCAAACGCTGATCCAATGCTAACTTCCTTCCGTCATTGGTGATTTTCAGCATATTATCAACCGAGGCATCTACCCCACCGTTTCTGACAACCTCTGCACGTTCTCCCAGACTTTCTACGATTTCTTTCTGCTGTTCTGTTGGTTTCAGCACCACTGTTTCATATTCCGCTTCCGGCACTGGAAGCTTTAACTGATCGGAAGTCTTGATATCTGCAATCTCCTTGAACATATTCATCAGTTCCGGGATATTATAGAATCTGGCGAATCTTGATTTTGCTCGATATCCTGTTCCTTCCGGTGCAAGTTCGATGCTCGTGACAACTTCTCCAAAAGTGGAAGCCCAGGAATCAAACAATCCAAGTCCCATATTCTGCAATTTGCTGTTCTGCAGATACCGCTGCATAACATATAATTCCGTCATGCTATTGCTGATCGGTGTGCCCGTAGCAAAGGTAATGCCTTTTCCTCCGGTAATCTCATCCAGATACTGACATTTATTGAACATATCCGCCGACTTCTGTGCTTCGTTCTGTGCAATCCCAGCTACATTCCTCATTTTTGTATAGAGAAACGCATTTTTATAACTGTGTGCTTCATCGACATACAAGTGATCCACTCCTAGTTCTTCAAACGTAACTACCTGATCTTTCTTCTCTTTCTGATTCAGTTTTTCCAGCCTTGTCTGCAGTGTCTTTCTGGTCTTTTCAATCTGTTTGACGGTATAACGCCCGCCGTCCTGTTCATACCTTGCACTCTGGATTGCCATTTCCAGATCATCAATCTGCTTCCGCAGCATAGCTTCCTGCCTCTCATCAGAGATTGGAATACGCTCAAACTGGGAATGTCCAATGATAATAGCATCGTAATTTCCCATAGCGATTCTTGCACAGAACTTTTTCCGGTTTGCCGGTTCAAAATCTTTCTTGGTTGCTACCAGGATATTGGCTCCCGGATATAACTGCAGGAATTCTGCTCCCCACTGCTCCGTCAAATGGTTTGGCACGACAAAGAGATTCTTCTGTGATAATCCCAGTCTTTTACTTTCCATTGCAGCTGCTACCATTTCGTAGGTTTTCCCAGCTCCTACTACATGTGCCAGAAGTACATTTTCTCCGTAAAGCTGGTGTGCAACTGCATTTTTCTGATGCGGACGAAGCTCTATTTCCGGATTCATTCCTGGGAAAGTCAAATGACTACCATCGTATTCACGGGGACGGATGCTGTTAAATCGTTCATTGTACACCTTTACCAGTCGTTCACGCCTCTGCTGATCTTTAAAAATCCAGTCTTTAAATGCTGCTTTCATGGCATCCTGCTTCTGTGATGCCAGCATGGTTTCTTTCTTATTTAGGACACGGATTTCATCACCATTCTCATTGACACTCTTATCATAGATGCGTACATCTTTCAGGTTCAGGGTATCTTCCAGAATCTTATAGGCATTTGCTCTCTCAGTTCCATACGTTGCATAGGCAAACGCATTTCTTTGACTGTCGGCATTCTTTCCTGTAATCCTCCACTCACCATTTACCTCAGAGAATTTTACCTGTATTTCCTTCTGTGCAAGATACCATGGCGTATGAAGCAGTTCTACCATAAAATCCTGATAATCCGAAGATTCAATCCATGTGGCTCCAACACGTACCTCAATCTCAGATGCTTCCAAATCTCTCGGCTGAACCGCCTCCAATGCACGGACATTCGGTGTAAATTCCGGGTGACTCTCGGCAAAGGTTCTCGCAGTGTTTAATTTATCCCTGACATTTCCAGATAAATACTCATCTCCACTCTCCCACTGGTCTGTCAGTGGGTTCTTAAATATAACTCCAACCAGTTCCTCCGTGATTTTTTCTTCTGTCTTTCCTGTCAGCTGTGCCATATAGGACAGATCCACCTTTGCTCTTTCATTCAATGATAATGCTAAGGCTTCTGTCGCAGTTTCCACACTGGTTACCGCCACTGCCTTTTTGATGGTTCGTTTCGTAAACATGTCTGCTTTTCGCTTCAATGTTCCATCTTCGTTCAGGTCTTCCAGAGAACACAACAGACAATAAGAAGCGTCATCAGAAAACGCCCGCTTGTTTGCATTACTTCCGATGACTCCATACTTTGCTGTGTAAGCATCATATACTTGATTCAATTTCTCCTGCTGTTTGTGAATTTCTTCATCTGTTACGGATTCTTCCATCTGCATGGCAATCAGTTCACGCACCGTGTCTCGGATCTCCACCATACCTTTTACACGTTCTGCAGTAGCGGCAGGCATCTTTACCTGATTCATCAGAGAGTTAACACGGTAATATACCTGATCATCTACAACCGCATAACTGTAATTACGAACATTCGGATCTGCCGGGATACTCTCTGGTACATCATCCAGTTCTGCATCCACATCAACTGCAGGTGCCATATTTCCATGAATATTCCTGACAGCTTCTGCAAGCTGGACTTCAAGATCAGCACCTTCTATCGGCATACAGGTTGTTTCCATACCATACGGACCGGATACCTCTTTCATCTCACCCAGAATCATTTCCGGATGGTCTGCAAAATACTGATTGACCGTAATTCCATTGGCATCACTTCCAAGATTCACCCACTCCGGCATCTCTTTTGTCATGCTGTCACGCTTCTGGAAGAATAAAATATCTGCACTGACTTCCGTTCCTGCATTTGCTTTGAATGCTGTGTTCGGCAGGCGGATGGCTCCAAGGAGATCGGCACGTTCTGCCAGATACTTTCGGACTTCCGGTGATGCTTTATCCATGGTTCCTTTTGTTGTGATCAAAGCTGCCACACCACCCGGACGCAACTGGTCGATTGTCTTTGCCAGAAAATAATCGTGAATCATAAAATTATAGCGGTCATATTGCCTGTCATTCACTTTATAAGCTCCAAATGGCACATTTCCGATTGCCACATCGAAGAAATCATTCGGATAATCTGTCTTCTCAAAACCTTTAATCTGGATATTGGCATCTGGGTAAAGCAGTTTTGCAATTCTACCGCTGATACTGTCCAGTTCCACACCATAGAGTTTTGACTGGTTCAGCTTCTCAGGAAGCATTCCAAAGAAGTTACCAACACCCATGGATGGCTCCAGGATATTTCCTTTTGTAAATCCCAGATTTTCCAACGCCTGATACATACTTTCAATCACGATTGGCTGTGTGTAATGGGCATTTAAGGTAGAAGCTCTGGCTGCTGCATATTCTTCCGGTGTAAGGACTGTCTTTAATTCCAGATATTCCGTCTCCCATGCGGATTTTGTTTCATCGAAAGCATCAGCAAGACCTCCCCAGCCTACATATCGGGATAAAATCTCCTGTTCGTCTGGTGTGGCATTGCGGTTTTCTTCCTCGCATTTCTTTAAAAGCTGGATTGCCATGATATTAGCACGGAACTTTTCCTTTGGTGTTCCCTGTCCCAGTTCATCATCTGTGATATGGAAGTTTGTTGCTGGAATATCAGACTGTTCTGGTGTTATATCTTCCTTTTTTTCTGCATCTTCTACTGCTTCCGGTTGTGTCTCAACCTCCGACGGTTCCTGATTTTCCTCTCGTATTTCCTGCTGATCAGAGCCTTCCTGCTCCACTTCCAAAGCCTGCTGAGCTCCTTCCAGATCCGCCTGTCTCTGTGCTTCCTGCCGTTCTTCATACTTTTCCAGTTCTTCCGGTGATAAGAAATCATCGGTGCGAATCAGCTGACGGACACGTTCTGCAACCTTATTCCACTTTAATAGAACTTCTACATCTGGACTGCCAATCTTCCCTTTCGCAAGTTTTAATCCTTTCGCATCATGGGAAGCATCGGATTCATACGCTCCCGGTATCCCAGGTGCTGCTCCACCTGTACCATACTCATTTTTCAGAAACTCAGCTGCATCCTTTATATCGTGATGTTCCATGAAATACTCATAGATCCGATTCCGTCCTCCGGCAGTGATCCCGCCTCTTCTAAGGACTGCATCTATCTCATCCTGTGTGATAAAGGAAAGGGCCGGACGTTCGACCGTAAATTTCTGGTCTACCCAGGAACGCTCCCTCTGGAGATCCTGAAAACGCTGGAAATATTCCGGATTATGCTGAATCTCCCACCTGCGATAATCTTCTGGATTCTCATCCATATCTTTCTGCAGCCATTCAAAGCGATGGGCAATTGCATCTGCTTCCGCTGAATCTGTCCAAGCTTCCCGCACGACATCCTGCCAATCCGAATATGATTGCTGCTCCTCCCGGTTTCTGCTGGTATCCCGAAAATGGAGTGCAAGAAGATTGGTCATTTCTTCCTGCTCCTGTTCAATGGCGTTATTGGAAATCAGATTATCCACGTAACTTCTATCCTCATACATATCCCGGATTCTGTCCGCCGCTTCTTCCCACGTAACCATGCGATCAAAGTTTCTTCTGGCGGAATCTCCCCGTCGGATACGGATACCATCATTGTCATACCAGATACTGATTTTCTGTCCATCTATGGTAAATCCTTTTCCACCTGTTTCATATTCCTCCTTCAGGAAGTTCTGCATTTCTTCATTATCCAGACCTTCAATCAGTCTTGCCGTAATATGAAACAGTGTATTTTTCTGTCCACTTCCCGTGCGGAGAATATCATCTACTACTTCATCAGAAATAAGAAAAGCGGCTGGCTGTTCTAATGCAGCTACCGCTTTCCTTATTTCTCCTAACTGTTCCTCTTCTGTCGGGAACAGACTTAATTGTAAATAATCTCCTGAATTACCAGTTCCTCTGCCTGTGCTTTGATCTGGTTCATGTGTCTGGTCCATGCCATCCCGTCTGCCATTTTGTCCGGTGCCGGATCTTTCTCCAGAAGTTCGTTCATCAGGTCGTCTACTCTCTGTCTTGCCTGGCTGTCGATCTCCATCAGATGACTGTCCAGACGGTTCTGCAGTGTCAGAATGTTGAACCTGGCTACCTTGTGATTTCTCAGATACTCTTTCCTCATCATTCCGTACTTCCCGATCGTTCCTCTCGTCTCTTCCAGGCTGATATCTGGAATCTGATACTCTCCGTTCTGGCTGTAACTGATCTCTCTCATAGTCTGTTTCCTCCTTTTTTTCTTCTCTATCTTCTGTGTTATCTGTATTACTTTCACGAATTAACGTGTTAAATTCATTATAAGCTACTTCTTTTTCTTTTGCAACCGTTTTCAGATCTTTTTCCAAGTCATTCAACACATATCGTCCAATCTGCATCAATACCGGTCTGCTGATCTCATTCACAGAACTTCCAAGGTGTCCAATAACCTTTAACTGGTTAAAATCTGTAATATGACGAAAATCCTCTGCATCAAGATATTCCTGCACATCCAGTCCGCATCGGTTCAGTAACACATACCAGACACTGTTTGTCATCAGTTCCCGGAACTCCACTTTCTGATTCTGTTCATCCAGATCTTCCAGAAAAGTGCCGGCTACATCCATTTGCAGTTCGTCGAAAGCATCCGGCAACCAGGCCTGCACACTTTCTTCTGCCGCCTGGTGAAGAACCTCTGCTAATCCTCCCTCTGTTGCTTCCAGTGCCAGCCGCTCCTGCAGATAATCTGCCACCAGTTGTTCTCCTTCTGGATTAAGATTCCATAACTGCGGATCTCTGCCCAGATTTTTTACCTTATAAGTATCCTGCACATCAAAAACATATCGGAGTTTCGTTTTTGGTCCGGATGTGTTATCTATCAGGGCAATTCCTTTAGAACCCTTTTTAATCCATCGGTACATCTTCTGGTTCCAGATTTCCATGGATGCCACGGCTGTTGCTCCCGGACGCTGTGCATAGATCAAGAGCTGTTCCGGAAAAGTGTACCGGTACAGCCTGGATGCAGTATTTAGAAACCGCATCCATTCCTGCGGATTGGCAGCAACATCCTTTGCCACTTCCTCCGTCAGAAGTTCCATTGCATATAATTTATTTGCCATCTGTTACTCCCTTTCTTCTTCCCACTTTTCTTCTACAACATCGGCAATCCGTTCCATTGCCCTTGTCATAGAAGGAAAATTACTACTGTTACTTGCTTTTCCAATCTGATCAATAAGAAATTCCGGCATATCTGCAAGTGCTCCGGCAATCATAGCCTTTACCCGGATATCCTCCAGCATAAGAAGCTCTTTTACACCAAATTCTTCACCAAATACATCCTGATATCTCCGTAAGTCATCCAAAAGATATTCCGGTTTTAAATCTCTATCCATTTCCTTTCTTTTATCATCACCATATAAACACCAGTCCATATTCTTTTCTCCTCCATCTTCATAAAATTAGGGACTGCTCACACAGTCCCCTCAAAATCATCGTTATTTCTCGTTATAATACTGAGGCAAGGTCTTTCGCCCTATTCTTTGGGATTGTATCTGTCCCTTTTGCTTTGATCTCCGCCTTGGCTTTCTCCAGTTTTCCATGGATTCCACCTTTTGCTTCTGTTCTCCCAGTTGCTTTTTCTGCTGCTTTTTCTTTCTCCAGACGTGCTTCCCTGCGTTCGGCATTTTCCATAACTGCTGTCTTTCCATCACAGAACTGAACCTTATCCGAAAGCTGTTCCTGCCTCTCTACCTGCGTCTCATTGACTTCCTGTACCATGGCATTTAATTCCGGTACTTCAAACATTCCGTTATCAGGAAGAATCAGCACCTCATGAATTGAAGAGGGAAGAACAAAATAATCACTTCCCAGGCATTCACCGATCTGCTTACGAATATCTTCCTGCAGTAACAGTGATGCACCATTCATTTTTTGTGCATTTGAAAGACAGAACATTGGATTTTCCATTGCTTCAACATTCAGTTTTTCATTCAAAAGATTTTCTGCTTCTTCACCAAAAATCATGGATTTTATCATTTCATTCATGTCCATCAAAACAACACCACGATTTCTGTCTGCCGCCACTGCATCTGCCTGGATTTGTTCTGCTGTCACACCCCATTCATTCATAAGATTGACAGTAACCGGAATACTACCAATTCCTCCCTCGTTTTCTTCCACATTCACTGCGTAATATGCTGCAAAATCTCCATGTTCGGTAACAACTTTATCAGCCAGGCGTTCTTCATTCCATTCCCGGTCACAGATTCTCACCTGTAATTTGTCCTTCATTTTTTCATAATCCAAAATATCCGGAAGACCCATATTGATAAATGCCGCTTTGTCCTGCACTTCAATACGCATATCTGCCACATCACCCACACAGGAATCCAGATTTTTTCCATTGACATATTCCATATAAAGAGAATCCAGATATACCATCGGCACAGCTCTTTGATCACCCTGTGGAATTGAAATGCCAGTCAACCTTAATCCATTATTTTTTGCAACTTCTTCAATACGGATTTCTCCATTCTGATATGAATCCGGCAAATAGTCTTTTACATTATCTTTGACATATTCATAAAATTCTTTTCTGTTCATCATACGCTTTTACCCCTTTCTGATCATGTGATGGTTCATTCTTTTTCTGCTGACCATCTGCTCGGCTTTCTTCTGATAAGCCATCATTCTCTTTAAAGTTTTCTCCTGGTTTTTTCGTGCTTCCTGTCTTTTTTCCATTGCTTTCATCATAGTTTTCTGTTCCTTTCTGTGATTTTTTTGTATGAAAAAGGGAGCCTCACATAGAAGCTCCCAATCATAACCTCTGGTTTCCTTATTTGCTTTTCCTTTTTCTGCAGATATAAAGTCCTGCCATACCTCCTGTGGAGATTACCAGAAGCAGGATCGGCAGCCAGATATTCGTGCTGTCACCTGTTTTCGGTGCATTTGATACCTTTGTCTCTTCATGGGACTGTGGTGTATCCGGTGTGTTCGGTGTTTCTGGAACTTCCGGTTTCTCATTTGTCAGATTGAAAGTAACTTCCACGACTGGTGTACTGTCATTCGCATAAGCAAATGTCACTTCATGCTTGGTCTGATCCAGTGTGTATCCATCCAGTGTTTTTGTTTCCACCAGATAATACTTGATTGCTGTATCATATTTGCCGTTCTTAAATGTGGCAATCTCATACAGCTTACTTTCTGCATGACCGGCAGCATCTGTCTTTAAGGTTTCCAGAACTTTTCCTTTACTGTCACGGAGTTCAAATTCTACCCCTTTCAGCGGTTCTCCTGATGATTTATCTGTCTTATTGAGAATCACTTTTCCCTTGGCAGTATCATCTTTCATAGCCACTTTCTGGATTTCTCCGTTATCTTTCACCTCAAATGTCACATCGGCTGTCAGAAGATATCCTTTCGGTGCCTGCTCTTCACGTAAGGTATATTTACCGATTGGCAGTTTTTCGATATAGTGTGCTTCCTCTGTGGAAGTCCAGCTCTCTACTACCTGATCATCCTTATCGAGAATCGTCAGTTTCGCACCTGGAATCTTAGTTTCTCCTGTGATATCAGTCTTACTGATCTCTACTTTTGTCACATCATCTTTCATCTCTACTTTCTGAATTTCTGCTGTATTCTCTACTGTGAAAGTAATACTTTCTGCAGTGACATATCCATCTGCCGGTTTTGTCTCTGTCATGGTGTATTCCTTACCAACAACCAGTTCTTTGATCACATGGGATTCTTCCGTAGAAGTCCATTCATCTACTGTATTGCCATCTGAATCCGTTACTTTCAGGTGTGCACCTGGAAGTTCTTTACCTGTTGTCAGGTCTGTTTTGGACAGCTCCACTGTGGTTGGCTGATTTTCAAAAGTAAAGTCGTAGCTTACTTCTGCCTGGTCTTCTCCGGCATATTCAAAGGTAAATTCCTGTACTTCTTCTGTTGTAACAAATCCGTCCGGCGCAAAGATTTCTTTCACATAGTATTTTCCATCTACCGGAAGATCTGCCGTAAAAGTAATCTGTCCTTTTTCATCCGTTACTCGCTGCTCGATCAGACTGTCTTTCTCAAGAAGTACCTCGCCCTTTGCATTTTTGATATCTTCACTGGTATAAAGACCGAAGACACCACCTGCAAGGACACGTTCTGTATCTTTTTCTTTCTTCAGAACCGTAACCTTTACTTTCTGACGGGCATTCTGCCATTTCTCATCATAAGTGATGACTGGTGTGTCCTGATCACGGTAGGAAAGGTCAACATATCTCGGCTCTTTGTCCAGCACATAACCATGGGCTGTTTTTACTTCCTTCACATAGTATTTTCCAGCCGGAAGATCTCCCATCTGTGCAATACCATTGGAATCTGTGGTAATGGTTCCCACTTTTTCATCTGCTTTGAAATAATCTTCACTGACACCATCTGCCGCTTTGATATCTTCCGCAGCAAATACATCGAAAGTTACATCTGTAAGACTTCCAGTTACATATTCAAAGAGATGCTCCACAGTACCTTTTACATGGTCCAGAAGTGTCACTTTATCCAAAAACTCTCCATTTTTATTGATGATCAGAAGTCCTGTCGGTACTTCATCTTTCATCTCTACTTTCTGAATCTCTGCGGTATCTTCCAGCGTGAACTTCACATCCGTTGCTTTCAGATAACCATAAGGTGCCATTTCCTCACGAAGGGTGTATTCCTCTCCAACTGTCAGTCGTTTGATCACATGTGGCTGATCTTTTACAGAAGTCCACTGATCCACAACATTTCCTTCTTTATCAAGAACGGTGAGTTTTGCCCCATCCAGTTCCACACCTGTTGTTACATCAGATTTTGTGATTTCAACTGTTGTTGGCTGGTTCTTTTTCACAGTTTTCAGTTTTACTGCCTTCACATCCTGTCCCTGGTAAGAAGCATTCAGATTCAGAACTTCATCAGAGGATACAAATCCAGCCGGTGCTTTTAACTCTTTCACATAATACTGTCCAAGTGGCAGATCCAGCGTACATACTGCAAGACCATCATTATCAGAAGTCATTTCCTGTAAGAGTGTGTCTACTTTCACGATCACTTTTCCATCCACCTTAATATCCGCTTTGTTATAGATACCAAAGACAGCTCCTGCTACGGTTGCACCATTTTCTGCATCCTGTTTTTCTACCTGAATCGCAACTTTCTGTCGGTCATCGCCAACAGTCACTTCCTGTTCAATTACCGGTGTATCCTGATTGGCATAGACAAATGCGACTTCTGATCTGTCATGGTTCAGGACAAATCCTTCCGGTGCAGTCTTTTCTACTACATAGTAAGAACCAAGTGGCAGGTTATCAGCAACTGCTTTTCCGTCTTCCCCAGTCGTTACCGTTGTTACCAGTGCATCTTTTGCATAGATCAGCTGTCTGTTTCCGTTTTCATCTTTC
>OCHC01001049.1_pt1 | contig 23825 bp, 31 predicted proteins | sample 1538641 | NCBI WGS metagenome assembly OCHC01 (sample SAMN04571714, study PRJEB22368) | human gut metagenome | biome: human gut; material: stool | host: Homo sapiens | place: Luxembourg | collected 2012-08-17
TGGGCCTCACCGTCGCCAGACGCATCCACAAGGCGACGCGCGAATTGGAGGCGCAGGGCAAGGGATTCAAAGACGTTCATTCGATGACCTTCGGCAGCGTACCGGTAATCATCATGCCGGCGGATGACGGCACCTACACGCTGCGTTTCGACAACGCCAACGAGGCGGTGGTCATCACACGGCTCAACCGGACCGCGTTGGCGGACATCAAGAAACAGATCAACGACTTTCTCAAGGAGGTGAAAACCCGTGAGCATGAATGAGGCCATTCTCGCCGTCGCACAAGCCCAACAGGGTGATGCGATCCCCGTGGACATACCGCCCATGACGCAGTCGGCACCCGATATGGGCAAGCCGCCAGTCACTCCGAAAACCAAAATCGGCACCGTGGAGGAGCCGCAACTGTGGCCGGAGATTCGCCAGCTCATCGAAGCGGATATCGCCAACGCTCCGCGCGAACTGCAGCGTGAGATAGGCCCATCCGAACTGGGCACGGACTGCGTGCACTGCCTCGCCGCGAAACTGGCGGGCTGGCCGGAGCGTCGCTCCCCGGGCTGGCTGCCGTTCATCGGCACGTGCGTCCACGCGCATTTCGAAACCATGTTCTATGACCTGAACGGGGAGCCGGCGTTCCAATTCCCCTACACGAGCGAGGACAACGTGACCGAGCTCGTGGAACGGTGGCGCTCGGAGTACCGGGTCACCGTAGGCCGGTTGCAGGGTTTGCACGGCGGCTACGACGTGACCGGCAGCATCGACCTATGGGACCGCAAAACCCGCAGCACCATCGACTGGAAGATAGTCGGCAACACGACCGTCACCAAGGTCAAGGCCCACGGCCCCTCGCAACAGTACCGGGTACAGGCCTCACTCTACGGCATGGGCCTGCAGAACGAGGGCGAACGAGTGGAGTGCAACTGCATCTACTTCCTGCCCCGCAACAAGACCAGTCTCGGCGACGCATTGCCCTGGGAGACGAGGTTCGACCCGGAGCCCGGCAAATGGGCGTTGAGCCGCGCCCAACTGCTCGTCAACCTCATGGACTGCGTGGAGCAGGCGGAAGGCCCCGACGTGCGCGACAGCTGGATCAAACAGTTGCCGGCGGCCGGGCCCGACAAATGCTTCTCATGCAAGGGCCGGGTCTGGCCCGACATGAGCGCGCTCCCCGAGTTCGACGCTAAGCCATGGCCGGACGTTCCCGACAAGTGGCTCCGACTCATCCCCCTAATCGAATCCGAATACCAATTCACCAAGTAAAAACAACGAAAGGAACACGACAATGTTCGGACAACCACAACCACAGTACGGTTACCCGCAGCAGGGGTACGGCTACCAGCAGCCCCAACGACAGCCCGCCCAGTTAAGCTCGCTCGGCGACCTGCTCGCCGGCAACAGCGCCAAAGCGTACTTCGGCGCGAACAGCCAGCCCGGAGACTCGGTGACCGGCGTCATCGAAAAAATCGAGACCACGCAGGTCAACGACTTCCAGACCAAGCAGCCCGCCTTCTGGAACGACGGACGCCCGAAGGAGCAGATCCACGTCATCATCCAGACCCAGTTGCGCGACCCGAGCGTGGATGACGACGACGGCCGCCGTTCTCTCTGGATCAAAGGCTGGGGCATCCAGCTCAAGGCGTTTCGCGAGGCCTGCCGTCAGGCGGGCGTGAAGATCCCGAAGCCGGGCGACACCATCACGGAACGGTTCGTGGGTCTCGGCCAGCGGGGCGACGCGCCCCAGCCGCCGAAGGTGTTCGAATTCCACATCGAACCCGCTTCCAGCGTCAACAGTCTCGTGAACGGCAGCCAACCCCAGCAGCCCGGCATGCAGCAAGCCCAGCCGGCATACCCGCAGCAGCAGTACGCGCCCCAGCAGCCCATGCAGGCCCCGAATCAGGGATATGCGCCGGCTCCGGTCGACCCCTGGAACCCGCCGGCACAGGCGCAACCCGCTCAGCCGGTACAGCTCGGCCAACCACAGGTGGATCCGATGAAGGTCAACCAGCTGAAGGCCATGGGTAAGCCGCCGCAGGAGATCGCCGCCTTGTTGGGCGTGCCGGTCGAAGCGGTCACCGCTGTCACCGACCAGGCGCAACCCCAATACCACGGGGGTTCCGAACAGATGCCGGAAACAGGTGAGTTCTAGTGGACGAGCTGCTGAAACATCTGCAGAACCAATGGGTCGAACTGGTGAAGGACATGGATTCCCTTGCCTCCGATCAGGTCGGTTTCCGTGACGTCGATTCGGAAAGCCTCCAGCTCATGAGCGTGAGGCTCGTGCTCCTGGGCTGGCACAAGAGCAAGGATTCCGACAAGGACTGAGTCCAGTCCCGACCGCCGTAGCCGTATCCAAGCGGCCCGCACGAATGCAAAGGCGTGCACGGCACCACACATATTCACATCACATCAAAGGAGTTCCAAGAATGACCGACATCTACGGATACGCGGCAGCCGCACCTCAGTATCGTGCTGCCGGCTGGATGCAGGTCATCCCATTGCCGGAAGGACGCAAGACCCCGCCGCCCAGCGGTTTCACGGGACGCAGCCGCAAACCCGTCACCGACGAACAAGTACAGGTCTGGTCGCAGGCGACCCCGGACGCGAACACGGGAATCGTCATCCCCGAAGGCGTATTGGTGTTGGACATCGACGCCGCACAAGGCCATCAGGTCAAGGCGGACGGGGCGAAAGGCATCAGCGAACTCTCTCAGGAACTGGGCATGCTTCCGGCCACGTGGAGCAGCACGGCGCACGGCATCGACAGTCCGGCACGCCACCTGTTCTACAAGGTGCCCGAAGGCCTCGCGTGGAAGGGCGGCGCCATCGAGGGAGTCGACATCCTGCAGCCCGGCCACCGGTATTCCGTGGTCTGGCCGTCGATCCACCCGAGCGGCGAAATGTACTGCTGGTACACGCCAAGCGGCGCATTCTCCGGCACGCTCCCCCATATCGGCGACTTGGCGACACTGCCATGGAAGTGGGTGGACTACCTGCGCAAACCCGACAGAGTGTCGAATTCGACCACTTTAACTCCCTCGTATTCAAGGGAATACGACGACCGCATGTGCAAGGCGGTCAACACGTTCCTCAACAAGACGCTCGCCAACCCGGCAAGCAAAGGCTCAAGGCATGACACCACGCTGCAGGCCGTCTGGGCGTTGGTTAACTTCGCGCAGGAGGGACACCGGGGGGCTCTCGACGCCATCAACCAATTGAAGCCACGGTTCATCGCCGAGGTGGCCCCCGACCGTCAAGGCAAGGAGCGTGAGGCGGCACGCGAATGGGCCAGCATTCTCAGCGGCGCGATGGAGAAGGTCAACGGCGTACAAGCGCACGCGGACCCATGCGAGCAGTCGAAGATAGAACGCATGACGCCCGGCGAGTTCAACGAACCCACCCAAAACACGGCTGCGAGTCAAATGGTGGAAAGTTATCCACAGCAGGTTCAAAACGTTGGAACGACGCCGGTTCAAACCGGTTCAACCACCGCATCTCAGGTTCAAAACGGTTCAACGGAAAGTTACGAGGCAAATAAAACCTCCTCCAGTTGGCAGTTCGAAGACCTCACCCAATTGGCGTCCGGCGTTGAACTGCCGCCCACGCCCACCGTGTTCCAACGAGAGGACGGCCAAGGCCTCTTCTATAGGGGCGCGGTCAACGACCTGCACGGCGAACCCGGCTGCGGCAAAAGCATGATCGCCCAAATCGCCACCGCGCAGGAATTGAAGGCAGACCGTGACGTCATCTACATCGACTACGAGGATTCCGCACGCAACGTGGTCAAACGCCTCCTGCTGCTCGGCGTATCCGGCGAACAGATCATCGGTCACCTGCACTACGTGCGCCCGTCCGCGAAGCCCAGCAGCCCCACCAGCCTCGGCGGCTGGCGCGAAACCCTCGACTACGCCGATACCGCCACGCTCGCCATCATCGACGGCATCACCAGCTGCCTCGCCTACGCGGGCCTCGACAGCAACAGCGGCGACGACATCGCAGCCTGGTACAACACCATGCCCCGACTCATCTCGGCATGCGGGCCAGCAGTCGTACTCATCGACCACGTCGTCAAGTCCAAAGACAACCGGGGACGCTACGCGGGCGGCAGCATGCAGAAACTCGCCCTCATCGACGGCATCAGCTACAGCGTGGACATGACCAAACCCGTCGGCAAGGGCGTGCGCGGCACCATCGTCATCAAAAGCGGCAAAGACCGAATCTCGGAGATCGAGGAGCATTGCGCCGTCAGTTGGAGTTCGAATGGCTCGCACCTGCGCGAAGCGGCACGCATCGAAATCAACAGCACTGACCCGAAACTCATGCGCGTCACCATCGCACGACCAAACATGATGCCCAGCGATGAAACCACGCGACAGCGCGGCCTCGAACGACCCACCGGGCTTATGGAGAAGATCAGCCGGATCATCGAGAACGCGCCCGAGGAGCCGAACCAGACCGAAATCATCGAACTGCTGAAGGACAACGGGTCAAGCGCCCGGAAGACCACCGTGCTCACCGCCATCAACCGGCTGCTCGAAGGCGGATGGATCAGCAACCGCTCCGGACGCAACAACCGGAACATCTACGCCAGCGTCAGACCATACCGGCAGATGGACGACCCGAAATCGGACGCTTTCGTGGATCGGATGAGCAGGGAGGAGGCGAGCGAATTGGATAAGGAAAACCATCTCGAAATCTAGTTGTTCCCGTTGTTCCCAGTTGTTCCGAGTTGTTCCCGGAACAACTGGAGTAGCGATGTCCAGCTGTTCCCAGCACTCCCCACCCACACTACGTGTGTGGGTGGGTGCGGGAACAACTGCGACTCGGCCCTCCGGAACAGCAAAAAAAGCACGTCAACGACACTAGTTGTTCCCAATCAAGAAAACGTCAGAAAGGAGACCGGAAGATGGCACTCACATTCAGGGAGCAGATCGAAGCGACCGCATGGGAGCTTGGCAATGGAGAGGGAACCACGCCCGAGCTTCGAAAGCGCTTCGATGCGGATTCTGAGACCCCGAACTTCGATCCGACCAAGGCGTTGGAGATGCTGCACATACTCCAGCTCATCAACTACAAGCAAGCCGGCAAGGGACGCGGACGCGCCCGCTGCCACTATCTGAAGAAACCCGAATACGGACTACTCAACCTCAATGAGCCGAAACCAGCTCCCAAGGACGAGCGGGAGCGGGAAAACCGCATCCAATGGGCCAAGGACTTCCGCGTCATCGCCGACTGGCTCGACGCGAACTGTTACACGACTGAAAGCGAGGAAGCATGAAAGAATCCGTCACCATCCAATACCGCTGTGAGGATGCTGACACCAATCTGGTCGAAACCATCCCAATCGCCTCCATCGGCATCGACCAGTGGAGTCAAGGCCATCCCGTCCTGTTCAACCTTGACCGGAGAGGACATCACGGCCGCCGTATGCTCAGCGTACTCATCACCGCCTGCGAAGCGGTGCTGCATGAAATCCAGGACATCAAATGGGAGGACTGACCCATGGCCGGACCGATTGACGTGATTCAACGGGCGCTCAGCGCACTGGCCTCAGCGGGATTGGGCAGCGAGTCGCCGGCAGAGGCGTATGTGCTCGGCTACCAGGCCGGCTGGCGGGAAGCGCTCGACCTGTGCATACGAATCGAAACGGCAATCAACAACGAAACGGAGGAAACGAATGAGCATCATCAGCAGTGAAATCGAGGCGCAGAAGCAGCGTGACCCGTCGTACATCGACAGTGGCCTGCAGTGGGCGTGGGGACGAGGATACAAGGCCGGAGCGTCACGCGAAATCACCGAAGAGGAGATTGCCGCCGCCATGGCCGAAACCCGAAAGTTCATCACGCTCCCTGGCGCGTGGTTGGAGAACATCATCAGAATCGCGTTCGACGCGGCAAGAAGAAAGGCAATGGAGGGGTGAGCAGGCCACGTGCCCGTGAACGCAAGCCCGCATGGCTTCGCGCGTTCATCCCGAAAACGAGTCCCCTCGTTGTCACCGTCTGCGAGGGGTGCGGCCTGTACGTCATCGAGGATCGGGAAACCGTGTGGGAGTCGTGGGATTACGGGTGTGTGGCGGGTGACGACCTGACCGTGGCGATAATCCTCGGCCGGCCGTTGACCCGCGTCACGTGGCTTCCCTCCGTCGGCCACCCGCTGCTCCGTAGCACCTGCGGAGATGCAGGCATCAGACCGGACGGCCAGTATCTGGCCATGCACATGTGTCATCTCGCCCGGATAAGCGTCAAACCGTTCAAACCGCCGAAACGGGAACGCCCGCCAGGCAAGCCATGGGGCGGGCCGAAACTGTCGAAGCAGGAGATAGCCGAATTCAAACGCATATGGAATATGCCATACAGCCAGCTCAAGCATGAGAAAACCCCAGCCAACAAGGTCGGCCAGGGCAAGAAGCAAACATTATTCTAGCCGACCAGCCGGAAGGGGCTAACGTGAACTGCCAGAACTGCAAAACGATAACCGAAGGGGGATACTCACTGTGCGAGGCATGCGAGCTGCGTTTCGCCGGCACGCTCCTGCGACTGGCGCGCGACGTCACGCCGTTGCATGACTCGTTGGACGCAACCCTGCATCCGGGAGGGCATTCGCCCGTGCGAATCCAGACGGCCACTCCCCCGACTCCTATCAGGCTTGACGTGCTCGACCTGATCGACATGCTCGACGCCACGGCCCGTGAACTATGGCGTTGCCTCGACGGCATCGACGCACTCGACTGGCGCAAAGACAAACGCAACGAGGATCTGAAGGCCACGCTCATCGCATGCGCAGGCCACCCCAGGCTCGCCACGTTCGCGGACGCGGGCTTCTACATGCACGTCGTTGACGGCATCGCCCGCAAAGTCGATGCTGCGCTGGACCCGCCGGAGCAACGCCGCGAGATAGGTACCTGCGAACTATGCGAGACCATGCTCACCGCTGGGGCAGCAGACCAGTGGGTGACATGCCCGGTCTGCGGGAGGGAACAGCGAGCGCAGACGGTTAAACTGCGTAGGCTCAAGACGTTGTGTTGGGATGATTCCAGGCGCGGGTCTGCGGCTGAGATAGCCAAGGCGTTCACCGAGGCGGGTATCAAGGTCAGCCGTAAGACCATCACCACGTGGGAGCAGCGCGGCAAACTGCCCCGTCATGCGGATGGATACGCCTACTGCGACGTGTACCGGCTGCTCATCGGCCCCGATTTGACAAAATCCGTTAGGTGAAGCCATAATATGCAGTGGCAGAAGTGTCGAAAACCCAGCTCATGTGGCTGGGTTTTCGCGTATCTATGCTTTGTTTTTGCGTGGTCTCCCCCCTCCGACACCACGTCCCGGACGTTGAGCGTTCCATTCATCGATGGTCTCAGGCAACCAGCCGCGCGTGCGCCCTATCGTGGCGTCGGGCTCAGGGAGCTTGAGGTTGAGCAGGCCGCCGCTGGTGATGCCGAGGCGTTCGGCGACCTGTTTGACGCCGAGGTATTCAGTCGTCATTGTTGCCTTCCTTGCCGTTGATGATTCCGGCCGCAAGGCCCATGATTCCGGCCGCGAGACCGAAGCTGCCAGATACTATCGGGCTGTCGGATAGCGCGCCGCCCAAGGCCATGGCTCCGAACGTCAGGGCCACGATTCCGAAAATCAGTGATGTTCTCATGATGTGTTTCCGATGAGATAGGATTGGCGGGGAGGTTCCGGCTAGTAGGGTTAGCCGGAACCTGTTTTACTTCTTGTGCTTCGGTCTTCGTCTGATTGCGATGATTATGGCTATCGCGGCGAGGACGTTGGCGATGATGCCGTTGATGACATCGAACCAATCCTTTGGATTCATCGGACCTCCTTTCTGCTGACATATCTATAGTAACACAACTACTATAGATATGCAAGGAGAGCACAACAAAACACGCCGAAAACTCCTGATATTTCAACCCCTCGCTAGCCCAACCAGCAGAGGCATCCGATTCAAGTCCGATACAGTCTCGGTTCGAATCCGAGGCGAGGGACACCTATTCTCCAATGATTGCGGGGTGACGGCATCATGGTCAGCTACAGCCGCCAAGTCCGCAAAGGCGGACGCCAATTCGAAAAAGACCGCAAGAAATTCTTCCTCGAATGCAAGAGCGAACACCGTCCATGCTGGCTCTGCGGAATGCCCATCGACTACGACGCACCACAGAACACCACAGACGACAGCTTCAACCTCGACCACTTCTATCCCGTCACCAAACGACCAGACCTGCAACACGACCCCGCAGGCTTCCGCCCATCACACACACAATGCAACAACCTGCGCGGCAACAAAGACCCAGCCACACCAATCGGCACACTCAGCAGACAATGGATCAAAACAGCATAGGAGCAACACAATCATGGACATCGACGAACCGGTCAAGACCGCATGCGGGCAAACACTGCGCGAAGCAACCGGCACCATCACACTCCACATCAGCGCCAGCCTCAGCGCGGACAACGTAAGCTATGACCTCGCCAGCGTCGACGCAGACCTACCAATCACAGTTGAAGTCGTCAACAACAACGGCACGATAATGCCGAAAGTTGATAGCGTGGGCTTCACACGAATCCTCACCGCAGGAATCAACGCATTCACCAACGCCATCAAAGCCTGACCACCGGGAGGGGCGGTAGAATCCCAAAACCGGCCGCCACCGGGACACTACCCGCATGGCCGCTCTTCCTCTCCCTCCGAAAAATATTCGATATTCGGCCGGGGTCGCGCGCGAAGGAGGTTCCATGCCGAAACAGTTTCCGCAGGAAACGGTGGCCGACGCATTGGAGCGTTCGCTGCGCAACGCCAAGCATCTGCGCGCGAAGGACGCAGCCACGGTCGCCGCCGCCCGGGCCCTTGCATGGAAAATCGACCATTGGGACGAATTGGCGGAACAGGCCATATCGGACGCCGAAGCGAAGGGAAAGGGTACCCGTCCGGCTGTGCCGCAGAACGACAATACCTCGCTGCCGACGTTCCTGAAATATTGCGCGGCTCTCGGACTGGTTCCCGAGGAGGAGAAGCCGGCGAAACCGGCGAGGGGCAAGGCCGCCAAGCCCGAGGCGACTCCGGTGGCGGATGAGCTTGAGGAGTATCTGGCGAAAATCAGCTAGGAGGCGTCATGGGCATCGGCGAAATCAACGACGATGCCCACGGCATCACCACGCCACGCATATTCACTCCCCCGCTGCGCGAACTGACGCCGGAAACATCAAACGGCTACGCGGTCATCGAGTTCGCCGAAAAGTTTCTCCACGTGCATCTTTTCCCGTGGCAGAAATGGCTGCTGATCCACGGGCTTGAGCTTCTGCCGGACGGCTCCTACCGGTTCCGCCGAGTTGTCACCGAGGTCGCGCGCCAGAACGGCAAGACCACGCTCATGAGCGTACTGTGCGCGTGGTGGCTGTTCGTCGACTCCGCTCGCCACCCGGAGTTGTCGCCGGCGTGGAAGTTTCTCGTGGTCGGTGCCGCGCAGACGTTGGATAACGCGCGCGCCCCATATCAGGCCGTATTGAACTGGTGTAATCCAAATCCGGCTTCCGAGGGCGAGGCCGCTCTTGCGGTTCCGGTTTTGCAAAAACGTGTGCAGCGCGTCAACAATTCGCACGGCGAGGAAGCGATCATCTGCCGGAACAAGGCGCAGTACATCGTGCGCGCCGACAAGAACATCCGTTCCAAGAGCGCCAGCCGCGTCGTGTTCGACGAGTTGCGAGAGCAGCACACCGACGATGGCTGGAACGCGGTCAGTCAGACCACGAAGGCCATCTGGTCCAGTCAGTTGTGGGGTATCTCGAACGCGGGCGACTATCGCAGCGTCGTGCTGCGCCGAGTCGTCGACGAGGGACGTGCCCTGGCGGATTCGTGGAACGCTTCGGTTGAAACCGGCAAGCAGTCGCCGGACGAATGGGCCGAGGAGCACGACCCATCCTATGGGTATTTCGAGTGGTCGGCTCCGGATAAATGCGAGCTGGATGACCTTGACGGTATCCGTCAGGCGAACCCCTCCATGGGTTATGGGCCGATGACTTTTCGTAGCATCTCGGCTGACATCAACGGCATGACCGAGGCCGCGTATCGCACCGAGGTCTTGTGCCAGTGGGTGACGGCGGACATCACGCCGTACATCAATCCGAAGCTGTGGAAGCGCGGCATCGACCCGAAGTCCTGTATCCCCGATGACGGGCGCGTGGTGCTTTCCGTGGATACTTCCGCCGATAGAGAGACCACGTATATCGCCGCCGCAGGCTACCGCGAGGATGGCCTGCCGCACGTCGAACTGATCGTGCGCCGTGACGGCATGCTCTGGGTGCCGAAGTACTTGAAGCTGCTTCGCGAGGCATGGCCGAACATCCATGAAATCGCCGTGCAGTCCAAGGGCTGCCCGGCGGTGGACTTCGCGGATCCGCTCGCGGAGGCCGGTTGGACGGTGCACCTCATCGAGGGCTTCCGCTTGGGAGCCGCGACCGGCCGTTTCCGCGACCGGGTGAAGGAAAACAAGCTCCGGCACCTCCCCCAGCCGGCCATCGAACAACAGGTGAACGTCGCCGTGACCCGCCGATTGGGTGAGGTCGAGGTGTGGGACCGGAACCAGAGCGCGATGCACATTTCCGGCCTCATCGCCGAAAGTCAGGCCTTGTACGCGCTCGAGACGATGAGCGGCGAGCCAGAGAAACCGAAATACGAGCCCTCGCACAACGTGCGAGTCACATTCTAGCCATCTTCCGAAGGAGCCGTGGATGGGATTTCTGAACAATCTGCTGCACGGCCCGGCCGTGCTGGCGATGAAGAACGCTGAACCGGAGACACCGACCATCATGGATTCGATGCCCGAGGCCATCAGCTGGCCCACCGACGCCGAATTCGCCGGCTATGCGAACGGCATGTACTGTCGCGAATACGCGGTCCGCGTTGTCGTGGACTTCATCAGCCGCCAACTCGCCTCCCTGCCGCTCAAGGTGTATCGGAAGAACGCGGACGGTGACGCGGAAGAGGTGCGCGACGGCGCACTGGCCAAGCTCATCCGCCATCCGAGCGATTTGCCGGGCATGAGCCGCTATAGGTTTTACGCGACTCTCATCCGTGACATGCTGCTCGAGGACAGGTGGTTGTGCACGCTCGGCAGCAATCGTGCGGGTGACGGGAATACGCTGCGCCGCATCCCCCCGGACGGATACAGTCTCACGGCGAACGGTTTCGGCGAGCTGACAGGTGTGACCATCAGCAGCGTCGCCGAGAACAAGGGCGGCACCTATCGGCTGCCGGATCCGCGAATCGTGCTCGACATCGGCTACATCGACGGCCTGAACCTCGGCGACCCGATCACCGACGTGCTGCGCCCCTTGCTCGCGGAGGCAAGGGCGATGGCGAAATACCGCAAATCGATAGCCGAAAACGGCTACCAGATACCCGCCTACGTGTACCGGCCCAAGGAAATGCCCTGGGAGTCACAGGCCGACTACGACGATTTCACCCAAGGCCTGCGCAACTACGTTGCAGGCGGCGGCATGGCCGGCACATGGCCGGTATTCAAAGACGGCATGGAGATCCGCACCGTCGACAACCTGTTCAAACCGGTGGACATGGCCGACTTGGAGGCACGCGAAAAAATCAACGAACAGGTGTGCCTCGCATTCCAAATCAGCCCAGAAAACATCGGCTTCCGCACCGGCACCAACAGCAACATCGCCGCATACAAGGAAAAGCTGTGGAACGTGGAATTGCTGCCGTATCTGGTGGCGTTCGAGGAGGCGTTGAACCTCACGCTGCCCGAGGCGGTGGGCGAACCGGACTGCTACATCAAGGCGAATTTGGACGCGAAGCTGCGCGGCACGATGGAGACCCAGTATCAGGCGCTCTCCACCGCCACCGGCCGTCCGTTCATGACCACCGACGAGGCGCGCGAACTGCTCGACCGGCCGAAACTGCCGGGCGGCGACCAGTTGATAACCCCGCTCAACGTGAGCGAGGGCGGTCAGCCCAGCCCGCAGGACGGCGGACAGACGCAGAACGCGCAGCAGGGCGCGAGTCCGAACGGCAAGCAGATGCTCGCCGAATTCAAACGCCTCTACACGTATGACGCCGGTTTCCGCGCGTCATGGGACTCGATGACGAAGGGAGAAACCTCAGATGAGTCTTGATTATCTCGGCTACGAGCTCAAGGAGCTCAAGGCCACCGACAACAGCGGCGGAGGAGTGTTCTCCGGCTACGCGAGCACGTGGGAGAAAGACCTGTACGACGATGTGATCGTCAAGGGTGCCTTCGAGAAGACCTTATCCGCTGACTTCAAGGCGGGCGGCGCGGGCATTCCGATTCACTGGCAGCACAAGGACGGCTCTCCGAACGATGTGATCGGGGAGACGTTGAGCGCCGTGGAGGACGAGCATGGCCTGCTCATCACCGCGAAGCTCGACACCGACATCGCGGAGGGCAAGCGAGCCTACGACCTGCTCAAGCGTGGCCTCATCCACCAGATGAGCATCGGTTTCATCGCCGAGAAGACCGCGTGGGTCGAAAGCGAGGAGGCGAAGAGCCCTTGGGACGGCTACCGGGAGATTCGCCAGCTCAAACTATTTGAGATCAGTCTCGTGCAGGTCGCCGCCAATCAGGGGGCCGAGGTGCTCGAGGTCAAGGCCGGCCGGGCCATAAGCAAGGCGAACGAGGACAAGATTCGCACGGCCTACGAGGCATTGGGCGAACTGCTTGATTCCATCACCGAAACCCCCGACGACGAGCCGGACGATTCCAAACCCGATGACGAGCCGGACGACGATACGCCGGACGATTCGGACAAGCCCGAGCCGGACGACGGCAAGGCGAAAAAGAGTTTTGACCCGCAGTGGGCCAAGGAAATCAGCGACTTCCTCTCGCTGGCAAACAACCAATAGAAAGGATGATCCATGGGTTACATGGAGAAGCTGGCCGCCGAGAAGAAGGCGGTCAAGGCCCTGTACGACAAGGGCATGGAGAACCTCACCGATGATGAGGCGACCGAACTGAAGAACCGCTTCGAGGAGGCCAAGCGTCTTCAGGAGCGCGTCGACCTGTTCAAGGGCGTGAACGACCTGAACGTGGACGATGTGAAGCCCGAGGCCAAGACGGCTCCCGCCGCCAAGACGCTGGGCGACTTGTACGCGCAGGAGCTGAAGAAGGCCGGCATGACCGTCATCGGCACCAAGGCGCACCCGTTCGCTTCCAGCGAGTTCAAGGCCGCGACCGACATGCACGTGGCGGGCACCGGCACGGCTGGCACCGGATACCAGCCGGTCGTCACCCAGATCGACATGAACGGCGTGTGGCCTTACGAGCGTCCGCTCGTGGTCGCCGACCTGTTCGGCTCCGTCACCCTGAGCGGCAACGCCAACACCGTGGAATACCCCGTCTATGGCGCGCTCGAGGGCGGCGCTGGAACCGTGGGCGAGGGCGGTGCCAAGCCGCAGACCCATCTGCCGGCCCCCCGCTGGGAGTCCGACAGCCTCAAGGAGGTCGCCGCCTGGTGGAAGGTCACCGACAACATGGCCGAAGACCTCTCCTACATCGTCTCCGAAATCAACAACCACGCCCGCTACAACCTGCAGCTGCTGTCCGGCAACGGCTCCGATGCGAACATCAAGGGTCTGCTCTCCCGCGACATCCAGAAGATGGTGCAGGACACCGACTCCGACCCGGACCGCATCTTCAAGGCCCGCACCAAGATCGCGCTGGCCACCGGTTTCCGCGCGGACGCGCTGGTCATCAACCCCGCCGACTACGAGGCCATTCGCCTCTCCAAGGACGCGAACGGCCAGTACTACGGCGGCGGCTACTTCAACGGCCAGTACGGCAACGGCACCATCATGCAGGATCCGCCGCTGTGGGGCCTCAAGACCGTGGTCACCGAGGCCATCGCCCAGGGCACCGCTCTGGTCGGCGCGTTCAAGCTCGGCGGCGCGGTCATCCGTAAGGGCGGTCTGCGCGCCGAGTCCACCAACTCGCATTCCGATGATTTCACGAACGATCTCATCACGTTCCGCGTGCGCGAACGCCTCGGCCTGCAGGTCAAGTACCCGAAGGCGTTCGTGTCCGTCGCCCTCGGCAAGAAGGCCAAGTGAGGTGACCGCCGATGAGTGACGCAACCAAGGTGCTGCAGACCGGGGTCGATACCGGTGATGGCAGCACGTATCCGCAGCCGGTGGTCGTGGTCGACGCCGCCGGCAATCCCATCGACCTGACCAAGGCGAACGGTGCGGCCATCACCTCGGTGACGGCCGTGGCCCTCGCCGCCGGCGCGGCTCCCACCGCGACGCTCGCGGATGGCGTGCTCACGCTTGGCATTCCGGCCGGCGCGAAAGGCGGCAATGGCGATCCGGGGCCAGCCGGCAAGAATGGTGCTCCCGGTGCCGCCGGCGTGGGCGTGAAGTCGATTTCCCTGACCAAGAACTCCGACAATGCCATCACCGGCGGCACTTGGGTCGGCACCGACGACAAGTCGCACGCCTTCACCGTGGCCTAACGTGAATCGACTGGAGGCGAACGATGGCCGATGAAACCATTCCCGACATCATCACCGACCCGTCAGGCTTCGACGCTGACGGCGAGTTCTGGCTGAAGGCGGCGCAGGCGGCCATCCGCCGCACGTGCGGCTGGCATATCACGCCGAACATCGAACTGTCGGGCGTAGCCAATTCGCGGGGAGGCAAGGTGATTCGTCTCCCCGCACGCCATGTCACCTCCGTCGACGAGCTGACCGACAGCGCCGGCAACCGGCTGCACTACGCCTACGACCCCGCCACGGGTTTGGTAGAATGCACCGCCGGCGTTTTCCCGGCCGGCGTGGCCACGATACGCTACCGCATCCACGCCGGCTATACGCCGGATGAGGTGCCGGACGTGATGGGCGTGCTCATCAACGCCGCGAAGCGTGCGAGCATGGCCTCCGCCGGCGTCATCCAATCCCAGTCGGTCAACGGCAGCAGCGTCACCTACAACGTGACCCTGATGGCCGACGAGCTGGCGAAACTCGACCGGTACAAGCTAGGAGCGCTGCCGTGAGCATCATCGATGACATCAACGCCTCCGGCCTGCCTGCGGCCACACGGTTCGTTCGTCTGCGCGCCTCGCGTAAAGCCGACCCGTACAATCCCGCGCAGACCACGGAGGATTGGAAGCATCCTGTCGAATTGGAAGTGCATGGTGCCCTGGCATCGAGCACTTCGACTCGCACGCCCGATGTGTTGGACGTGCAGACCACCTCCACGGCGGTGCTCACCGTCGCCGACCCGAATGCGGATATCCGGCTTGGTGACCGTATCCGACCCGAACCGGCGGACGGCCGCATGTGGGAGGTGTCCGGCTTCCCCAGCCGTGACGTGAACGCGTTCACCGGCTGGCAGCCCACGCTGGAAGTCCAGCTCACCGAGTGGAAGGGGTAGCCGATGGCCGGAAGCGGACAGATCAAAGTGCATTTCAACGACTCGTTCTTCGACCAGATGCTCAACTCGGCCGGCGTCAGGGCCCTGACCCGAGGTGCCGCCGAGAAGGCGCTCGGCGTGGCCAAGGCCAACGCGCCCGTGGATACGGGAGCCTACCGCGACGGCCTGCAGGTCGAGGCCGTCCAACGCGCGCACCGCACCACCTTCATGGTGGTCGGCCATGATCCGAAGACCATGCTGGTCGAATCCAAGACCGGCAATCTCCGCAAGGCGTTGAAGGCGGCGAAGACATGACATTGATACTGCCTCCCGACATGGAGGCTTTCCTCTGTGATTACCTGCGCACTCATATCACCGATGTGGATGGTTTGCAGGTGGGCAGCAAGAAGCCTCCCGACTATCAGGGCGCGTATCCGCTCGTCACCGTCCGGGACGATGGCGGCAACGCGGACGGGCTCGGCCATTTCGACCGTTCGATTGGCGTGAACGTGTACGGATGGAGCCGTCAGGACGAGAAGCCGTGCAAGACTCTCGCCCGTCGCGTCTACGCGACGCTCACCGAACATCCGGCCATCGCCCTCGCCAAGGGCTCGCCAATCGTTTCCGTGGATGATTCCTCGTGCAACGGCCCATACCCGGTGTCCGACGATTCCGACACCGCGCACTACTACCTGATCGTCGAATATTCGACGGTCGGCGAACACTAACCAATCCCTTAACCGTTTTCCTAGGCCCTACACAATGTGTAGGGCCTTTTCGTTTGAAAGGACATGGAATGACAGCAGACAACCAGGGCAACGACCTTAATGCCGTCAAGAACGTACTCACGTCGAAGATCATCGTCGCCCCCTATGTGGCAGGCAAGACGCTGACCGCCTCGCAGATCGCGCCCAGCGTGGCGGACCCGATCACCGAACTCGGCGACGTGTTCGGCTCCTCCTCCGCCACAGTTGGCCTCATCACCAGCGACGGAGCACCGCAGGACTCCCGCGACGGCGACGACGCCACCGAATTCCACCAGCCGGGCTACACGCTCAACGCCGACCCGACGCTGACGCTCGCGTTCACCGCCGCCGAGGACAACGACCTCACCCGCCTCATGACCATCGGCAGGCCCGATGAAACCGGCGTCTACCACGTCAAGGACATCATCCAGGACACCAAATGGTTCGCCTATCAGGAGACCATCTACAAGTCCGGCCGCAAACGCCGTCGTCTCGGCGTCATCCAGATCACCGGCAACGAGCCGGCGCAGGATACGCGCGGCGAGGTGTCCGGCCTCTCGCTGACCGCCACATGGCAGCTCGATCCCGCCGTAGACGGCGGCAACAGCCGCTACCTGCAGTCCTACGCGGCGGTCTGACAACGATTCCCTCCCCGCATGACCTCTCTCCTGTCGGCATGCGGGGAGCCCCAACACCAACGACAGGAGAAACACGTATGACAGGAGAACCATCATGGCAAAGCAGCAGAACACGGCACCCTCGATCGCTGAATTCGAGGATTGGGACGAGACCAGGGAGGCCGAGGCCCTCGCCGAGGTCGCCAACCAGGTCAAGGTGCGACACATCATCAAGAACAACGAATACTGGGCACTGACACCCGGCGGCACCGTCTACAAACTGCCCCTCTATCTTTCCATCGCCGACTTCGAGGCCCTGTCGAACACACAGACCGACACGGAAAGCCTCGAACAGGTCAAACGCATCCTCACCGTTTTCGCCGGCGACGAGCAGGCCGAACGACTCGAACACGAACCCATGCAGGTCGCGTTCAACCTCATCCAGGACTACGGGGAGACGCTCGCCAAATCACAGGGCGTCGAACTGGGAAAATCGTCGACTTCTGCCGAATCCTCAACTCCGATGACGGAGTAAAGGTCCGAGCGGACTTCGCCCGATTCGGGTGGAGCATCGAACACGATCTCGGCCGGCGTCTCCCCTACCGTGACGCCATCGACCTGTACACGGCGCTGTGCGGCGACCCGTCCTCCTACACGGGAGCCTCGCTCATCGGCCTCATGTTCCCCATGAGCGCCACCGACATCACCGTATTGCAGTTCCTCGGCGCTTCCACGCTGCTCGGCGACGTGGACGGCGAACCCGAAACGGACGAGCCCACCGCCGAGGAGATCCACGAGGCCGAAACGCATATGAGCAAGCTCTTCGGATAAACAACCATCAACTAAGAGGGGAGTCGCCTTATGGCTTTCGGATCGGAAGTGGGAACCGGCCACGTGTCGATATTCCCCTCGATGAAGGGCTTCCGCAGCGCGGTCGACAAGGAGATGCGGGGGGCCGGCAAGTCCGGTTCCAACCGTTTCTCCCAGGCGTTCGGCAACGGTTCGAAAATCGGCAAATCGTTCGGCGGCAGCTTCAAAAAGGCATTCGGTTCGAGTGCCCGGGGCGTCGCCGACGATGTGCTGAAACCGTTGAAGCGTGACGCGGCGCAGGCGTCCTCCAAGGCCAGCGCCGCGCTCCTGAACTACCGTCAGGCCACGGTCAACGTGCAGCAGGCGCAGGAGAGGCTCAACTCGGCCATCGCCAGATACGGGTCGGATTCGACTCAGGCGCAGACCGCCTCCATCAATCTCGAAAAAGCCCAGTTGCGTCAGGCCACCGCTCTCGACAAGTCCAACGACGCCGCCGAACGGCTCGCGGACGCGAAGAAGGCGCTCAAGGCCGCCGAGGACGAACTCGCCAAGAGCACCAACACCGTATTCGGTTCCATGAAGACGATGGCAAGCTCGTTCTCGGCTGGATTCTCGAGCATCAGCCGGGGCCAATCCACCTTCACCGGACTCTCTGGAGCGCTCGGCAGCCTCGTGCGTAGCCTGCTCGGCGTAGACGCCATTTGGAAACCGCTCGGCTCCAAGATAGCCGGATTCGCGAACAAGGCCGTATCCTCATTGAGCGGTTTCGCCGTGCAGGTCGGCGCGAAAATCCAAACCGGACTCAAGGGAGCCATCAGCGCCGCCCAGCAAACCCTCAAAGGCTGGGGCGGCAGCATCGCAGCCACCGTGTCAGGCATCGCCAAACCAATCGGCGCGGCAATCACCGCATGGACGCAACCGATTCGCGACTGGGGAAGCAGAACCGGCAACACCATCAAAACGGCAGTCGCTACTTGGACCGCATCCATCCGCTCATTCGGCGGCAAAATCGGCTCCGCCATCGGAGATGCCGCAGGAAAAGTAGGGCAGAAACTCGCACCGGTAGCCAACGTAGCCAAGAACTACTTCGGCAACATCGCCACCGCCGCCGGAGCCGTATGGTCCAAACTCCCAGCCGGAGCACAGACCGTCGCCGGGGCAATCGGCAGCACGCTCGGCAACCTCGCCTCCAGCGCAGGCAACTCGTTCAAAAACCTCGCCCAAAACGCGGTCGCCCATATCAAGGGCCTCGCCACGGGAGCGGTCGCCGCCATCGGAGCAGGTGTGGCAGCCATCGGCGGCACGCTGGTGGCCACCGGCAAGCAGGCGTTGGGCGCGTATGCCACGTGGGAGCAGGCGGTCGGCGGCGTCGACACCCTGTTCAAGGGCGCTTCCGGCACTGTGCAGAAGTACGCGGCCGAAGCGTACAAGACGGCCGGCGTCGGCGCGAACGACTATATGAACCAGGTCACGAGCTTCGCGGCCTCGTTGGTCAGTTCGCTTGGCGGGGACACCGCCAAGGCCGCAGAGATGGGCAATCAGGCCATCATCGACATGTCGGACAACGCCAACAAGATGGGCACCGACATCCAGACCGTCCAACAGACGTATCAGTCGCTTGCTCGCGGCAATTACGCGATGCTGGACAACCTCAAGCTCGGCTACGGCGGCACCAAGACGGAAATGCAGCGGCTCATCGCCGACGCGAACAAGCTGCCGGGCGTGATGAAGGAAGGCAACGACCTTTCCATCGATTCGTTCGCCGACGTGACCGAGGCCATCAGCCGAGTGCAGAAGAGCCTCGGCATCAGCGGCACGACCGCCAAGGAGGCGGCGACCACCATCGAGGGGTCCGTGAACTCGATGAAGGCCGCATGGCAGAACTGGCTCGCCGGACTGGGCAACGAGAACGCCGACATGGGCGCTCTCAGCCAGCAGCTCGCCGACTCCATCGGCACTGCGTTGAAGAACATCCTGCCCCGCGTGAAGGTCATCGCCCAGAGCGTCGTCAAAGCCATCCCGAGCCTGTTCTCGGATCTGGTGACGCTCCTGCCTGAACCGTTCCAGAACGCGATCAACGCCATCGGCAGCGTATTCAACGGGCTCGGCGAGATATTCAAACCCGTGCAGAGCGCCATCGCCCCTCTGATAGCTGCATTCATGGCCCTCGGAGCAGGCGGCATCGCACCATTGCTGTCCAAGATTCCGTTGCTCGGCGGGGTGCTCGGCGGATTGTCCGGCCCGTTGAGCGCGTTGGGCGGACCCATCGGCATCGTCGTCGCAGCGTTGGGCACGCTCATCGCCACGGTGCCGGAACTGCGCAACGCCTTCGGCACGCAGGTCACCGGCGCGTTCAACCTGTTCAAGAACACGATCGCGGGAATGAAGCCGACGTTCGATGCGTTCGGCAAAAGCCTGCAGGACATGTTCAAACAGGTCATGCCGGTGATCACCGCTTCTGTCGCGGAGCTCATCCCAGTGTTCGGCGACATACTCCAGTCGCTGGCACCGCTCATCCCGACGATCATCGAACCGCTCATGAACGCGCTCAGCTCGCTCATGCCGCTCATCGGCCAGCTCGTGTCCAGCCTGCTGCCACCGTTGGCGGACATCATCGCCGCGCTGCTGCCGGTCGCCTCGCAGATCGTGTCGATGATAGGCCAAGTCATCAGCCAGCTCGCCTCCGCGCTCGTCCCGGTAATCCAGCAGGTCATGGATTTCGTTAGCCAGCTGGTCACCGCCATCACGCCGCTCATCCAACAGCTCGTGCCAGTCATAACCGATGCGGTCTCGGGCATCACAGGCATCATCCAACAGCTGATGCCGGTCATCCAGAGCATCATCAGCGTGGTCGGCTCGGTAGTGAGCGCAATCATCGGATTCATCACCGGTACGTTGTTGCCTGCGGTGCAGGCGATGCTCCCATATGTGTCGGGTGTCATCGACGGCATACAAGACGTAATCCAGGGCGTGGTCGGCGTTATTTCCGGTGTCATCAGCATGGTCACCAACCTCATCAACGGCAACTGGTCGGGAGCTTGGAACAGTTTCAAATCGATTCTTTCCAACGCGGCCGGAGCGGTCGGCGGCTTGGTGTCGGGCATCGTGAGCGCCATCAAGGGCGTGTTCGCCGGAGCTGGCTCGCTGCTCAAAAACGCCGGCTCGCAGCTCATCAGTGGTCTGTGGAACGGCATCAGCGGTGCCATCGGCGGATTGTACGACAAGATCAAGGGCGCGCTTTCCGGACTGGTCGATAAGGCGAAGGAAGCGCTCGGCATCCATTCGCCGTCCCGCGTGTTCCGCGACGAAGTCGGCCGCTACATCCCGCCCGGCATCAGCGAGGGCATTGACAAGGCCACCCCCGCATTGCAGCGTGACATCGCGAAGCGGATGCAGGGTGTCACGGCCGCCGCACAGTCGGCATTCCAGCCGATGACGTTGCGCTCCGCCATTGGTGTGGAGGGCTCCGCCCCATTGCCTGAAACCGGGAATGGGCTCGCAGACCTCGCGTCGATGCTTGTGGAGCTTCGCGGCCTGCGCTCCGACCTGCAGGCATTGCACGGTGATTTGGGGCCGACCATCGCTAAGTACACGCCATCCATGACCATCCGCGAAGAGAAGCGCAGGCTTGGTCTCGTCTAAAACAGGAGGACAGTCATGCAGTCGATGACCTACCGGCGAGGCGGAGGATCAAGCCGCGCCGTTTCGGCTGGGGCCGTTGATCTCATCGACCCGGCCGGTCTCATGGTCAAACGCATCGAGAGCCTGCGCACGCACGCGTGGGAGGTGGAGTTGGCCGCGCACGGCATTGACTCCGCCTCCCTCAACGCGTCAAGCGTCCAATTGGAGGCCACATGCGCCGACCTCAACGTGCTGGACGTGGCGAGCGAACTGTTCGACGCGGACGTCAAGGCCGTGGCGTCATCCCGCAGCAAGGACGACGCCGGCCTGCTCACCGTGGACGGCTGGTCGCAGACCGCGCTCATCACCGGCATCGAACCATCCTATGATCCGCCCGGCCCCGCGAAGTACGCGCTCACGGTCGCATTGCTTGACGGCCTGTGGCACAAGCGTGACGACGTGCAGCATTTCTGGTCGGATGCGCCGCAACCGGGCCTCGACCTTGATTACCCGCACGATTACCCTCACGACTACCTGCCAACGGTACGAAACGCTTCGGTCGTGAACGATGCCGTCTCGCCGATGCCGTTCGAACTGGTGGTCTACGGGCCGGTCTCACAGCCAGCCATCATCATCGGCGTCAACCGGTATGAATTGCATATGGACATCCCCTCGGGCTCGTATGTGACCGTCAACAGCGTGGAGGGGCAACGCAGCATCGTCATGACCGCCGAAAACGGCGACACCACGAACGTGTTCGACAAGGGCGAACGAGGCAGCGGCCTCAACGGCGGCACTTATATTTTCCAGCCGTTGCCGGCCGGGGAACACCAGGTGCAGTGGAACGGGTTCGGCTTTGACCTGACAGTGATCCAGGAGAGGAGCACGCCGTCATGGTGGATCTGATTATCACCGATTCCAAGCACGTCGATGTCCGTTCCGCCGTCGACTACACTCTGGATTGCGCGTGGGGCAAGGAGGAAAACGATTTCGAACTTGTCGTGAGCGGCGCGTCCACCATCGATGCGGGTGCCTATATCTACATCGACGGCAGCGAATGCGGTGGCGTGGTCGATGCGATGGAAGACCAGCTCACTGCCGGCGTCAGCACCCTCACCTACTCGGGGCGCACGTGGCACGGCGTGCTCGCGAACAAGATCCTCGAGCCGGATAGGGGCAGGGATTATCTCACAGTGAGCGGTACGGCCAGCACGGTCATCGGCTCGCTTATCAGCCGCGTAGGGCTTGATTCGGTGTTCGACGCGGTTGTACCGCCTGACGGCAGTGGCGACCCGACCATCAAACAATACCAGTTCGACCGCTACGCGGACTGCTATACGGGTTTGCAGAAGATGTGCGCGGCCAACGGACTGAAACTCAGGCTCGCTTATGCGTCTGGCCGGGTCAACATTTGGGCTGAGCCGGTCGCGCATTACGGCGATGCGATTGACAGTGACCTCATCGATTTCGACGCGACCCGCACGTGGAGGAAACCGAATCATCTCATAGGCCTAGGCAAGGGCGATTTGGCGGCCCGCGTGGTCGTCCACTGGTATGCGGACGCGAAAGGCAACGTCAGCCAGACCCAGTCGCTCAGGGGCGTGGACGAGATAACGCAGGTCTACGACTACAGCAACGCCGAAACCGCCGAGCTGAATCAGAAGACACGTGAGAAGTTGCAGGAACTGCAATCCGAGGGTGACGTGAAGGTCACCGTCCGTGATGACGCGAACGTGGTGTTCGACGTGGGCGACACCGTGACCGCAAGGGATAATCTCACCGGCATCACCGTCAACGCTTCGATAACCAAGAAAATCGTCAAGGTCTCGGGCGGCGTCTTGTCCGTCGATTACGAGGCCGATTAGGAAGGGGGCCATTATGGCGCGTATCGACAATGCGACGGTCATGCAATGCGACCGTTGCGGCAGAAACAAATGGTACAAGGACTTGGACGATCCGGATATCAAGACGTGGTACAACGTCAACCGGCTGGACTCCACCGGCACGGGCCACGACTACCTGTTTTGCGATCAGGATTACGCGGACTATGTGAACAAGCTCAAGGACTTTGATAACAGCTTCGACAGTTGGATGCAGAACGGAGCCAAGCGGAATGGTTGAACTCGTCACCGGTCATGCGGGCAAGGCGCACGCGACAGCGGAGCAGGCGGCTGGGTTGAACGCCGGCATTCTCGGCTTGGATGATTATGTCCTGAACGTGCATGACAAGTTCAAGATCACGGTCGTTTCGGCGAACAAGGTGACCATCGGTACGGGCGAGCTGGTCATGCAGGGCCGTCACGTCAGCCAGGGCACGCCCGAGGACCTGATCGTCACCAACGGGTCGCAGGGTCAGAAACGCAACGACCTGATCGTATGCCGCTATGCGAAGGGCTCGCAGTCGGTTGAGAGCGCGAAACTGGTCGTGGTCAGGGGCACGCCCACCACGGGCACGCCCACCGACCCCGCCGTGAACACCACCAGCCCGTTGGACGGGGGCACCACCTACGACATGCCCTTGTACCGCATCCCGCTGGACGGCATCACCATCGGCACACCAGTCGCATTGTTCAACGTGTTGAAGCCGATGAGCGACGTGTGGGATTCCCTAACCCAGCGTTCCACGACATGGAGGGTCCCCTACAGCAACAACAGTATT
>OCHC01001064.1_pt1 | contig 23532 bp, 46 predicted proteins | sample 1538641 | NCBI WGS metagenome assembly OCHC01 (sample SAMN04571714, study PRJEB22368) | human gut metagenome | biome: human gut; material: stool | host: Homo sapiens | place: Luxembourg | collected 2012-08-17
TAAATAATCCAATCTACAAATGCACGCAAAAAGTTACCTTCGCCAAATTGGATAATACGCTCCGGACGTTGTGTTTTAGGAGCAGTTTCTTTGTTTAATGCTTTCATGTTAGTTGTAATTTATAAAGTTGATATTATACAAATTCAAAATAAAAATCAATGTTTTCCTTTATCAGGATATCAATAGGCATGTATTTTACAGGTTCAACAGACTTCTTAAACACGACATGGTCGCACAACGCCTTCACCCCACAATATCCTTGCAAACCCGGACGTTGCCCGATTAAATAATGCACATCACCGGATTTTAATAAATCTACGTTTGCTTTCAGAAGGTCATATCCTATCAGTCCTTTCATGCTACGTCCCGCATGACGAAGATACTCTCCCAACTGATACACTCTGGAATTAAATACAACTCCCAGTAAAGCCTTCGGATGCGCCTGAAAAAACTCATCCAATGTCTGTTGGTTACTTTCCTGATCGGATTTATTAAGTACTACCTCATGGATTACCAAGTTATTATATTCTTCGGCAATGTAACTCATAAAACCATCCAAACGGCGTTGCATCTGTATTTCAGCCGGATTATCTTTATTGTTACTTAAAAACAAAACCAACTCCTGGCCTTCTCCTGCCGAATAATTGCGCATCAATATTTTCGCTGCGATATATCCGCTCTTATATGAATCCTGCCCGATATACGTCAACGCTTTCGCTTCTTCCATATTGAAATCGACAAAAGCATAAGCAATCTTATTTTCCTGTAAATAGGCTGTCAGCGCCAGTGTCTCTTCCCGAAAATTCGGAGAAATCAATACCGCATCCACATTCTTTTCTTTTATAGAAAGGCAGGCTTCCTGATAACTCTTCTCATCCCCATGGTGATAGCACAAATAATCTATACTCACATTAAAAGGACGTAATTCTTGCCGGGCACGCTCAATCCCCCCTACTACCGAATGCCAATAATCATGCTCTATATAATAAGGTATCAAACAGAGGAAAGAATATTTCTTTTTAGCAGCCAAACCGATAGCAAACACATTGGGCTGATAATGAATCTCATCCAACACCTTTTGTACTTTGGCTTTGCTTTTGGGAGACACGTCACCGCGATTGTGCAACACCCTGTCAACCGTTCCGGCGGAAACACCGGCCATACGGGCAATGTCTTTAATGGTATAGTTCTGGTCCTCCATAGTGCTAAAACTTAAATATTATAAATAATCGCTGCAAATATACGAATTATTTTGTTACTCCAAGTAAATTTTCTATTTTTGTGTTCGATAACGGTTAATAAAACTAAAACAAGATTTACGCCTATTAGCTTTAAAATCAATACTATATAGGTATAAATATAGAAAGTAATAATTTTATATACTTAAAACACAGTAATAATGAAGAACTTCATGGACGAAAACTTCTTGCTGCAAACAGAAACTGCGCAAAAGTTGTATCACGAGCATGCGGCTAAAATGCCGATCATCGACTATCACTGTCACCTTATCCCTCAAATGGTAGCTGACGACTACAAGTTTAAATCACTGACTGAAATCTGGTTGGGCGGTGACCACTACAAATGGCGTGCAATGCGTACAAACGGTGTAGACGAACGTTTCTGTACGGGAAAAGATACCACAGACTGGGAAAAATTTGAAAAATGGGCGGAAACAGTACCTTACACTTTCCGCAACCCATTGTACCACTGGACTCACCTTGAACTGAAAACGGCATTTGGTATCAATAAAATATTGAATCCACAAACCGCACGTGAAATTTACGATGAATGTAACGAGAAACTGTCTCAACCCGAATATTCAGCTCGTGGAATGATGCGTCGTTATCATGTAGAAGCCGTTTGCACAACGGATGATCCTATCGATTCATTGGAATATCATATCAAAACACGCGAAAGCGGATTTGAAATCAAGATGTTACCAACATGGCGTCCTGATAAGGCTATGGCTGTAGAAGTCCCTGCAGATTTCCGCAGTTATGTAGAAAAACTGGCAGAGGTAAGTGGCGTTATCATCTCCAACTTTGATGATATGATCGCTGCTTTGCGCAAACGTCATGACTTCTTCGCAGAACAAGGCTGCCGTCTGTCTGACCATGGTATTGAAGAATTCTACGCAGAAGATTATACAGATGCTGAAATCAAAGCCATCTTTAATAAGGTATATGGTGGCGCAGAATTGACCAAGGAAGAAATTCTGAAATTCAAATCAGCAATGCTTGTGATCTTCGGTGAAATGGACTGGGAAAAAGGATGGACTCAACAATTCCATTACGGCGCTATTCGTAACAATAACACGAAGATGTTTAAATTACTGGGTGCTGATACAGGTTTCGACTCTATCGGTGAATTCACAACTGCCAAAGCAATGGCTAAATTCCTTGATCGCCTAAACACTAATGGCAAATTGACTAAAACAATCCTCTACAACTTGAACCCATGCGCCAACGAAGTAATTGCAACAATGCTGGGTAACTTCCAGGATGGTTCTATCCCGGGAAAAATCCAATTTGGTTCCGGATGGTGGTTCCTCGATCAAAAGGATGGTATGGAAAAACAAATGAATGCTTTGTCAGTACTCGGTCTTTTGAGCCGCTTCGTAGGTATGTTGACCGACTCTCGTTCATTCCTATCCTACCCGCGTCATGAATATTTCCGCCGTACATTGTGTAACCTGGTAGGACGTGACGTAGAAAACGGAGAAATTCCGGCATCTGAAATGGATCGTGTAAACCAAATGATTGAAGATATCAGCTACAACAATGCCAAGAACTTCTTCAAGTTCTAATAGATAGTAGTTACACTATAAAAAAATACCGCTACCAAAGTCGAATATAGCTTTGAGTAGCGGTATTTTTTATTCCTATAGCTGAACTGTAACAACAAAGACTCTTAACAAAAAAGGAGAACCTTTTAAGTTCTCCTTTTAATAATCTTTGTACACCCTCAGGGGGTAAAATTGATGTTGATAGTCAGATAATTACACATTTGGTATCATTTTAGTATCACATCCCAATATTTCAATTCATCTACATTACCAACCATAGGTTAATAAATGTAGGATAGACTCACTTGTTTTATGTTTCAAAGATACAAAAGTTTTTAGACTATATAGATTTAATTAGAGATTTTATTTTCGCTCTTCTAAGTATTTTCATCAGTCATACTATTATGAATAACATCTGATATTTGTTGGAGGGAGTCAACAGATAGCTGAAAAAGGTCTACTGACTTTATCTCGGCTATAAGCTGTTTCTTTCTTATCATTTCAAAATATTGCTTTTCCAAACTTTCAGTAAGTACTGAAATGTAACTACTACCCCATGTATCTGCCGGTATCTGACGACCATTTTGCTTTCTAAATTTTTCGGTTCCACAAATGATAGTAGTTGAAGTAACACGGTCTACTTTGAGTATTTTTGAATAATAACGAGAAGTATAATACACTTTATCTCCCGCTTCTATCTCATCCAGTGATTTTTTCATTTTCTGTTTTTATAAATGATTCGTAATGTTTACAAGATTTCTTTCTGGCTGCAATTCGTCTTTTTAAGACTTTGCAATACATATAGAAATTCATACATATCTCATAATGTTTACACTCACTATAATGCCTATCATCATCTTCTTTCATGTCTTTTATTTCAAATATTCTTTATTAAAATGATGATTTTTAACGAGCCATTCTATCATAGACACACAGCATTCAATTGGAGTATCCTCGATATGTGTCCCAACCAAACAATCTGCTGTATATCTCCGAATTGATAGATTATATCCAAAAGCATGTTTTATCAGTTCCGGATGATGTGCTTCAAACCCAGGTTTAGGATCTGGAACTTCATTAGGCAACATTTCCAACAATCTCGATAAACTCCATGCCGGAATATCTTTACCCCATATTTCATCAAACGCTTCTTCTCCGGTCATAGACGTTCCATTCGGATACTTATGAAAAGGCAATTCTAACTTTGCTATTCTTTGAGGTGTCCAAAATTTGCCTCTCAATGTTGGTGGAGTTGTTTTTAATTCCCATTCCAATGCAGGTACTTTACTTTTAGTATAATGATATACCATATCAGCCGTTTCAGGTTTTACTCCTAAAGCTATCAATCGTTCTGATTGTTCTTTATTTGTAGATATTGATGATATAAATTTTTCCATTTCCCTACTATTCTCGTTTTACTTTGTTATTCAATTATTTTCTTATAAATATCATCTTCTTGCAATAATTTGCGTCCAGAATAGTCTTGCCGATGACAAGCGTCTTTGAGAACATCTGCTTTTGCCGGATCTATCTTGGCAATTCTCAATGCAGCTATCATCTTCCGTGTGCCGCGTTGACAGATGTCATTCCACAGAACATATATGTCACTGCCATATATCTCCAGTTTATCAAGAAGTATGATATATTCCCATCCATCAACGTATGGATATACCTTTGCACCCTCTTTGATTATACAGCAGCATGCATTGATGGCTCCCGGATTGCCTTCGCATATTTTTGCCAATGCACTTTCAGCATTGTCTATCATTGTTATTTTGCTCATATATACTATTTCATTTTTTTTATTTGAATACATTTAAAAATGCCTTAATCGTCTGACGCATATCATACACGCACTGTGGGACCACATTGTTTTCTGGAAGGCTATCAGCAAGTATCATATCACGCACCATAGTTGCTGACACACCATCTTCACAAGTGTTTCTGGCAAGTAAAGATAGAGACACGTTATTCCTTAAAAGAAATCCTGGAAACCAAGATGTGATGGTCTCAAATCCATCAGAGTAATAGATTGTGAAATCAGATTGGTTGATTTTGCTAACAATAAACGAATAAAGATAAAAACCCCAATCGTGGCTGTTGTCAGATTCATCAGAAAGGTCAGCAAGCTCAACAATCTTCGTTTTTTCGTGAAGAGAATAGTCTTTAATCGCCTTTTCAACAAGTTGTTTTCGGATAGTCCAAGGTATCGGATTCCGTTTTGAGAGTTTATCTATTGAGCCAATAATAACTAAAACTTGCTCATTCTCGTCACAAGCCTTCTTTATCAGCTGTAGGTGTCCATTGTGTATAGGCTGGAACCGAGCCAGTATTACTCCTGTTTTCATAACTACTCAAATGAATATGTGATTATTTCCGCTTCATAATACGGTTAAACATGAAAGTAAAAAAGCATACAATCACTGCAATAATCGCCCCCCCACAAACATGCGACTGGAAATGCCCAGAGAGGCATAGTCACCCACCACCATGACCAATTTATCACATTACACAATTTCAATGTGATAAATACGATTGTCAGTAAGCCTAAAAAGCCAACTCCTCCACAAGATACGTTTATTTGATGTTTCATAATAATGTTTTTAAACGGACAATAAGAAGAAAAGCCGTATCTTTGTGATTAAAAACTGATTGAAATGAATCCGTTGATAACGGCTTTCCTTCAGATGTTTGCTATAAATAGCTGTAATACAAACATTAACGCCAACTTTACGACCAATGTAAATGTTAATGTTAACTACGACATCAATCTGGACTTGACATTAGCAGTGTCAATTACTGCCAGTTTCGTGGTTTGTACTGCAATCTACCTTATAGGCAAATGGATTGTCCGTAGATTTAACAATTGATTTATTTTTATCTTCCTCCATGCAGTAGTTGGCTGCATGGTTGTATTTTATCTCTTTTGATTCAACTTTGCGAATAACCGCTGTCATTTTGATTTCACAACCATATTAGCCCTATGGTTGTCATCCTTGGGGAGTAATTGCAACTCCCCATTATTTTGAGGTCCATGCAGGAATCGAACCTGCGATCATGGTTTTGCAGACCATTGCCTTACCACTTGGCTAATGAACCAGATAGCTGGAAGTTTCACAACTTCACAGCTTCGCGGAAAGAAAAATAAGCTAATCCAATAACAATCTTTTTAACCTTAAATGCGCTCTTAGATGGATTTGAACCACCGACCTGATGATTAACAGTCATCTGCTCTACCACTAAGCTATAAGAGCAAATGATGTCTTTATCTCCCTAACCGACCCATCCCCTTTCGGCGATGGTGGAGGAATCGAACACTCCCATAAAGACATCTAACATACCGATTCTACCAACAGCTCGGTATCACACTCCCGGACCAACGATTCCGGACAGGGCTTAGTTTACTTGTATATTGACTTGTCTCAACATAACCTGCGTGTTCGTTCCCTTGTACTTCGGGCTTGTTGTACTCGGTAATGGAGTCGAACCATTCTTTTCTGCTCGAAAGGCAGATGTCCTTTCCGATAGACGAACCGAGCAAACAGCCGGATTTTTCACCGGCTTTTGGCCAAAAAGTTTTAACTTTGCAGCCATAATGGAAATTTATTTGCTGTTGCTTGTCCTCCTTGTACGGGAAATTCGCGCCCTCGTAAAGGAAATCAAAAGACGATAAGCCGTCCGTAGGACGTAAAAACAACAATTGAGCTTTCTTGCCATTTGGAATGTGAAATACGATCGGTTCACAGGCATTCAAGCATTTTACATAATTTCCATCCAGAGGAATAAAGGGGTGCAAAACATTTTTCCAAGATGTTTCTTAACAACCCATGCAGCCATCCCAGCGAAACCAAAGTTGGAAACTACATGGATCACACCCCTCCTCTTTCCAATTTATTTATGAGTTTTAATTCGTCATCTTCAGAAATTCTGGAATTACCCCATACAGCGGTGTTTTTCCGTCCCATTTATCAATAAACTGTTTATATAGAATTTCTTTAGTTAACCCTTTCGATGTGATAAGAGCCTGTTCGGTTTTTAATCTTTCCAGTTCGTTTTGCTTTTTCTGCTCTTCGATTTTCTGATCAATAACGGAAATATTAGTGTTAACCTCGTTTCTATTATCAATCTTTTCCCGGACTCGATCACTAAATTCTAATTGGGCTGAAAATGACTTCAGGTCCAATCCTCTATCTTTAAATTCCGCCCTAACAATATCCTCCAGCTTCTTCTCAAAAGCTAAAGAACCCCCATCAGCCATAAGTGTATCTGTTTTATATTTCCGGCTTTCTTCTTTAATAAGGTCGTAAATACGTGGTTCCAGAATATTGTCTTCCAAAGATCTCATAAATCCATCTCCGTTTCCGATATGTTTATTATCAAAAACAACGTCAATTGCCTTGTCTTTGATAACTCTATATGAGTATAACGGAGTAGCATTGAACTCTGTATTGTCAGCAGCTTTTAGGGTAACTGATTTCTGAAATCCTCCACGCTGTTCAAACAATGGCACCTGAAACAACTCTGTTCCCCATTCCCATGTGGAAACTTTTCCGGATACAATCTTAAAATCTTCTTTACCTTCCTTACCATAATTCTCCATAAGGACACCGGCATAGTTAGGAGCAACACGCTCACAAGATGAAAAAATCACTGTTGCTATAAGAGCAACCAACATAAACTTAATCTTCGTTTTCATGTTTTTTGATAATTAATTTAATGATGTTAATAACTGGATAGCAAACCCCAAAACATATAGCAATTCCCAACCAAGCGTCAACATGATTGAATACTCTATTGCCTATGAATAAGACCGCTATCATAAAAAAGAATTGTTCTATATACTTTTTCATCGCATATTAAGTTTGGTATATTTCAAAGAACTCTTGTTGACTTATGTCATTGTGCCGCAAACAGGAGTCGAACCTACACCGTCCTTTCGGACGAATGGATTTTAAGTCCATCGTGTCTACCAATTCCACCATTGCGGCATCATCTTATCAAGACTTAAAGAACAAAGAAAAAATCCGGATAAAGAATGAGTTTCGGATTTTCATCTTCTCCAACTCTTTATTGTCTTTTCTCAATTTCTTAATGTCTGCCTTATTGGAAGACACGTGTGTTTTAGCTCTCATATTCAACTCCACTAAGGACTGAACCAATTGTCTCAAATTGGCAATAATATTTGCCCTTTCAGATATGATTTGCTCTTTCATATTATAATTAATTTAATTAGGAGATTCTACTGTTTGTAAGTTCAAAATACATAACTTTGTATTTGCAATGGTAACTAAAAGCAAGGAGCACTGCCTTGTGAATATTGAAGCAAAGAGAACTAAGACAAACATTAAATCCAATCAAGTTGAGGTAAAACACACCGAAACTTACTTTAATGTCAGATTGCTCAATTTATCCTGCATCCTAAAAGGAATAGAGCGTTTAATGTCTTTGTTTAACTTGTAATCAACAGCAGTGTCCTATACTTTCAATTGATTATTTTGCATCTAACTCTGTGTCGTGGTTGGCGGCACAGTTTTTCTTTGTCGTAAAATAACGCACCCAACAAGCTAAGATTGATAAGAAATCAGCCATGCTTGATAAGATAGTGCAAAAACTCAATAACAGCCCCATTAATATTAGTACACAAGTTATCTCACTTCCACTAACATATATACTCAAAGTTGTCCAAGTATAATCAATACTACAGCTTTGATATACTTCCGTAATGGCCATTACGAAGAAATATATACAAAAGAGAAATTGGAATAAGAGCCATAAAGTTTTAACTTTCTTATTACCAACGCGAAATTTAATCTTCATATTGTATTTATTTTCATTTGTTTCCAAAATCAGCAGGGGTCTCACCCCATTCTTTGTTGTTCCAGTGTCTGACTTCAATTGTATCAACATCCCATGCAAGAGCTTTAAGAAATATCTCGGCTTTCTGAAGTTCTTTGCATTTCTTCTTGGATGCTGTTTTTTTGTTTTGAAACCAAGCTATAGCTGTTATACTATCTGTATAGATAATTCTGGGAGAATAATCATTTTCTATGATATATTTTGCTGCTTCAACAACACCTAAGAACTCACCAATATTCACCGTTTTATTACCCAGGTTCTGATAAAAGATCCGCTTACCGGTCCGTAAATCTATCCCCTGAAACTCTGTTATTTTATTTTTCGTGGAATGAGCTGCGTCTGTAGCTATTCCCTCTACTGGAATTTCTATCATATTCTACCAATATTGAGCGGGTGTGGGAATAAGAGCCACAGCACCATTTATCATTACCGGTTTTATTTCTACTGTCGAATTAACCCAAAATTTACAAGGCCACTCTCCTTCTACTTTAGCAAGATTAACAGTGCTATAATACGAAGCACGTCCTTGTGCTTTTATACAAGCCTTTTTTCTTTTTCTCGGAAGCTTAGGTTTTCTACTTTTTGAGAACTTTTTTTGCTGCGACATAATGACCATCGTTCTGGAATGCGGTTAATACAATGTTTGCTGACTTACAGAAATCATCAATTACCAGCAATAGATTTTTGATGTCTTTACGTTTTGACAGTTCCTCTACAACCCCATCAATAGTACGAACAGAATCTTTGACCCCATCCAGCGGATCGTATTTGATTGTCTTGTTTCCGAACTTTACTTCCACTAAATACACAGCATTCTTTACAACTGTAGAAGTAATCTTTGCATCAAAAGCATGTGGTTCCGCTGCTACAACAATGTATCCAGCCTTTTCATTTTTCATAGGAACCATTTGTACATCATAAAGCACATTCGGCTCAATAATTGGCTCTAGCTCATGTGTTACAATACATACTTTTTTAGGACCCTTTGCGTCTTCTCTAACGCCCTTAATGTAACCGGTTTTAGTATTGATAGAAACAAATCCTACCCATGACTCTGTACGGTCTGACTTAATAAATTTCAATTTTGTTTTTATCTTATCCATATTCCTATGATTTTTGTTTACATATAAAAGCCTCACCAACTATTTTGTTAAGATGGTGAGGCAAAGGTACGACTTTGTTTTAAATTATGACATCAATTTACGAATTATTTTATATTTAATCAACTGATATACAATAGATTAACTATATACAAAACTAAATATAACACTTAATATAATTGACTATATTACAGATATTTACAAAAATCGCTATTAGTATATCGAAAATGTCAATAATCAGCTTCAATATCATCCAAAATTTGTTTCACTTTTGGTATTGCGAATACCCCATTTTCATCTCGATATTCTATAGTCTTAACCGAGATACCAATCTGTACAAGGAACAACAAGGTGTTTTCAAGTTCATAATCCGGAAAACTACAGAATTTCACTCCTTCTTGCAGATGTACTGGGAGATTCAGTACTGCCCCCAGTTGAATAGCATCATCTTCATAAGCCTCAAAATGAGATTGGATATGAAATAATACTAAACCATGTGCGTAGTCATTCTTATAGAACTTATACGCTTCAATGTACAGATTGTCCATAATTTATAATTTTATTTGTTTAGAAATACACTTATCGCATATACCATCGTTCCGCATGTATTTGACCTTCGATAACTGGAGTCCACATTGCCTACAATAATATACGCGCTTGGGTTTAACTTTTATCGCATATAAAATTTTACGTTTATTGACATCATATATACCAGAAAGTTTTTCAAGTATCTGGTTATGTGTGAATTTGTTTGTTTTCATCAATTTCCAATAATCATGTCGGATCAACTTATCTCTTGCTTCTTTCTGATTCAACAAACCATTGTCTCTCAATGCAATAATATAAGGATATGGAATATTGGTTATATCCGAAATCTTTTGAGCATACAAGTCATAAATCTGTGCATCACTCATTTCTTTATCACTATTTTAGTTTGAAGGATTATAGATTTGGAATCTTCAATATCGCGTATAAGATTAAATGAATCTTCCAATAGGGCCAACATAACACGATTACTTTCTTCATGTGTCATATTTTCCCAGTCAATTTCTAATTGTTTAGCTATTTCTTTCGCTAACTCATAAAACTTATTTGTCTTTGGAATATCCGTGACATCATATATTTCGTTTTGCTTTTGACCGAACAATAAACGGCTTAACTCATAATAACGAAAAAACGCCTCCAAGGTCTTCTTCTTATCTGGAGGCGCAATAGATAATTTGTTTTTTGTCATATTTATAAATGATTATATACGATTATCAACAATTTATGTAATTTTGCAACCAACATGGTAAGATTAGTCATGCTGGTTGCCCTTTTAGTAGCAAACCTTGTCGATGCACCTGGAATATCATGGATCAATTATACCACCCTGATTTATGATATTTTCTCAGCCGCCATCGCAAGGTTTGCAGGACTAACCAAAAGGAGTCAGAAAGACTCTGCAAATTGATGAATTTTATCTGTATGACCGGGGAACATATCTCCGGTCTTTTTTTAAGTAATAGTTGGAACTGGATGGGATTAGTTTAGAAAACCAAGTACATTTTTGGAAAATTAATTGGCTACATAACAATATCATATTAAATAGATACAATACCAGATACCAAAGTACTGATATTGACAACTACAGTTTTCTATAGAATAGGAAAGATGGAAAAAGAATGGTTGTTATTTTTAGTTATTACACCAGAATGACAAAATTCTTTTTTAACACCAATTTCGGAATTCCACAACTTATCGAATAAGCCGAAATTAAATAGTTACAAAAACTTATTATATGTATCAATAACAATTTCCAGTAACTCCATTGATTTCCCTAACGAGTCATACGCATCATTAATTACGTTATAACTTGCCTTTAACGTCTTTAGTTCACTCTCGGAATAAGGATATGTTATAACTTTAATTAAATATAATGTTTTCTTAGCTTCAATGAGTTCAGAAATTGATTGTTTCTTGCGTTGGCATGTTTCATAATATTGTTGATACGCATCACCTAATTTGGAATTAAAATTTCGATTATAGAGGTCTAATTGAATTGCGATAGATTTGGTGTACACCTCGTTTGCAAACATTGTTATGTCGGAATTAAGTGTATTTAATTCATAAGTCAATTTAAGGTATGACAATTCATGTTCAAGAGAATCGACTCTCTGGACAAGTGTTTGTATTTCCTTTTGTGAATCATTAGATTGTGCATGGACTGAAGAAAAAGAAAGCACAAATACAAGAGAGCATAAAAATTTATTCATATAAATATGTGTGTTAAAAGTGTTTATAGCCAAAACTGTATGGTATTATATCGTGGACAACAACTCAAAATCTTCAATAGATATTTTGTCTATTGAGACAAGCCATTCAAGATAAGAAATATCATCTTTAATGTCACGAAACTTTTGTCCCTTATATTTCCCAAAATCAATTACTTGGTCTGCAATAGATATATCTTCCTGTTTTTCGACATCTGGATATAATTGTTTAAGTTCCTCAAAATCAACTTTAAAAAGCCTGTCTGTTTTTTCTAGCCAATGAAGATATTGATAATCTATCTTATAAATGTCACCAAAAGTTTTCCCCTTATATTTACCAAACACAAGTATCTCATCCGCTTTATGAATGGGAAATATTTCATCAAGCGATACACCGGGAACATCAATCAAAACCCATTCTCCACATCCAGCGCAAGGGATTTCTTCGTCTTTGATATTTGGATAACATTCTTGCCTATATGTATCATCAGGCTTACCATTTACAAAACACTTGCCATAAGCCTTACCATATTTTCCACGCGGCTTTACAGTTTCGACTAAGAAAGTTCTATCTTGATTTGGGTCAATACGTCTTTCTTCGCTGGATGAACGTGCTAACCCTAACTCACATCGCTTAACCAAGAATGGAGTTCGCTTCCCTATATTGTAATAAATACTAAAAATATTATCGTGTGGGTACATAGCTTATTCTATTTTTATTATGAATTAATTACACAGACTGACATAATTAACAGGATTGTTCAATGTACAAAATCATTTCAAATTTGTCTGGTAAAGGTAATAATTTATTTTTTAATTACAAATTTGTTGCAGCATTTATTCTAATAGGATTAGCTTAGATAAGAAAAACAGAAAAATAGTTATGATATTGATGTATTTTTGAAAACTAATCAGCTATAATCATAACTAAATATCAATATTTTGTATTTTTGTAATCAAACCAATTAATGATACAATGAAGTCTTTTGATCATTTTAAGCATTATTTGCTGCTAAAAGAACAGATAAACTCAACAATAAAAAGTGATGATGTTACATTTTGTGACTATGAGAATGGGGATAAATGTACATACAGTTTATCAGAATGGCATATTGCCAAACGTTTTTATTTTCACTATGTCGTGCCATTTGGATATAATTTTTTATTATTTCAATCAAAGAAGATGCAAAATCCAATCGAGAATGAATTAAACAAAGTTTTACATATATGTAAAATCTATGAAAATGAATCACGTGAATTGTTCGATGAAATGTGTTATGGCTTAAGGCTTAACATATATGAGAATACAATTAAAAAAGTTATACCATGTAACCCGTACACATTAAAAAAATTTATTTCTGAATATGATTTTATTGGGAATACCATTAATGATTTTATTATACATACTTCTGTAATTATTACTTTTGTGATGTATGAAGCGGACACACTTGCCTCATACAAATATCTTAATTTTTATTATGACGCTACATTAAAAACGATTAGACAGTTATCAATTTCCCCCATACAAATATCGCAAATAATGTATCAAATAAAACATAAGGTAGATATTTATTGTGAACAATTAAAAATTAAAGACAATATAGTACCAGATGAAAATAAAATATCAAATAATGGAAAGTTTGAATTGTCATGGAAGTATGTAACATTTGCTAATGGATATATTTATCTTTATCATCCATTACATCAAAATTCCTCTCACCCCCTTAAATACAAAATGGAAAACTCTATAAGTGCTTTTAATAATATTCAAAGTTACTTCATTAACAGACTAACTCCAATTTCTGTTCAGGCAAAAAATGGACGAATAATAAAGGTTTTAAATATTGAAGACGTAGAATTTTGCATTCAAAAACTTACTGCAAAATACAAAAACCGCAACAACAGAGTAATATCTCGAATCCCCAAACAGAAAATCGAAAAATTGACCCAAGAACAAATCACAAATCATATCCATACATATAAATCTAAATATTTAGATTGGTTATGTTCTAAGCAATTACCTAACTATCAGATATATTATTGTTTAGAAATTAAATCCAATGTAAACCAACAAGAAAAGGATGAAGACGCATTTATTTTTACGATACAAGAGACTAGACAAATGGTAACTTTAGTTTATGAAAACGTCTTAGAATCACGTAGCAGTATAGTTTTCAAAATAAGAAAAAACAGACTCCCAAATGTCATCCAAGAAATTCATCACTTTTTTTCTTCAAATTCTTTAAATAAAAGAGAACTTATTATGCAAGGAAATGTAAGTAATGAACTTCTTTTTTCATTAAATACTTACTGGAGAATTATGCACACTAACTTCAATTCTTGGAAATCAAAAATTGAAGAAACTTATAACCCATTTATTGCCTAACATCTACACAAATATTTGTCCTAACGCCCATATAAAAATACCAATTATAGTTGTTATGCTAATAAACTTCCACATCATATCCGGGAAACTCCCACACCCAATTATACATAACATTGATACAGCAAATATGATTGTTACTCCTGTTATATTTTTCCATAATTTTACATGTCTTGAATTTAAATCCAAAACATGTATCGTTAAACTGCAAATAATAGCCCAATAAAAGAAACAAATAACATATAACATAACATCAAACAATTTTATTGTTTTCAATATTGATAGTACACCCTAAAACATCTACAATTTTCAAAAAAGTATCTATACTAATAATTGTTTCCTCTCTTTCTATATTAGCAATGGTTAAAGGAGCGCATTCGATTTCTTTTGCTAAAGCGCGTTGAGATAAAGAATGTGTTTTTCTGACATCTACCAACCATGCCAATAAATTTTCATAATTAGCTATAATGTCTTTATCTATCTGAATATGTGCATTAATTACCTGCAAATATTCCATGACTTTTTTTAAATTGAAATTATGCTCACCTTTTTCAAAACGCCTCAATGTAGGTAATAACATTTTCATATCAAATGAAATATCAGAAGTACCCCTACCAGATTCTTGCTTAGCTTTTGCCATTAATACACAAAATTCTTTTCGATCCATAATTTTTATATTTTGATGTTATGACAAATTTAGATATTATATTTGAGATACGCAAATACTTATCATTTTTTCCTTATAATTTTCTCTTCCACAAACCCAACGACCTCATCTATCTTGCTTATACAGTCCTCCATCAAGCCGATATAGTCCTGCATCTTTTCTCCTCTGGAAGACATTTGTAAGCCATCTGGGAGAGAATCGTAAGAGTCTTGCTCTTCATTTAAGATGTCCTCCACTTCTCCCTTCGCTTCTTCCAGGGAACTAATAACATCGTTGAATCTACCTTTCCTTTCTTTGTTCATTTATTTAAATACGATTATATTCGATTATACACATTATTATTAAATTTGTAGCCAACTATGATAATGAATATCATGTTGGCTACTATTATTTGAAATAAATATTTTTATCATGTACAAAACACCTAATAAATATTACGAAGACAACCACAAAGAAAACAGTAAACTGTCTTTTAAAGCTTTTCAGAAAAGATCAGAATTTTGGCAGGGTGTACTCGTAGCCAGCGCAAGCCTATACGGGATATTAGTTTCCCTCCATGATAATTTTCAAGAACCGCTATGTACCCGCGTGGTATTTCTTTGTCTGATAGTCGTGTTGACCATTGGTGTGAGTACAGCTGGCGTAACTTTATACAACTACGCAATTCTTCTTGAACGTCATAGGCAAGAGGTCGAGAAGGAATTATTATCTGCATTGAATAAAGATGCTCTGGTGTCGGAGGTACATACCGGTCTATCAAAGAAGGAGGAGTTCGTAGAATGGTTGGCTCTGTTTGCATTACTAAGTACACCTTTTCTATTACTCGCATACACCATCCTAAAAATGTACGTGAATTAACCTTGTCTCTGTCTTTCCATAAAGGCATCCTCCAGTAATATTCTTCCGGGAACTTGCAGAATGGATGATAGCATGGATCATCCATAAGAGTAAAAGGCATTCTTCTCATAGCAAAAATTCTTTGCTAAAATACCCCTTTGAGATAAGCCACTTAATCATAGACACACAACTATCAAAAGGGCTGTTCTCGATAGGAGTACCAGCAAAACAATCTACGGTATATCTACATACGGAGAAGTTATACCCATCCTCATACTTAATCAGTTCTGGATGGTGAAAAACATTTGGTCGGTCGCAAAGAATCTCATAAGGAAGCAGTTCAAGTAACCGGACCAAGCTCCATGCTGGAATGTCATTGTTATCTATGTTTTCCAGTGATGGCGGACACAATTGTAGTTCCCATTCCAATGAATCAGTTTTTGATTTTGTACAGCGATATACCAAATCTGCTGTTTCAGGTTTTACACCTAATTCTATTAATTGTTGCGACTGCTCTATGCTTGTTGCAACTTGTGTTATAAACTGTGCCATATCGTTATTATTTTTTCATTAGTTCTTCTTCAAATTCGGCAATGATACAATCTGCATCACCACCATGTACCCAATTCTCTAAAACAGAAGCCAGAATTTCTATAGCTCTTTTCTTGGCATCTTCTTCACCTTGTTTGTAGGCATCCATACCTATTCGATCCATGTCTCCTAAAAAATCATTACTCATACTTTCACCCTTTCCTTTAAAGTGTTCGATTAGCTCTTCTACGGTAGCCTTGTGGTAATTCCCTGAAATGATTGTTGCGTGCATCCAATTTATATCCCAAAAGAATACGCTACCTTTAGGCTCTGTAAAATAATGGTCGTTACCCACAGCATCATCATAAGAAACGCTAAGCGGTGAATCTGTTACAAACCATTGATTTTCATCTGTATCATCCCTCAATGCGGCTATTGCCAAGAAAAGTTCTTCGTTAGTTCCGCAATCAATATCATTGGTTTTACGAATATCTTCATTGTCAAGCCATTCTGGATGTATAGAATGATAAACATTAAGATAGGCAGCTGTATACAAACAAGGCCTATCACATCTTAATGAAGAACAGTTATATCCCAACTCCTTCAACTTCTTCCGAAGCTCCGATGTATTGCGTCTGATAAACGCTGCTGTTGTAAATCCCATAGTTAGTCCTCCTTGTCTATCTTAATATCTGCTACTCTGCCACGATTAGTAAATATGTCTCCATTGAGTGCATGACATATTAACATTTGTTGAACACAAATACCATAAAGAGAACAATCATCGCAATAAGCCTCTGAATTAGTCTTTATCAATTCATGCAGTACTCCATCTATTATTATTCCGTTATTTACTTCCATGATTATTCCGTTTTAATATATCCGTTTTCAATGCACATACACAACATATTATATGCCGCCTCAATCAAATTTGTGTAACTGCTTTGGAGCAAAGTGTCTAAATAACTCATCATATCAGTGGATTCATATATAATAGACCATTTATATTCAGTATGTCCTACATAATCAAACACAAACATTTTTATTCTCAATTCAAATTTACCTATTCTTTTCGGTAATTTGTCGAGAATGTCTTGCAAGGTAAATGCCGGCACACAGACTTTCTTTTGTTCATCTTTTATTTGTTCCCAACGCCACATTTCCAACGTTGGTATTACATCTCCTTTTATACTAGCAGGGTATAATACCCAAGTTAAGGTTGCATTACTTGTATCCAACCGAAGCTCCTGCAAATGTTTCATCTGTTCGACTGATAATACTTGTTTTGATTTCATAGTTGCCCCTCCTCTTCTTTAGCATTATCATTATAAATGAAATCAGCAGAATCCAATTGCGCTTCTGAAATAGATACCTTATTTTTATCCTGCCATTTCATAATTTTATTGTGTATTCTTCTATTTTCACTATCTGTAATAAATCCATGAATATGGAGATAAGCACGACAGAGGGTTGCTATTGCTAACTTTTTTCTATTTTTCATAGTTATTTTTCCTTCTTTACCAATTCAACTTCTGTCGGCTCTTCATCTTCCCATTTTACTTCGGGAAATCGGGAAGGATCAAGCTTTATCCAATTACGGAAATAATCTTCCGATAGCCAAGTATTCAATCCATCATCCTTTACGGGTCGTGTTAGAAAAAGGTACAAATCACCGTCTTTGTCTCTTGCTACATACATAATCAGTAGATTTTAGTTGTTCTTTCAATTCCTCAATCATCCGTTCAAGGCGATTGTATTCATCTCTCCCAGCTTTATAAGACTGGTCAATACAATCACGACAGAATTCCAGACGTTTAATTTGTTGTTCCAATGTTTCGTTCATATCTCTTATTATTATATTTTATACTAGAGGACAATCACTGGGAATATCAACTTCATCACTTTCGTAGGGTCGAAGCGCAGCGGCTACTGTCCTTTTTAATTTTTCACAAAAGAGTTTTACGTCATCGTCACAAAACCAATCATACGGATCTGGGTCCGGAAGAATTATACAATGCGGACATTGTACACACTTCTTTATTTCATTAATTTTTGTTTTACCCATATTGTATATCAACTTTAATTAAACCAATGTTTTCAATATTCCAATCGCTTTTGCTATACTCAAAACTTCCTTCTTTGTTTTTACGGAAGCTGGAATAATTGTCCCATTTGCAGACTTAGAATAGGTCTTGCCACGACATAATTCATAATCGTAACCCATTACTTGTTTCTTACGAGAGAAACCTATACATCCATATTGCAGCGTCCATTCAGAACCACCTCCAAACGGCATATAGTTACCCTTATCATCAGACCACGAATTTTGATGACGTCTTGCATGAAAATAACGAGTACCAGGTTGATTATACAATAGCACTTCGTATGCACTATTAATTGAACGATTATGTAAATTCAATCGTTCGCAATTCAATCGTTGTTGAGTATCAATCGGTAAATCACAGAATTTCATAATCATGTGTATTACGCATAGCTTTCGCTTTGCCAGTTTATGCTCTTGTTATTCATCAATAGCCTCTCTCAACCTTCTCGTCAATGAGCTTTCAGTAGTTACTTTTATCCCATCCAATCCAGTAGAATTACTAAGGGTATTATAACACTCTCTAAGCAATCCTTTGGAATACAGTTTCCCACACGTATAACCCTCTGTTCTTACAAGCTCCAGCAATTTATCCAAGTCTTCCATTTCCCAATCCTCGTTATCAAGGATTTTTTCATATAGCTTTTCTATCTCGTCCATAATTTAGTTTATATTTATCTTATTAATTGTTAAGAATTTATCAATTCATTATTCTCATACACATTTCCTAGAACTTTGATCTCTTTTTTAAGTCCTATAAATGGAACTGTTGCAGAATTATCTTTAACTTCAAGTGGTTTCAATCCAAACATTGCTTCTGTTTCGTCATAAACAACAACACATTTGATAATTTTTCCAGGAACAGCCCCTGTAAACAGAGGGAAATCTAAAGCGATTAAATCCCCTTCCCAAATCTCTTTGCCATCACAGTCCGTTTTTCCTGTAAAAACCATTGGTATATACCGTTCAGGATGAGGTGTAGTATCTATATCTGAAAAACCAGGCATTTGAGGGACATTTAAATAATGTCCAAATGCAGAAACACAAGACACTTTTGTATATAACATAAGTTGTTGTTCGGTACTCCAAAAACGAATTTTTCTTAAGTTCATATATATATTTTTTTATTAGTTAATTTTCACCCAAATACGAGAACCGGGTAAATCTGATTTAGCTGACATTACATGAAATGCCAACACCTTTTTCACATCTACGCGATTTCCTTTAATTGTTCTTTTAACTTTTTCAGCACTCACAAAATAAGTGTATTCACGTTCACCATTTAGATGTTTTTTAAGAGCTTCTTTTGCGTCAGATTCCTCTTTAAAAACATCATAAGAATATGCGTTATAGGTCCGTTCTCCATCCAATTTAAATTGTAGCTGATAAAAGACTTCATTTGTTTCTTTATCAAAAGATTTTCCTATTCTTATCTTCATTTCTATTCTTATATTGAGTTAATGTATCTACGTCCTTCGGCAGTTGGACGATAAACGACATCACCGAATGGTCCGGCTGATTTTGTCAATAGACCGTTTTTTACCATTTCTTCTAAATCATCGGAGGGTTTACTATAACCACCCCATCCTTTCTTACAGATATTTCCTAAATGAATAAGCTGCATCTTACTTAACTTTATATCCATTTGATTCATTATTACTTTATTGTTCGTTAATCAATTCATTAAATACCTTCACATAGTGCTCTGAATCCCCTGAAACACCAATGTCTTCATATTTCGACTTTTGTATAATTACTAAAGTCACAATAAAGATACTTCCACCAATCGCCATAACGGTATTTATCATTCAAATACCTACAACGAGTATTCCAAGTGTTTTTCTGCCAGACTTCATACAACACACCCTTATGGATGAAAGTGTCACCTTCTTTCAGAGTTGAAATCTTGACCGTTTTCTTCATTCCTTTTCTGTTTTACTCCAATTCCATTTCTTTTCCTTCTATCCTTATCTCACATTCATCCATCAGTTCATGAAGTAAATCAAGATAATCGCTATCACTCCCATCAAAGCCATCTATCATTGACAGGCATTGATTAATAATTTTCTCTTTATTCATTTTTTTTCTTTGTTTTGAGAGTTATTCTTCTTTCAGTATGCTATCAATCAATCCATCTATTTCCTGATCGGATAGAAATTGCTTACCTGCGTCCTTTTGCTTCTGAAGTTCAACTTTAAGCCTATTCTCTATCCTTTTCAACGCTGTACAAGTGTTCTTATCAGGATAATACCAGTCGATAGAACTACAAATAATTACTTTAATGTGGTCTAATTCTAGGCTATCTGGGCAATGCTCATTGAGAAAGCCTAAATCTCCTTTAATTAGTTTCTCATACGCCTCCTTGCTTATTTTTATGCTCATATCTGAATTTGATTCTCAAATTATTCCTCATCAACATACATCTGTTTCTTGTTGTCAGGCCAAGATTTACGGATCAGGGAAGTGATCCTCTTTCTTTGAAGTTTCTCAATAGCTTTTCTTTTGGCTTCGGCTTTATTATTAGCCGAAACCACTATTTCAAAAGCATCCAGGTCAATCGTCACTCGATATTTTCTCATTACATATCCTGTTTTTAATTATAAATATTATGGGCATAGCAATACCTATAACCGATAAAGCTATATGTAAATAAAGAATATTGCTACAGCCTATGAATTTGGATATATAATACCACCACCTAATTGGTAACAATAACTGAAAAGCAATTATAATCCAAGCTATTACAATATACTTCTTACCTTTCATTTCTTTGAATATTTTCATCATAGTTATACTTTTTCCAAATCGTTATTGGTAGCCACACCTTTTAAAACAGCTCCTCCAACTTCAACACGATAAAAGTAAGAAGACTGAACATTGTTATCTGAATCTTCAGAAAATGACGGATACACTTTCTTTACTCGACCAATTTTACCAACCATTGCCGGTTGCAAATCGTTAGAGACAATTTTCACATTATCCCCAACATTAAATTTTAAATTTTCCATATTATTGTTGTTGAATTATGCAACCTTGCGTTGCGTTGTTACTAATATTTTACATAATGCCTCACAAAGAACTCGTGCCATATTAACTTCTACGGCGTTACCTATATATTTCTTTTGTTCAGCCTGGGTGCCAACAAGAACATAATCATCGGGAAATCCCATAATCTTTTTTAATTCTGGGATCTTCAGCATACGCATCTTAATATCCATAATACCATACATGGCCATAAATTCCTTTATCTTCTTCATAGGTTCGGTATCGTTGTCGTATATTTGATAAATCAAGCATCCGTTTACCGGAACAATAAAAGATGGCAGTTCACAATCACCAGACGCTTCAATAAGATATGGTGGCATTTTATCCATCCTTGCTATCAATGTAAAACAAGGTTTATCTACAGAACCTCCAGAAGACGAATATTGAGGATTCATTAAATAGTGCCATTTGCGATTGGCGGTAATGGTTTGGGATGGCTCACTTATAGAACTTCCTGTATTTTTAAAGTTAGTGTTCATTATCCATCTATTACAGCTAACAAGATTATATTTAGGGTTTGCTGTAATACATCCTAAAGGTTTCTCCATTGATGCGGGTTTACTGTTGCCATATTGTTGGTCAATAAAACTAGAACAAATTAATGCACAACGATCTTTTGTTGTCAATGTTGGAGCCGGAGAATTCACATCTTTAACAAACCCATTACCATACTGTACAGAGATGAATGTATGATGATCTTTTGTTGTAATAGCACCAGCCGGTTGTTCAACACTGATATTTTTACTCATTGGCTCGCCACTATATGCTTTAGATAAGAAATTTACGTGAGCTAACCCTAACCTATTTTGAGTAGCTACAGTAGGACATGGATATTCTATATCAGGGGCTACATATTTCCCAGCTTGATTCATAGAGTTGTATTTTACAAGAAAAGCATCTTTTCCTCCCGCTACAAATTTGATTAAACCAGCATAGATACGGTTTAAAGACGCATCCACCAAGGGTTTCTTCCTTCCAAAAATACTTTTTCCTTCATCCTCAAAATCTAGCACATCTTTCACCGGTTTCCACTGTTTTTTGTTTATTCCAGGAATTTTAGAGTGCGTTGGGGTTGGAAAAACAATTGGCAAATCCATTTTAGCAAATATCCCAAAGAAACGTTTTCGAGATGTGTACGCTCCATAATCAGCCGCATTAAGGACTCTATGGTCAAAATAATAACCATAGGACTGTACTTTAGAAATCCATTTTAAATAAGAGTTTCCCTTATCTTTACTAACAGGTTTGCCATATTCATCAAGATCTCCCCATGACATAAACTCTTCTACATTCTCAATTTGAATATAGTCTGGGTTAATAGCCTCAATATACCGAAACAAGTGCTCTGCAAGTGTTCTACTATCTGCATCTCGTGGTTGACCACCCTTAGCCTTCGAGAAGTTTGTACATTCCAACGTAGCCCATAAAACTATCAATGCTTCAGGATATTCAGCTCTGCATTTTTGTAGGTGGGAAACTAAAGGTGATAAATTTAGTGTACGAATATCTTCTGTAAAATGAAGAGCGTCCGGATGATTAGCAGCATGACTTGCAATCGCATTTTTATCATGATTTACACACGCTATTACCTTAGCGCATTGTTCATTCTCTAAACGGGCTTTTTCTACCCCTGTGCTGGTTCCACCGGCACCACAAAATAAATCTATATAAAGTAATTTCATTGTTTTTCCAAGTATTCTACAATATCTTCATCAGGCATGTTAAAGGTCTCTTCATCCAGATAGAAATAAATCTGTTCATCTACAGATTCTGCTTCTCGTGTACTCCAATTACCCATATCATCTAATAATTGTCGCGCTAATCGCTCGACAGATACAGTCACCTTTTCTTCATCAGAAGTATTTTCAAAGATTACTACCGTTTTTATTGGATAATCAGCACCATTCCAATTTATATAATCCTAAAATCCGCAACTATCATCCAATACACGATTAAGGGTAGATTTATGAGTCGT
>OCHC01001071.1_pt1 | contig 23456 bp, 16 predicted proteins | sample 1538641 | NCBI WGS metagenome assembly OCHC01 (sample SAMN04571714, study PRJEB22368) | human gut metagenome | biome: human gut; material: stool | host: Homo sapiens | place: Luxembourg | collected 2012-08-17
CTCGCCGCTGGATGCCTTCCTGGGCTTCATCCCCGGATCGTTCGCCGAGACTTCGACGCTGGCCATCCTTCTCGGAGGCGCCATCCTCCTGTTCACGGGCATCGCCTCGTGGCGCACGATGGCGTCGGTGTTCGTCGGCGGACTGGCGATGGGTTACCTCTTCCAGGCGCTCGGCGTGACGACCTATCCCGCCTGGTATCACCTGATCGTCGGCGGCTTCGCCTTCGGTGCGGTCTTCATGGCCACCGATCCCGTGACTTCGTCGCAGACCAACACGGGCAAATACATCGTCGGCCTGATGACCGGCGCGCTGGCCGTGCTGATCCGCGTGGTCAACCCGGCCTATCCCGAGGGCATGATGCTTTCGATCCTCTTTATGAATGCGCTGGCGCCGCTGGTCGACTACTACGTGGTCGAGGCCAACATCTCGCGCCGCCGCAAACGTGTCAAACTCGCAAAATAGGGGAGACTGTTATGGCAACGAAAAAATTCAAATGCAACGTCTGCGGCTACATCCACGAAGGAGACGCCGCGCCCGCTAACTGCCCCGTCTGCGGAGTTCCCGCCTCGGAATTCACCGAGCTGAAGCCGGAGAAGAAGGGCCTGTTCAGCGACAAGAACGGCAATGCCTATATTATTATGTACTCGACGGTGATGGTCGTCATCGTGGCCACGCTGCTCGCGCTGGCCGCGCTGGGGCTCCAGAAACGCCAGTACGAGAACGAACTCAACGAGAAGAAGCACGCCATCCTCGCGTCGCTGTCGGCCGGTGACCGGTCCTACGACGAGTTCATCGACGCCTATGTCGTCGACAAGGACGGCAGGCGCGTCGACGGCGAGGATGTCTTCGCGCTGCTCAACGACCTGCCGGGAACCTTCGAGGCGGGCAAGTTCCCGATCTTCGAGGCCCGGGACGGCCGGGTGGTCATTCCCGTGACCGGCATGGGTCTCTGGGGTCCCGTCTGGGGCTATGTGGCTCTTGAGAAGGACATGAACACCGTCGCCGGCATCATCATGGCCCACAAGGGCGAGACCCCGGGTCTCGGCGCCGAGATCGCGACGCCCAAGTACCAGGCCAATTTCGTCGGCAAGACGATCTTCGACGGCGACAAGTTCGTTTCGGTGACGCTCCGCAAGGGCGGTGCCAAGGACCCCGCGCACGAGGTGGATGCCATTTCGGGCGGTACGAAGACCTCGGACGGCGTGACGGCGATGCTCTACAACAGCCTGGAGAACTACCTGCCCCTGCTGGAGGCCAAGCGCAACGCTACGGCTCCCGCTCCGGCCGAAGTGTCTAACGAAGAAAACGTAGAAAACAATGAGTAAGATGGAAAAAGAGCCTTTGTTTTCGGCAAAGAACCTCAAATACCTGACCGGTCCGTTCTCGGCGAACAACCCGGTCATCGTGCAGATTCTCGGTATCTGCTCGGCGCTGGCCGTCACCGTACAGCTCAAGCCCGCCATCGTCATGGCCCTGTCCGTGACGGTCGTCACGGCCTTCTCGAACCTGGTGATGTCGCTGCTGCGCAACGGCGTTCCCTCGCGCATCCGCATCATCGTCCAGCTGGTGGTCATCGCCGCGCTGGTGATTCTCGTCGACCAGGTGCTCAAGGCTTTCGTCTACGAAGTCTCGAAGCAGCTGTCGGTCTACGTCGGACTGATCATCACCAACTGTATCGTCATGGGCCGCATCGAGGCCTTCGCACTGGCCAACAAGCCCTGGGCGTCGTTCCTCGACGGCATCGGCAACGGTCTGGGCTACGGTCTGATTCTGGTCATCGTGGCCTTCTTCCGCGAGCTTTTCGGTTCGGGCAGCCTCCTGGGCTACCGGATCATCCCCGAGAGCTGGTACATGGCCGAGGGCGGCTTCTATTCGAACTGCGGACTGATGCTCTTCCCGCCGATGGCGCTGATCATCGTGGGCTGCATCATCTGGGTGCACCGTTCGCGCAACAAGGACTTACAGGAAAAATAGGAGGATAACGTATGGAATCATTGAATATCTTTATCCGGTCGATCTTCATCGACAACATGGTCTTCGCCTTCTTCTTCGGCATGTGCTCCTACATCGCCGTGTCGAAGAGCGTGAAGACGGCCCTGGGACTCGGCGCCGCCGTTACGTTCGTGATGGTGATGACCGTTCCGCTGAACTACCTCTTGTACGAATACGTGCTGAAGGCCAATGCGCTCGTCGAGGGCGTGGACCTGAACTTCCTGTCGTTCATCGTCTTCATCGCCACCATCGCGGCGTTCGTGCAGCTGGTGGAGATGATCGTCGAGAAGTTCTCGCCGACGCTTTACAGCCAGTTGGGCATCTTCCTGCCGCTGATTGCCGTGAACTGCGCCATCATGGGCGGCTCGCTGTTCATGCAGCAGAAGGTCGACGGCGGCGAACTGACGTCGCTCTGGCAGACGATCGTCTACGGACTCGGCTCGGGACTGGGCTGGTGGCTGGCGATCGTGATGATGGCCGCCATCCGCGAGAAGACGACCTATTCGCACATCCCCGCGGCGCTGAAAGGCCCCGGCATCGCCTTCATCATCACCGGTCTGATGGGTATCGCCTTTATGATTTTCTCGGGCATTCAGTTCTAACCTTTAAAAAAAGAGATTCCGATAAATGACTACAACGATTTTAATAGCGATTGCGGCCTTTCTGGCCATAACGCTCGTGCTGGTCGCACTGCTTCTCTATGCGAAGGCGAAACTGACCTCCTCGGGCGACGTCGTGATCGACATCAACGGCGGTGAGAAGGTCATCACGACCGAAAGCGGTTCGACGCTGCTTTCGACGCTGGCCAACAACAAGGTGTTCCTGCCTTCGGCGTGCGGCGGCGGCGGCTCGTGCGGCATGTGCAAATGTCAGGTGCTCGAAGGCGGCGGCGACATTCTGCCCACCGAGACGGGCTTCATCTCGCGCAAGCTGGCCAAGGACCACTGGCGTCTCGGCTGCCAGGTGAAGGTCAAGGAGAATATGAAAATCCGTGTTCCCGAGGCCGTGCTGGGCGTCAAGAAGTGGGAGTGCACCGTGGTCTCGAACCGCAATATCTCGACTTTCCTCAAGGAGTTCGTCGTGAAGCTGCCCGAGGGCGAGAACCTCAAGTTCCGCAGCGGCGGTTACATCCAGATCGACATTCCGAAGTACGACGCCATCAAGTTCTCGTCGATGGACGTGGACGAGAAGTTCCGCGCCGACTGGGACAAATTCAAGATGTGGGATCTGGTGACGACCAACCCCGAGCCGACGTTCCGCGCCTACTCGATGGCCAACCATCCGGCCGAGGGCAATATCATCATGCTCAACCACGCCTCCGTTCGACAAGGCCACGGGCGGTTTTATGAAGGTCAACCCGGGTATCTGCTCGTCGTATGTCTTCTCGCGCAAGCCGGGTGACAAGATCACGATTTCGGGTCCTTACGGCGAATTCTTCCTGCCGGACAATCTGCCCTCGACGCAGGAGCTGATCTTCATCGGCGGCGGTGCGGGCATGGCTCCGATGCGCAGCCACCTGATGCACCTGTTCAAGACCGAAAAGACCGACCGTCCGGTGTCGTTCTGGTACGGCGCGCGTGCGCTGAAGGAGGTTCCCTATCTCGACGAGTTCCACCAGATCGAGAAGGATTTCCCCAACTTCTCGTTCAATCTGGCCCTCGACCGTCCCGATCCCGAGGCGGACGCCGCCGGAGTGAAGTACACGCCGGGCTTCGTGCACAACGTGCTCTACGAAAACTACCTCAAGAACCACCAGGCTCCCGAGGACTGCATCTACCTCATGTGCGGACCTCCGATGATGATCGCTTCGGTCGTCAAGATGCTCGACAACCTCGGCGTGCCGCCGGAGAATATCTTGTACGATAACTTCGGCAGTTAGTGAGTGCAATGACCACCAAAACGCCGTAGGCGAATAAAAGAGGAAGGACGAAAGTTTCGAATCAATTCGATCTTCCGTCCTTCCTCTTTTATTGATCCCGCAGGGATTGTCGGTTCATTGCCGAACGCCGCCGAAGTCACGGGCGGCGGGGCGAAAATCGGCGATGACGGAGGCGGGATGGTGCGGCGACGGGATGGTGTACGGCGGATGAGGGCGCGAATGGAACTTTCGGAGCCTCGGAATTTGGCGGATCGGAAATAAAACCGTAAATTCGGATAAACTTCAAATAGGGTGCTATGAGACTTGTCCTGGTGTTTGTCGCATTGTTGCTGTCGCTTCCCTTATCCCCGCAGGCAAGGCCGAAGGGATATGGGTTGGACTATTATCGGGTTCGTCTGGAATCTGTCGAGACCGATGGCGCCCGGGGCGGCGTTATCGGCAATCCCGAGAATGAGCAGGGATTCACCACGCCCGGCTACCGGGATTCCACGATCCGCGTCGTTTTCACCTTCGAGCCGACGCATGTCGATTTTTCCCTGACCAACGAGAGCGATTCCGACTTCGGAATCATCTGGGACGAGGCCGTCTTCGTGGATGGAGTCTCGAATGCCGCAGAGGGGGTGTTTCACCGGGGTGTGAAGCTGCTCGACAGACACGACGCGCAGGTTCCTTCCGTGGTCGTGAAGGGAAGCTGTGTTTCGGAGTCGCTTGCCGTCAAGAACCGGTTTTTTTACAGTCGCGACCTCAAACGGTGGGTATTCGAGAATCTCCTGCGGGATGCGGATAAGCTTACGCAGATAAAAATACTGTTGCCGATCGAAACCGCCGGAGGGCGTCGGGACTACCTGTTCGTGTTTTCCGTCCACTGGGAGAACCGGAAGGTCCGGGCCGAGTTCGATACGGGCCGGTGGTTTTACGTGTCGGAGAAATAGCCGCTTTCGGCCGGGACGCTTTCGCGTGCCGACGTTCCCATGGCTGCGTCCGGGGCGTGGCCGGGGCTTTGGGCGGGCGGCGCATGGAAAAACACCCCGCAGGTCACAGGACCTGCGGGGTGTTCGGCTTCGGAAGCGCTGCCGGCGCGTCATTCGATGCCCTCGAACAGATAGGGGGCGTAGTTGTAGCCTTCGGCCTTGTAGACGGCGACCAGCGCCGGAATCCGGCGCACGAAATCGTTGTAATCCTTGCGGTCGTTGGCCCAGCCCGTCTCGGCGAGAGCCGCCATGCGCGGCAGGACCATGTGCTGTGCGTGGCGGATGTCTGCGATGTACTCCGTCCAGAGGTTGCACTGCACGCCCCTGATCCGTTTCTGGTCGGGCAGCGTGAGCCGGTCGCAGGGGTCGAGGCGGTAAGCCTGCCGCACCGAGACGTAGCGGGTGTTGCCCAGCGGTTCGTAACGCTCCGGGTCGGAGGTCTGGCTGTAATCGAAGTAGCAGTACCATTTCGGCGTCATAATCACCGGGTTTCCCCGCTGTGCGGCCTTGATTCCGGGGTCGCTTCCGTTCCACGACATGATGTTCGCGGTTTTCGAAATGCCTCCCTGGAGGATTTCGTCCCAACCGATGATCTCCCGGCCGTGGGCGTGCATCCAGCGTTCGATGCGGTGGATGAAGTAGCTCTGCAACTGGTATTCGTCCTTGAGCCCCTCCTCGCGGATGCGCTGCTGGCAGAGGGGGCACGCCTTCCAGCGTCCTTTGGGACACTCGTCGCCGCCGATGTGGATGAGCTTCGAGGGGAACAGCGCGAGCACCTCCGTGAGCACGTTCTCGATGAATTCGAAGGTCGTCTCCTTGCCCGCGCAGTAAACGTCGTCGCTGATGCCCCAATGGGTCCATACGGCATAGGGACCTCCCGTGCAGCCGAGCCACGGATAGGCGGTCAGCGCCGCCAGCCCGTGCCCGGGCATCTCGATTTCGGGAATCACCTCGATATGGCGCTCTGCGGCGTAGCTGACGATCTCGCGGATCTCCTCCTGCGTGTAGAACCCGCCGTAGGGTTTGCCGTCGTAAACGCCCTCTTTGTTCTTGTCGTAGCGTCCGACGAGCGTTTCCGCACGCCGGGACCCGATCTGGGTGAGCAGCGGATATTTTTTGATCTCGATCCGCCAGCCCTGATCGTCGGTCAGATGCCAGTGGAATTTGTTGATCTTGTGCAGCGAGAGGATGTCGATGTAGGTCTTCACGTCCTCGACCGGGAAGAAATGGCGGCAGACGTCGAGCATCGCCCCGCGGTAGGCGAACGTGGGCTTGTCGCGGACGACGCAGGCGGGAATCTCTCCTCCGGCGACCAGCTGCTGGAGGCTTCGAAGCCCGTGCAGCACCGCCTGGGGCGTCGATGCCGTGACCGTTATGCGCTGTCTGCCGACTTCCAGAAGGTACTCTTCGGCTTCGTAGCCCGGTTGCAGTTGCAGCGTCACGGCGTGTTTTTCAGGTACGGCGGTGACGGCGGGTTCGGTTCCGGTGAGCTTGCCGACGGCGCGGGCGAAAATCTCCGCGGGCGTGCGCAGCCGTTCGTCCGTGATGACGACGGGCGTTCGGGGCGTCAGCCGGAACGATCCCGGCAGTTCTTCGACCTCGGCGGGGCGGGGTACGATGCGGACGCGTCCGTCGCAGGCTGCGAATCCCGGCAGACAGGCCTGGACGGCGAAAATCAGGAATAGAAGGTGTTTCACGGTTTGGATTCTGGTTGAGCGGTTAGGGAAGCCCCGCCTGCAAAACGTTTGCAGGCGGGGTGCTTCCGGATAGGGTTATTTGTTGTAACGTACGCCGATGTAGGAGAAGGCGATCTCTCCGGTGGTGATGATCTGGTCGTCGAACTCGCCGTCTTCCTTGCCGCCGGCTTTCTTGTTCGCGGCCGAGAAGCGGATGCATACGTCGTCCTTGCCGAGCAGTTCGAGCGGCAGAGGTACGTTGATGTACTTGTAGCCGGCGCACTGCCAGTAGAGGGTGTAGTTCCAGTTCACGATGTCGGGGACCTGGAATTCGGTGATCGGGTTCCAGTCGTCGCGGTTGTTGTCGCCGTGCTCCGACCAGTCGACCCTGATGTAGCGGGGGCCTCCGATGCTGCGGTTCTGCATGGCTACCTGCATTGAGAGCACATCGGTCGAGATGCCCTGCGTCGAGAAGTGGAGCAGCCACGCTTCGCTGCGGTCGGTTTCGGTGTTCCACCACTGGCACTTGTTGGTCCAGGCCGAGAATTCCGCGCTCGTCAGGTTTCCCTTGCCGTCGTTGTTGGTTCCGGGGTCAGAACACATTTGTTTGCCGTTTTCGACGACGCCGTTTCCGTTGATGTTGCCTTTATTGGTGCCGCCCCAGGGTTTCTCTTTGTCGGGGTTGGATTCGTTGCCGATGGGGCCGAGGTAGCTCGGGTCGCTTGTTCCCCAGCCTGCGTTGCCCGATTTCTCGTCGGGATGGGTGAAGGTCAGGTAGCCGTTGTCGCCGGTCGTGGGGCGGAAGATGTGGCTTTCGAGCTTGCCGTAGCGGTATTCGGTCAGGAGGGCCGAGAAGCTGTTCTCGAAATCCTTCTCCAGCGCGATGTCCTCGCGGGTGAGGTGGCGGATCTGGTAGCGGCCGATGTCGCCCATGTCCTTCGATCCCATCCAGACGAAGCGGTCGTGGGTCTCGTGAACCAGTACGCCCGAGATGTTCCCCGAACCGTAGGGCAGCATTTCCCCGGTACGGCGGTATTTGCAGGTGGTGTTGGTCAGCATGTAGAAGCTGTCGCCGTTCTTGTCGCGCACCAGCATCGGGTATTTCGTTTCGCGGTTGGCATTGGTGCTGCGTGCATAGCCTTCGTTGATCGGCGTCAGGCTGCCTTTGCGTACGGGAAGTTCGCAGTCGGCCAGCGTTACCCAGGTGTATACGTCCATGTCGGTCAGCTCGTTGTAGCGCTTCACCTTCTGCGGAATGTCGGCCGCCGAGCCTGACACCGAGGACATGACCATCGCCGAGGTGACTTTCTTGAGAATGTAGCGTTCGGGGTTCGACTCCGCTTCGACCGTGACGCCCTTGAGCAGGATGCGGACCTTGCTGTAACGTTCGAAGATGTTGTCGTCTTCGGTCACGGTCTTGATCATAAAGCCCTGCGAACCGTCGAGGCTCTGGATGTAGGCCGTGCGATAGGTCTCGGTGTAGTCGATCGAGGTCTGTCCCGTCATCATGTTCTCGCCGTTGTTGCCGTTGCCGATGTCGCTGATGATGCGTCCCTCGATGTAGACGTCCTTGTTGACGATGCCCACCAGGTCGCGCACCTCGCTGAACGAGATTTCGTGCCCGAACTCGTTCTTGGCGTTGGCCTGCGTGAGGTAGACCGTCGAGGAGATGGTCCGGTTCCACCCGTCGCGGTAGCTGAGGGTGATGCGGGCGTTGCGCAGGGCTTCGGGGTCGGCGTTGGGGTCGGTCTGGAGAATCAGGAACCCGTTGCTGATGTCGAGGTCCGAAATCCATCCGCCCTCGTCGGCGCTCGTGTAGACGATCGACTGCCGGAGGTCCTCCAGTTCGAGGTTGGTGGAGAGCTGCGCCGTCGCCTGTCCGCCGTCGCCGAGCACCATGATGCTACGGGTCGAGAAGTCCAGTTTCGGGGTGATGAAGCCCTCCTGTTTGATGTATACGGTATCCGCGCGGTTGTGGGTCCAGAGGCGGATGCCCTCCATGCGGGGGAAGCCGTCGTTGGTCGTGGCCTCGAATTTGAAATAGTCGTCGCCCGTGAAATGCGTTCCGCGGCCCTCGGTGTCGAGCGTGAGCCATCCGTTGTCGGGATTGATCAGTTCGATGTCGTAGGGTTGGTTGGAGAGGACCGGAATGCTCCCCGTGCCGCCTTTCCAGGGGGCTATGATCTCTTTCTTGTAGGGGCCGAACTCGGAGACGCGGGTCTCTTCGCCGTTGTCTTTTTCGCAGGCCGTGAGCGCCAGTCCGCCCAGCAGCGGGAGCAGCAGCCTTCGGTACAATGATTTTATCTGTTTCATCGTGGTCTGAATTTGGTTTCGCGCATCGGCGGGGGAGGGACGCGCCCTCCCCGCCTGAGCGGTTTATTTGTTACTCTTTACGGCTATGGTTCCGAAACGCATCGGCGAACGCTTGTTGGCCGCCATGTCGGATGTGATCGTGCCCGTGTCTCCCTGGTCCACCGTGGCGGTGTTCGAGGCGATGCACTGCGTGCTCCGGGCCTTGATCAGCAGCGTGACCTCCGGGCGGTTGCGCAGGGCGTCCGGCAGGATGAACACGCGGTCGGCGTAGCCCGGGACGGCGCAGTAGGAGAGGTCTTTGCCGCCTGCTCCCTGCCAATAGACGAACGGCCGGCAGCAGAAGCCCGATTCGGGCAGCACGGTGAAGTTCACCCCGTCGGTCGAGTACTCCACCTGCCAGTAGACGGGGCCGTAGATGCTCGTGCCGCCGGCGTTGCCCTGCGAGTTGGTGAAGTTGAGCGAGAGGTTTGCGCCGGCGCCCTCGGTCGAGAATTTCAGCGCCACGGCGTAGCCCGTGTTTTCGGCGAAGTCCCACCAGTAGGTGTTCTCGAATTTCAGGGCGTTCTTGCTGTTCAGCCCGGCGCTGGTCGTGAGTCCGTTGTACTCGTTGTCCAGGAGGTATTTGGCTGCGGGGTCGGTGCACCAGAGCGAGCCGTTGCCCCTATCCGGGGCGATCGTTCCGTCGGCGTTGGTCCTGACCTCGGCGTTGTTCCAGTTCCACTCCACGAGCGTCTGGCGGTTGGAGCTCGATTCCGAAGCGGCGAGGTCGATCTCCTCCTTTTCGAGCACGCGGACCGAGTAACGGCCGATGTACCCCTCGTTGGTGTAGCCGTAGCGGGGCTGGAGGTCGTGGACGATGACGCCGCTCAACGTGCCCTTGCCTTTGGGCATGCCGCTGCCGTCGCGCCGCCAGGGAGTCTTGTTGTTGACCAGCATCGAGATCGCGCCGCCGTCCTTGTCACAGAGCGTTCGGGGTACGCAGCTGGTGTGGTTGGCCGTTCCGAAATAGCCTTCGTTGACGTTGGTGTAGCTGCCGTCGGGCAGGGCGAATTCCACCTCCCGGAGCGAGACGTAGGTGTAAATGTCCTCGTCGGTGAGCTGGCCGATCGACTTCTCCTTGCGGATGAGGTCGCTGGCCGTTCCGGGCGTCTGGCTGACGATGTTGGCCGCCGTCAGTCCGCTGAGCGTGTAGCGTTCGGGATCGGCCTCCTTGGTGAGGGTCACGCCGTTGAGCGAAATTTTCACCTGCGAGTAGCGTTTCAGCGTGTTGTCGTCCGCCGCGTCGAATTGCAGGCGGTATCCGTAGCTGCCGTCGAGCATCTGCACGTAGGCCGTCTTGGCGTTCACCGTGTAGTCGGTGGCGTTGCGTTCCGTGTTGGGCGTCGTCTCCACGTTGGCGTTGTCCTTGTCGCTGATCACGATGCCCTCGAAGCTGGCTTCGGGATTGTTGATCACGACCTGTCCGCTCTCGCCCTTGATCAGCGTGCGGTAGTCGGCTTCGTAGGTCTGTTCGACGACGAACGGCGCCGCGGGCGTAAGCTCTCCGGCCGTTCCCGGCAGCGAGAAGGCGATCGACGCGCTGCGCGGGCCTTCCGAGTCGTTCTCCTTCACGTCGAACGACAGCACTTTGTCTTCGAGCGTGATGTTCTCGATCCAGTCGGCCGACGCGCCTTCGTAGACCGGCGTGCAGACCACCTTGCCGAGCAGGCTGCCCAGGTTGTGCTTCAGCTCGGCCTTGATGGTCGTGGCCTTGCGCGTGGTCTTGGCGCGGTCGGGCGTGAAGGTCATGCAGGCCTCTTCGGTCGCCTGCGTGACGGTCAGCGTGACGGCGTGTTTCTTCTCCTTGGCGTCGATATAGGTCAGCGTGATCGCGGCCTGCCGTTTGCGCGGCGAGTTGTTCTTCAGGGTGCTGAACGTGACGGCGTCGGTTCCGACGGCCAGGTTTTCGATCCACTCCTCGTCCGGCTCGGGCGTTTCGTCGTCGTCCTCGTCGGGAATCACCGAATAGACGATGGTGTCCCGGATCTGTTTGTAATCCTCCCGGAGGTTGTTGTCAAGCCCGATGCGGAGGTCCCAGGGGTTGCTGAAAATCTCGATGCGGCTCTCCTCCAACGACAGGATGGGGTCTTCGCCCTCCTGCGTCATGCGTACCGCCTGTTCGAGTCCGCCGCGGGTGAAGATGATGTCCACGGCGCGCGGCACGCCGTAGTTGGCGCCGTATTTGAACAGTACGGGGGTGTTTCCCGAGCCGTTCAGGCGGTTGATGGAGGCCCATTCCACGTCTTCCGACAGACGGACCGACCATTCGCCGGTGGAATAGATCCGCACCTGGGTGGAGCCGGCGTCCGAAGTCAGCGTGTATTTGTTGGAATCCACATTCAGCGGCAGGTCCATGTCCGAATCCATTTCGCATCCGGTCAGCAGGAGCAGCGCCGTGACGAGGGGCAGGATGCCCGTGCGCCACGCTTTGTAGATGCTGTCTGTAAGGTTATTTTTCATCGTTGTGTTTTTTTGTTCGTTCCGTCGGCCTTACATGCCGTATTCGTTATAGGCCTTGTTGTCGAGTGCGCCGCCCGAATAGACGACCTCCTTGTCGGGGATCGGGTAGTATTCGTGGCAGGGGAGCATGTTGTCCTTGAGCGTCGGGTAGTTGGTGTATTCGTAGGTCATCTGATACCAGATTCCCCAGCGTACCAGGTCGAACTTGCGCTGGAATTCGCCCAGCAGTTCGCGTCCGCGCTCCTTCTGGATCTCCTCCAGAAGCGCATCTTTGTTCTTGAAGACGTAGGCGGTGGTTCCGGCGCGTTCCCTGACCATGTTCAGGTAGCGGACGGCCTCGTCGGAGTCCTCCGTCTCGGCGTAGCACTCCGCCATCATCAGGATGGCGTCGGCATAGCGGAATACCTTCTGGTTGGAGAAGTCGGCGGTGTTCTGCATCCCCGGACACCAGAATTTCGGGCCGAGCCACGGACGGGTTCCCACGCCCGAGAAGGGCTTGCCGTCGTATTCCCACGCCATGTTCAGCGTTTTGCGCTTGTCGTTGCTTTTTTTGGTCTGGAGACCGTCGCAGAAGTAGCTGTTGGGGCGCATGGAGGTCCAGGTGGTCATGCCCGTGCCCATTTCGGGAATCTCCACGCCGTCGTAGATGCCCTTGCCGTTGTGGTACGGAGTGTCGTGACGGACAGTCCGCCGGGCGTGTAGGTGCGCTGCACCTCGAAGATCGACTCCGGGGTGTTCTTGTTGCGGAACATGATGTCTTCGAGCGGATACTGTTGCAGGTCGCCGTAGATTTTCTCCAGTTCGCCGAGCGCCTCGAGGGCGTCGTCCCAGCGGTGGTTCCACTGCGCGAGCTTGGCAATCATCATCCAGCCCATCGCGGCGCCCATGCGGTTGTCCGCGACCTCCGACGAACGCACCTGGTCCATCGAGGGCACGTAACGCTGCAATTCGTCGATCAGGTAGTCGCGGGTCTCCTTTGCCGACATGCGGCCCATGTGGGCGATCTCCTGCATCACCTGTTGGTCGGCGACCTCCTTGGTGTAGAAGGGCACGTCGCCGAAGATGCAGGTCAGCAGCCAGTAGTAGAACGAGCGGATGACCACGCCTTCGGCCAGCAGCGGCAGCTTGTCGGCTTCCGAAGACTCCTTGATGTCGTTCAGGGGCGAACGTTCGATGGCGGCGATGGTCGAGTTGCAGTACATGACGCCCTTGTAGCACTGGGTCCATATCTTCTGGCCGTTGAGCGGCTTCGCGGGGGATATGTCGAGCTGGGCGTCCTTGGTTCCCGAAGCGATGTACATCAGGTCGGTGACGCCTTCGGTCATAATCAGGAAACAGTAGTCGTAGATGCTGTTGATCGGTATGTAGCAGGCGTTCAGGCCCGCCAGGCATTGCGCCCGGGTCTTGTAGTACTCCTTGGGTCCTACGAACGACGTGGGGTGTTCGTCCAGGTCGCACGCGCTGAACAGCAGGGCGGCGGTTGCCGTGGCTGCCAGCAGGTATTTTTTCAGGAAACTGTATGATTTCATGGTCTTGGCTGTTAGTATCTGATCTGGAGGCTGAAAATAATGGTCCGGGGCTTGGGGTAAGCGCCGATGTCGACGCGCCGCAGGGCCGAGTTGGAACTCGATGTCGAAACGTCCGGGTCGAATCCGTTGTATTTCTTCCACAGGTAGAGGTTCTCGCCGCTGACGCTTACGCGGATGTCGCGCAGGCGGTTTTTGGTGACCTTGCGCATGTCGAACGTGTAGCTCGCGGAGATGTTCAGCCGCAGGTAGCTTGCGTCGTGCACCAGCCGGTCGCTGGGCAGGGCGTCGTAGCTGCCGGCCATCGGCAGGTTCGAATTCGGGTTGCGGACCGGATGCCAGGAGTTCTGCATGTACTTGTATTGGTTGGTATAGGGCGAACCGTTGCCCATCCAGAGTTCGGCGACGTTGTAGATCTTGCCGCCGATCGAGTAGTTGAAGAAGAAGCTGAATGTGAAGTTATGGATGTTGAACGTGTTCTGGATACCGCCGTAGAGGTCCGGGTCGGCCGATCCGAGGTAGACCAGGTCGTCGCTGTTCAGCGCTCCGTCGTGGTTGATGTCCTGATAGCGGGCGTATCCGGGCTTGAAGGTGTTGCCGCTGGCCGAGGCGTAGGCCTTGGTGATCTTGTTGCGCTCGACCTCTTCCTGGTTGTGCCATACGCCGCCGTAGCGGAATCCCCAGAGGGCGTTGAGCGTGTAGCCCTTCTTGTAGCCGTACATCATGTAGGTGGTTCCCGACGACGACGGCGACGAGTAGGCTGTCACGAAGTCTTCCGAGGCGATGTCGTCCACCATCTGCCTGTTGCGCGACAGGGTGAGGGTCGTCGACCACTGGAATTTCGGACGGACGATGTTGCGGCTTTCGACGGTGAGTTCCCACCCCTTGTTGGTGGTGCGTCCGGCGTTGGCGAAGTAGTTGGTGTAACCCGTCTGCGAGGCTACCTGTACGGTCAGCAGCAGGTCGCGGGTCTTGATCAGATAGGCGTCGGCCGTGACGTTGAGCCGTCCGTCGAACAGTGAGATGTCGGCTCCGAGGGTATACTGGTCGGAGGTTTCCCACGTCAGGTCGGGTGATGCCAGACGCGACGGGTAGACTGCCAGCTGCTGCGTGCCTCCCATCAGGTAGCCGCTCGTCGAGTTGCCGACGGCCGCCAGCGAACGGTAGGCCGAGATGGCGTCGTTACCGGTGCGTCCGAGGCTGGCGCGCAGGGCCAGTTCGTCGATCCACTTGGCTTTTTGCAGGAACTTCTCGTTGGCGATGTTCCAGCGGAGGGCCGCCGAGGGGAAGAATCCCCATTTCTTGTTGGCGGCGAAGTTCGAGGCGCCGTCGTAACGGGCCGTGAACGTAACGTAGTAACGCTCCTTGTAGTTGTAGTTCAGACGTCCGAACACCGACATCTTGGTCCAGTCCGTGTGGTTGGTGCTGATCGAGGTGTTCTGCTTGTCGGGAACCGCGGCCATGTTGTTCCAAGTGAGTTCGTCGAGCGTGTAGCCGCGCCCGGTGATGCTCAAGTTGTTGTCGTACTTGATCTGCGCGGTGTATCCGCCCAGCACGTCGAAATTGTGGCCGCTCTTGGGGCGCAATTCGTAGTAGACCGTATTTTCGCTTGAGAAACTCGTGTCGTCGTACTCGTCGCGGCTGGCGTAACCGCCTTCGTTCTCCTTCTTGGCAGGCAGGTACCCCGGCTCGTAGTAGCGTCCGTGGCGCTGGTAGGAGTAGTAGGTGAACTGGCTGCGCAGCTTCAGCCCCTTGACGGGGGTCACTTCGACGAATGCGCTGTTGTTGAGCGAAATGCGCCGGGCGTTCTTGAGGCAGTGGTCGAGCATGATGCGCGGGTTGTTGAATTTCTGTCCCGAGTACCACAGGTCGTTCATGTCGGATGTGGGGGAGAGGAACGGGCTGAGGAACACGGCGGCGTTCCACCAGTTGGTTCCGCCGATGGTGGCCAGGTTTTCGTCCTGATCGCGGTAGGTGTAGCTCAGGTTCAGTCCGGCCTTGAGCCATTTGGCGAACTCGTGGTCGACCTTCAGGCGCGCCGAGTAACGTTTCAGCCCGCTGTTGTCGATGATTCCCTGCGTTTCGTTGAATCCGGCCGAGGCGTAGTAGGAGCTTTTCGCGGAGGCTCCCGAAATCGAAAGGTCGTAATTCTGATAGAGCGCCGTGCGCGTGATGGTGTCGATCCAGTTCGTGCCGACGCCTTTGGCCTCGGGGTTGGGGAAGGGGTATTTCGACATCGGCGAGTCGGGTTCGATTTTATCGTTGCCGTCGGCGCTTGAGAAGAAATAGGCGTAGTCGTTGCGGTAGCGGGCGAACTCCGTGGCATCCATGATGTCGAGCTGACGCGGGAGCTGCGAAAATCCCAGGTCGGTCTTGAAGGAGATGTTGGGTCGTCCGTCCATGCCGCGGCCCTTCTTGGTCGTGATCACGATCACGCCGTTCGAGCCGCGCGCGCCGTAGATGGCCGTCGACGAGGCGTCCTTCAGCACCGAGATCGACTCGATGTCCGAGGAGTTGATGTCGTTCAGGTCGTGAATGCCGTCGATGACGCCGTCGACGATGATCAGCGGTTCGTTCGATGCCGAGATCGAGCGCGTGCCGCGGATACGGATCGAGGTCGTGGCGCCCGGCTCTCCGGTCGTGGCCATGATGTCGGCGCCGGCGATGCGGCCCTGGAGGGCCTGGTCGACCGAAACCACCGGCACGTCCTTGATGTCGCTCATCTTGACGTTGGCCACCGAACCCGTCAGGTCGGTTTTCTTCACCGTGCCGTAGCCGATCACGACCACTTCGTCGATGGTCTGCTTGCTCTGTTCGAGTTTCACGTCGACCTTCGTGCGCGCGCCGACCTTTTCGGTTTTGGCTTCATAGCCGATGTACTGGAAGGTCAGCGAAGCGCCTTCGGGAACCTGGATCGAATAATCGCCCGTGGCGTTGGTGCTGGCGCCGTTCGTCGTGCCCGTCACCAGTACGGTCGCGCCGATCAGCGGCTCGCCGCTCTGGTCCGTAACCTTGCCCGTTACGGTATGTTTGGTTCCGCTTTTCTGCGCGAAGGCAGGCGCTGCCGTCAGCGCTCCCGAAACCAGCAGGATCAGTAATATGATATATTGTTTCATGCGAATTTTTATTTAAGTGCAACTCCTGATGCTTGCTTCCCGGAGGGGTAGTGGCGGAATTCGATCATCACCGGGTAGTGGTCCGAATGCGTGGCGGTAAATTCGTCGTAGATGATGCGCGAGTCGGTTATTTCACGCATCACGGCCTGCGAGGCGTAGATGAAGTCGATCCGCCGTTGATCCGCCGTCGATTCGCCGTTGTAGGGGGTGGGAACGGTGTGGAAGAACTGGCTGTGACGGTCGCGCAGGGCGTCGCAGTAGCCGCTCTTGAGTACGATCGAATGCGTCTCGAAATAGGTGTTCGCGGGCATCGCGTCGGCATCCTTGGGCGAATAGGAGTTGAAGTCGCCCGCCATCAGCCACAGCGGTTCCACCGGATAGCGGCGGATGGTGCTGTCGAGGATGCAGCTGATCTCCCGGTCGCGGTAGGTGTTGCCCGTCCCGGCTGCGCCCTGCCCGTTGGGATAGGTTCCGAAGGGATAGAGGTGCAGCACCACGACGTTGATGTCCTTGATGCGGGTGTGGATGGCTCCGTGCCAGAGGGGAACGTCTTCGAGCAGGCGGTTGCGCAGTTCGATGGGGTATTTCGACGTCAGCCCCACCGGAAATCCGCTCTCCTTGCAGAGTACGGCGTAGGGGTGCCCGTAGCGGCCGGCAAGGGCCGTGAGCGACTCCTCGGTGAATGCGTTGCACTCGCAGAGGGCCATGAAGTCGGGGTCCTTCTCCTTCACCCAGTCGACGAAGTTGTCGAAGTTCTGGGCTTTGTCGAGCTTCATGCCCTCGAGAATATTGTAACTGATGAAACGCAGGGTTTCGGGCTGGACGCTCGTTCCCGGATCGGTCGTCAGTTCCTCGTCCGGTGCGGCGGGATCGTCGTCGCAGGCGGGCAGCAGGGCCGTGGCCGTGAGCAGCGTCGCCCCGAAAGCCAGCCGGCGCAGCATCTGTATCGTGTCGTATGTTTTCATGTCGTTCGCTGGTTTATTTGTTGTAACGCAGGGCTGCGTAGGAGACGGTGAATGCGTTGGCTACCTGTCCGTTGGATGCGATGGTCGCGGTGTCGTAGGCCGTCGCCGTGCCGATCTTGTTCTGCACGGGGCGCAGGCGGATCCATGCCACGCTCTGTCCCAGAATCTCGGTGGGAACCTGCATCCACACGTTCTTGTCGCCCGAAAGCTGCTCAAGCTGCATGTTGCCCCAGTTGCCGTTGTCGGGAACCGTGAAATCGGTGAGCTTCTTCCAGTTGTCGCCGTCGAGCGAATATTCCGCCGTCCAGTAGCGCAGTCCGCCCTGTGCCGAGTGGTAGCGGCAGGTGAAGACGAAGGAGCATTGCGTGGAGCTGACGCCCTGCGTCGAGAACTCGAAGATCAGGGAGTTTCCCGTGTTCTTCGCCGTGTCCCACAGCTGTTTGTGGCCCCACGAGGCGTTGTTGATGGTCAGCCCGTTTTCGGCGGCCCGGTAGGCGCTGCCGACGGCCAGCCAGGTGTAGGTGCTCATAAACGAGAGTCCCGAACCCGTCGTTGCGGCCACGCAATGCGCCTGACCGCTGTCGGTTGCCGGATGCGGATACTGCGGGAATGCGTAAGCGCGGGGGTCCTTGCTGCCGTTGGGACTCCACTCCACGGCCACGGCCGAGAAGACGTTGTCGGCCGATTCGTCCAGCGCGATGTCCTCGCGCGTCACGTTGCGGATCTGGTAACGGCCGATGTCGCCGCCCCGCTCGAAGAAGGTGTAAGGCTCGTGTACGATGATGCCTGTGATCGTTCCCTCGCCGTCGGGCATCTCCTTGAAACGCCAGTCGCAGCCGTGGTTGGTCATCAGGTAGATCATGTCGCCGTGACGGTCGAGTACGGCTGCGGGGTAGTAGTTGTTGAAACTGTTGGTGTAGTTGATGTGCACGGGGATGAAACGTCCGGTGCGCACGGCCATCTGGCAGCGTTTGAGCGTCACCTGGGTGTAGATGTCGGCGTCGGTCAGCTGGTCGATGAAGCGCCGCTTCGCGGGCAGCTCTTCGGCCGTCCCGGCCTCTTTGGTGACGATGTGGTCCTGCGTCACGCCGCTGAGCGTGTAGCGCTCGGGGTTGCTCCGCTTGGTCAGCGTGAGGCCCTTGCACCAGAGTTTGAGTTTGTCATATCGTTGCAGGTTGTTCTGCTGGGCGTCGGTCGTGACCAGAGCGAGACCCAGCGAGGCGTCGGCGTTCTGCATGTAGGCCGTGCAGTCGTTGATGCCCAGATCGGGTTTCTCCGCGGCCTTGGGCATGGGGCTTCCGGCCATGTTGGGCGAGGCCCAGTCGCTGATGACCGTGCCGCTTACGGCGATGTCCTGATCGAGGGTGATCTCGCCTTCCGCCTCCGCGATCAGCCCGCGCAGCTCCTCGAAGGTCATTTCGCGGGTCTCCGCCGTACCGCCCGGGATACCCTGATAGGCTGTGAAATAGGTTGTGTGATCTTCGCCCCAGTCGTCCTGAAACCGGAGCCGGAACCGCGCCGTGCGAGGCTCGAATTTCTTGTTGTCGGCGATCCGGAACCGGAAATATTTGAAATCCTGGGCGTAGCTGACGCTGTCGGCCCACGGTTCGGCAGCGGAATTCTCGTCGTAAACGACCGTCCAGTAGATTTTTTTGGACAGCGGAATGTTGGTGTCGATCGCAACGGAGTCGATCGTGCTAACGGACGAATATTGTTTTCCGATGTACTTGAACTCCAGGAGCGGCGTCGTGCCGTACTGCATCAGGTAAATCGTGTCGACGACCTGCTGGCGGGCCGATGAGACGAGGATGGTTCCCTTGCGGGGAAGCGAGTTGTTGGTCCGGTAATTGAGGTTGAGCGAGCCGCCCGTTTCGCCGCTGTCGGCGCCGTCGACCGAGACCCAGAGTCTGGTCTCGGGCGTGAGCCGCGCCTGCCACGGTCCGGAGGTCTCTACCTTGATGGTGCGGGAGCCTGCGTCGCTGGAGACGAAGACTTCGCTGCTGACGCCTTTCGAGCCGATAGCCGGCTCCGTTTCATCCTCGCTGCACCCCCCCCCGAGCAATAGGGCCGAGGCGGCGAAGGCGCAGATCAGGCTGAAGCGCTTGGTGTAGAATTTTTTCATCGTATGTCGTAGTTTGGGTTTTTAGTGTCGCGGGGCATTCTGTTCCCAGGGGAGTTTGCCGAACAGGTCTTCGAAATCGTACCATTTCAGGCGCAGCACGTAGAGGTTGTCGATGAAGATGCGTGTGTTGCCGCTCTCCATCTCGTATTTGCCGGCCATCAGTTCCATGCGCGTGTTGCTCGTAAAGGGATTTTTGGGGTGGGAGAAGATGATGAACTCCTGCTGGGAGTTTTTCCACATGGCCGTCGGAAGCTCCGCGGCCGTGGGGTCGAGGTGTCCCACACGGACGGTTTTCTCGGTGGTTCCGTCGGCGAACTGCCCGCCTCCCGTGATCCGCACAGTCAGTTCGTCGTTGTCTTTCGTGCCGTCGGCCGCCGCATAGGCGATGGCGTTGAAACGGACCATGGCGGCCGTGTCGTTCCGGATGCCCGGATCGTACGGGGTCAGCAGGTTGGCTCCGTGTCCGGCGTCGTCGCCGAGCTTGACGTAGCCGTTTTTGCCGTAGCAGTAGGCCGTGCCTCCCTCCTGTGCGGGCGTCGATTCCAGCCCCATTTTCTTCTGGTCGGCGGTCCAGCTGTCGATCGGCGTTTCGCCCCGGGTCTCCAGAGGTTCCGCCGAACCGTACTTCAGCCAGTCGAAGTTGCCCTCGTAATCTTTGGTGTATTTCGGGAATCCCTGCACCACAGCGATGAATTCATTGAGAAATTCGACGTCGGTGTGCAGCGAGATGCACCCTTTCCGTTCTACGTAGGACTCCGTGTGCGGGGTGATCAGCAGGACCAGTTCGTCGATTCCGGGCCTGACGCCGCGTTTGATTTCGTCGACGTTGAGCCACTCCTCGGCCGGCAGTTCTCCGGACTCTTCCTTTTCGCCTTCGAATCCGACCTGATAAGCCACATTGCTTCTGATATAGATGGATCTTTTGAACGGAGTGGCGTCCTGCTCTTTCGACGCTCTGACGGGGATGTGCAGGGTTCCCGTCAGCGCTTCTTCGAACTCGGGCGAGTTCGACCACTCGATGTGTTCCCTGCGGGAGTAGTCCTTGTCGTCGTCGCAGGCTGTGCCCAGAGATACCGTGCCGGTCAGCAGCAGTACCGCGATCAGCGGGGTGACGCTCCTCTTCGGGATTTTCAGAGATAGAGTTGTTCTCATAGCATTTAGGTTAATTGGTCTGAAAAAGTTTGGAAAATTTTAGCTAAATTTCGGGTGAATATTGAAAATATTTTCATTACAAAGATAGCCCTTAATAAATATGCGGAAAGGGCCTTGCCCGAAAATGTAAATGAATGTAAATCTTATCTTGTTTATTGTCAGCATGTTCGATTTTTACACCCCCGTGCGTTATGTAAATGCTGAAACTTTGATATTTTACTTTTTAATACATTTGTAATACACAGGCCCTTTCTTCTGATTTGCTTTTGTGTTATTAAAACGCTATGTTTGCATTAAACCGAAACCTGAAATGAAAATCCTCCTTCTTGCCGCAGCGTTGTTCTCCGCGCTGTCCGCGGCTCCGGCTTCCCCGGGTGAAAAGACCGACCTGCAGGAGCTGTTCCGCAGTCTCGATCGGGTGATCGCCCGCAGCGGCGAGTACACGGCGCGGCGCGAATCCCGCATTGATTCGCTCAAGTGCGCCCTGACCCGCGACGGGCTTTCGCTGCGCGAGCGTTTCGACCTGACCGAGCGGCTCGCCGAAAATTACAACTCCTACCAGAGCGACTTCGCGCTTCTCTACCTCCGGCGAAGTCTTGCGCTGGCCGAAGAGACCGGCGACAACGACCTGATCATGCGTGCCCGCTCCGGGATTGCGCTCTGTTACAGCCTGGGCGGACGTTTCTACGAGGCCGAGGAGATCTTGAGCGGTATCCGCGACACGGTGCACGTCAGCCGCCGGGCGCTGCAATCCTATTATGTCGCCCGGCATCGCATGAACCGCGAACTCTACGCCCTGACCGAGCCGGGCGAACGCCGCGACCTTTTCCGCCGGCGCGAGCACTATTATGCGGTCAGCGCGGCGGAAATCAGCGAGGACACCTTCACGAGCCTGTACTACGGGTATATGGATGCCATCGTCCGCAAGGACTGGTCCGAGGCTTCGACCCTCTGCGACAGCCTGCTGGTCTCGGTCCCTTCCGATTCCCACTCCTACGCCAAGGCCGCCAACCACAAGGCGCAGCTCGAGGGGAAGGCGGGGCGTCCCGACGAGGAACTCGCCTGGTTCATACGTTCGGCCATGGCCGACATCCAGTCCGCCGTGCGTGACCACGGGTCGCTGTGCGCCGTCTCCGAAGAGCTTTTCAACCGGGGCGACGTCGATCGGGCGATGGATTATATCCGCGTGGCGATCCGCGACACGCGTTTCTTCAACTCCCCGAGCCGCTCGTGGCGCGACATGGCCATCCTGCCGCAGATCGAGGCGGCTTACAGCGAGCGCAACGCCCGCCTGCACACGATGTACATCGTGCTGATTGTCGTCATCCTGCTCTTTTTCGTCTCGGCCGTCGCCGCGGGGCTTTACGTGCTGTCCCGCAACCGGAAGCTCTGCGCCGTGCAGCAAACCCTCCGCGAGTCGAACGACAAACTCAACGGCCTGGCCCGGATCCTGCGCGAGACGAACGACCGCCTGAGCGCGCAGAACCTCCGGATCGCCGATGCCAACCGGATCAAGGAGGTCTATATCGGGGGCTTTCTCCAGACGATTTCGGAATATATCAACAAACTCTCGGGTACGTATCAGTATGTCAACAAGATGCTGCGCGACGACCGGATCGCCGAACTTCGCCGCGAATGCGCCCGCAGCAACATCCGCAACGACGAGCTGAAGGAGTTCTATGCGCTTTTCGACAAGACCTTCCTCGGGCTTTTTCCCTCGTTCATCGACGAGATGAACGGCCTGCTTGCCGACGAGGCCCGCACCGAGGGGCGTCACGACGGCGAGCTGACCACCGTGCTGCGCATCTACGCGCTGATCCGCCTGGGCATCACCGACACGGCGACCATCGCCGCGCTGCTGCACTGTTCGATCCGCACCGTCTACAACTACCGCTCGTTCACCCAGCGGCACTCGCGGCCCGACGTCGGCGACCTGGAACAGCGTGTGCAGCTGATCGGGTTGAACGGGATCGCCGCCCGGTCCTGACGGAGCCGCGTGTGCCGAAAAGCGTAAAATAACGCTGTTCCGGCAATTTTAACCTCCCGGCCGTAACAACGGCCGGGAGGTTTACAGAAGGCTACTCCCCCTTCTTATGGGTGTACTCCTGCAGGACATAGGTCGTGAAGATCGGAAAGAACATCATGCCCAACGACGGAAGCAGCACGCAGAAGACCTTGCCGACGGCCGTGACGGGGAAAATCTCCGCACCGACGGTCGTGACGTTCATCCACGCCCACCAGAGCGCATTGCCGAAGCCGTGGAGCTTGGGATTGACGAGCACCTCGTAGTCGTAGAACACCAGCCCGGAGATATAGGTAAAGACGACGACGGTGAAGATATAGGCGAAAAAGAGCCTCCGCATCCTGTTTTCGGAGACCAGCCACCGCACGATGATCACCATGGCCAGGAAGGCCCGGAGCAGCGGGATAAGCCCGACGAGCACGCCCCAGTCGTGGGTCATGCCGACGCCGCTCCACGCCAGGATGTTCAGGTAGGGTACGGAAAGCAGCAGGAACGGCAGGTTGCGCCAGAAAAAACGGCCCGGACGTTCGGCAGCGGCCCAGCGGACGAAGAAATCGCACAGGAAAACGAGGCAGACGACGAACTGGATCGCAAGGTAGGTGCGGGACATGTGGACATGGTCGCCGGCAATGATCTCCCACGAGAGGGCCACGAGGAGCACCAGTCCGGCGATGAGTTTGACAACACCGAGCGCATCACGGATTCCGGCACGCGCCGATTGGGTAAGAGACATAGATTGCGGTTTTTCCGTAGCGCGCTCAAAATCAATGCCACAACCCGGAATTATAAATTTTACGGCGTTTTTTTGCCGAAAGATTTTGCACGATTGAAAATTTCTATTACCTTTGCACTCGCTTTCAGCAATGGCGGGTTAGCTCAGCTGGTTAGAGCGCATGATTCATAATCATGAGGTCCCGAGTTCAAGTCTCGGACCCGCTACGGAAGGAAACGGAGGTCTAAACGATCTCCGTTTTTTCGTTATCCGGAAAAACCGGGCGAATTACCGAAAAAAAAGCCTATTCACAGAAACAGCGGCTATCATGGAAAAGAAAACGATACTGGCGGCCTGCGCGGCCGCAACGCTGGCGTTCACCGGATGCTCCGGAGGGTTCAGCGCCGCAGAGGAGGAGACCATTCACGCCGGGAAGGGAGAAATCATGCGCATACTGACCGTCGGAGACCCGGCCGACTCGCTCGTCCTGCGTCAAAAGGCCGCTCCGG
>OCHC01001079.1_pt1 | contig 23318 bp, 19 predicted proteins | sample 1538641 | NCBI WGS metagenome assembly OCHC01 (sample SAMN04571714, study PRJEB22368) | human gut metagenome | biome: human gut; material: stool | host: Homo sapiens | place: Luxembourg | collected 2012-08-17
TCTGTTCTAACATTGGACTGGCAGGTACGGAAGTACAGTTGGTAAATGCAATGAGCAGGGAATATGTATTGAAACAGATTTTATATGGTATCAAGGATCAATATGATGCAGTCATCATAGATTGTATGCCATCATTGGGAATGATTACGATTAATGCGCTGGCTGCATCGGATGAAGTTCTCATTCCGGTTGAAGCGTCCTACCTACCAATCAAAGGATTGCAGCAACTGTTAAAAACAATCGGCAAGGTCCGTAAGCAGATCAATCCGAAGCTGCAAGTAGGAGGTATTTTGTTTACGATGGTCGATGCTCATACGAATGATGCCAGAAATAATATGGAGCTTCTCAGAAATGCATATGGAAGTCAAATCCATATCTTTGATAATTATATTCCATTTTCTGTAAGAATGAAGGAAGCAGTCAGAGAAGGACAGAGTATTTTCTCTTATGATCCGAAAGGCAAAGCTACAGAAGCTTATCGGAGAGTGACGGAGGAGGTGCTGAAAGATGCCATCTAAAAAAAGAGCAACTCCCGTTTCCTTACAGCCGCTTGATGCATTGTTTGGAACAAACGAAGAGTCAATCAATGGAATTAGTGAGATAGCAATCGGAAGTCTTCATCCATTTCCGAATCATCCATTTCAAGTAAGAGATGATAAGAAAATGGAAGAATTATCAGAAAGTATTATACAATACGGCGTATTGGTTCCTGGCATTGTGCGGTTGAGAGAGTCTGGGGGTTATGAGTTGGTAGCAGGTCATCGGCGAAAACGAGCATGTGAACTTGCAGGATTAGAGAAAATGCCGGTTATCATCAAAGATCTTACGGATGATGAATCAACGGTGATTATGGTAGATTCCAATATTCAAAGAGAAGAACTCTTAATCAGTGAAAAAGCTTTTGCTTATAAAATGAAATATGAGGCATTGAAACGACAGGGTAAGAGATCCGATTTAACTTCTTGCCAAGTTGGCAAGAAGTTGGCGGCAGAGGAAGTCAGTCAGAATACTGAAGATAGTTCCAGACAAATATTAAGATATATTCATTTGACATTGTTACTTCCCGAACTGTTGGAAATGGCAGATGATAAGAAACTTCCTTTTAACACGGCTGTTGAAATTTCATATTTGAGAAATGAAGAACAACAGGTGTTACTTCAGTATATGAGTAATCACAATATGGTACCGTCCATGAAGCAGGCAAAGGAATTGAAACAGATTTCAAAAGAACGGATGTTGACGTATTCAGAGATTGACCAGATTTGCATGAATGAAAGTACTGAAAAAGTTCAAGTGCAGATTCCGGCGAAAAAGTTGAAACAATATTTTCCAGAGACATATACAAAGACTCAGATGGAAGAAATTATATTTATGCTTCTGGCATCGTGGGCAGAAAGAGAGGGTGAAGAATGAGCAATGAAGATATGGCAAGTAGAATACAAGTCTATAGGAAAAAGATAGAAAAGATACGTGTTAAACAGATGAAAAGAGAGAAGTTTAAACATTTGTTGAAAACATTAAGATTATCAGCAGGAAGAAAGTGAAAGTATGGCTTTAAAAAATGTACGAAGATATGATGCGAACGGAAGGGAGCTTACGGAGAAAGATCTGGAAACCTTTCGATTGGATTCTCCTGTGGTTAGAGAAATATTGGCAAACCTCAATCGGGAGGTGACGGAAGGAATCAGACAGAAGGAGAAAAAAGGTGACGATTGAAGATGTAATTAAAAAATCAATTCTGCCGCTGGCATTTATGGTATTCTGGTTTTGGATGACAAAAACAATTATGAAAGTCAGCGGTCAGACAGATTGGTTCTGGTGGATATTTATTGCCGGATTACCATTTGGAATACATAAAATGCGGCTGATTCTAATCCCAAGGGGAATGGATACCACAGCAACACTTGGTATGGCTGCATTAAGTGTCATCATTGGAGCATTGATCGGAAGTATCATGATTCCAGTGTATGTGATCAGAGCGATATACGTTTTTATACGGTATATCATTGGAAAATAGAAGATTAGTTTGATAAGAGGCAGGCTTGCGAAAACAAAAATCGTAAGTCTGCCTCTTTTTTTGTGCCTAAAAACAGGCAATTCAGGGTAAATCCCTTTTGCAAATATTAGTTTGGAGGATTTTATTATGAGAGAACGCATTGAAAGCAAGCATGTAACAAAAGAAATCAAAAGTCAGATGCCGGTAATTTCACCTGAGATTATCAAAGAAAGAGGTTGTACGTTTTGTCCGTATTATCTTGGAAGTTATGAGAAACAGCCACGCTGTATGATGAAAAATTGTGCCTGGGATGATGAGAATGAGCGTTTCCATCCGATTCTTCGTAGATTGATTCCATTTTACAAAGAGAAGATGGAAAAAGCGGAGGAAAAGTTCCTGGCAGTGAAACAGATTTATACAACTCTTTTAAAGATGTTTGCAGATGAAATGAAGCAGGAAGAGTTGGAAAAAGATGAATGTTACGGATGTGCCTATGGAAAATGTGGTCCATGTATCGGTATCTGTTACAAATCAATGAAAGTATAGGAGGGTTAAGCCAATGAATACAACAATTATTTCCGGGAGATTGGTAAGAAATCCTGGATACAATGAAGTGGAGAATGAAAAAGGACTTCATAAGATTGCCAAGTTTGTTCTGGCAGTCAGAAGAAATTATTCTGATGAAGTCAGTTTCATTCCGGTAAAGGCTTTTGCAAAGAAAGCAGAATTTGCCAGAGATTATCTGATGCAGGGAACGAAGGTCATGGTGGAAGGCGAGATTGTCACGGGTAATTATGAAGATAAGGATACCGGGAAAAAGATTTATACCACCGAAGTGTATGCAAACCGGATTGAATTCGCAGGTGCAAAAATGGTTGACAGACCACCATTCCCAGAAGATGCGGAAGGGTTCTTAGAGATACCGGAGGGCATGGAAGAGGAAATGCCGTTTAGATAGAGGAGGATAAAAGATGGTTTCAGTAGATCAGGTGTATATGATAGGGCATATGAAAAATGCCGATGGAAGTATCAATAACAAAAATGTAGTGCTGTCAGCAGCATGTGAAGCAGCGGAACTATTCCAGTGCATGATGGCAGTAAATCAAAAACTGGAGGACTGGCAGAGATTCAATCACACCTTGGAGATGCATCTTAGAAGTGTGGAATGTGAGAAAATCCATGATATCTGTCAGGCAGTATATGGGATGAAACATCCGTCCAATGAACTGGAAGGATTGTATCTGGCAAGGGAGGATGAACAGATATGCCTGCTGTATTATCAGGTTTTCGTGGGGATGTTGGAAATCAATATCAATTCAGCTGAAGTGCTGTACAAACAGAAGGAGAAAACAATCAATGAGTAAGATGGAGTATATGCCGGTAGATTGTCTGCAGGTGCCAAAGGTGCTGTTCCAGATGGAAAAATACAAAAATCTGTCAAATACAGCAAAGATTTTATACAGCTTATTTCTGGATCGTTTGAAATTTGCGGTACAGAATGGCTGGGTAGATCATAATGGAGATCTGTTTGTTGTCTATCCGAAAAGTGAAATGAAGAAAAATCTGAATATGACCCGATATGGAGTAGATCAGGCTGTACAGGAACTGGTTCAGGTTGGAAAGCTGGTGCGTATTATTCCGAATAATGGAAAAGCGAACCACTTTTATATCAACGATATTTATGAAAATGAGATGGAGGAAGAATCAATGATGACATTAGACAGAATTATGGCAAATATGCCACTGGAAGAAAGAGAAATTATCATGGACAAGATGGTGGCAGCATCCAGAGATATTCTGAAAACTATTGTAGATATGGGGTATCTGGATGAGTATGATTCAGAACCAATGGAAGGTGAAGAACAGGAGGATTTTGAGGATCTGGAAGAAGAGGATTTCCCAACGTCTGGTTTTGAGTTTGGAATGAAACTTGCATTTAAATATCTGCATGAAAATGAAGAAGATTTTAAAAGAGTAAGAAGACTTCAGCAATATCTTCACAGACAGTATAAAGACTGTTCAAGAAAGAGATATAGCATTATCCTGGAAGCACTTGCTTACGCTATTGATTATGATAAGAGTTTTATTTATGACTTGAGCATGGCAGATAAGAAGTTAAAAAAAATGTATCTGGAGGATTTTATGGAGGGATTCGATTATGCTTTGTATGATTCACGTTATGAAGAAAACGAAGCCGAAGAATAGGAAATAAGTTATGGCAGATTTTGAATATTTCAGAGCAGAAGAATCTGACCAGTTTTCTTTTTTTCGGATACCCAAAGCTCTGTTCACAGAAAAAGAGTTTGCAAGCCTGTCCACAGACGCAAAGCTCCTTTACGGAATTCTGCTTGATCGAATCAGCCTATCCAAGAAAAATGGCTGGATCGACAGTGATGGTTATGTCTATATCATTTACACAATCGCAGAATTACAGGAGCTGTTGCGAATGTCGCATACGACAGTGACAAAGCTTCTTTATGAGCTTGACAGTGTGCATGGCATTGGATTGATCGAACGGTATCGGCAGGGGAATAATCGTCCTTCTGTCATATACGTGAAAAATTTTGTGAAACGGAGCAGAGGAAAGCCAGTAAGATACTTTGCTTCTGGAACGCCAGAAACTGGAAATCCAGACTGCAAGGAATTGGAAATCCGGATTGCAAGAAACTGGAAGTCCGGAACGCAAAAAAATAGAAGTCCGGACTGCAAGAATCTGGATGGAAGTAATACTAAGATAAATAAGACTGAAAAGAATCATACTGATAAGAGTAAGGGCAATACTCCCACTTTGGAAGAAAAATTCAGTCAGTATGGTAGATTTAAAAATGTTGTTCTGTCGGAAGCTGAACTGCAGGAGCTGATGACGCTATTTCCATGGGATTACCAGAAACGGATTGATCATCTTTCTGTTTATATGAAATCCAGTGGAAAAGAATATCAGAACCATTTTGCAACAATCTGTCTTTGGGCAGAAAGGGATGGAACCAGGGCAGGAATGGACAAATATGAATTTCAGGAAGGAGAAAGCCTTTAATGAAAAATAAAGTGGTTGAAGATTATGTGGACGAAGATGGGTGCCTTCATTGTGGTATCTGTAGAAAAAGAAAACAGATGAAGGTCAGTCTGATGGGATTTGAGCATGTAGTGTCCTGTTTGTGCGAATGCGAGGTAAAAGCCAGGCAGGAACTAGATGAGAAGATGCAGTGGGAAGAAGCACAGCGGCAGCTTTATCAGAGAAAATCCGTCGGACTTCGGGAAAGAAGATTCTGGGAATGGAAATTTGAAAATGACAACGGAAGCAACCAGAAGATACTAATTGCCAGGCAGTATGTAGAAAACTGGACAGATATGAAGAGAAAAAATGTAGGACTGCTTCTGATGGGACCAGTTGGAACCGGGAAGAGTTTTTTTGCAGGCTGTATAGCAAATGCACTTTTGGAACAGGGAGAACGTGTCATGATGACAAATTTTTCTAGGATCTTAAATGAAATGACCAGCTATCAGGCAGATAAGAACCAGATTATACAAAATCTTGTGGATTATCCGCTGCTGATTATTGATGACTTGGGAATAGAACGAAATTCCGAGTTTGCTTTGGAGCAGGTCTATAATGTGATAGACAGCCGTTATTGTAAAATGCTTCCGCTGATCGTAACAACGAATCTGGGACTGAATGAAATGAAATCTACAGATTTAGATACTGCTCATCAGCGTATTTATAGCAGAATACTTGAAATGTGTGTTCCCATCTATTGTGGTGGAGAAGATAAGAGAAAAGAAGAAGGGACAGAAAAACTCGTACAGGTGCAGAACCTGATTACCGGTTAATCTGTCTTTTTTCATTAAAGGGGGTGATTGCCATGATTACAGATCTGGACAGCAGTTGAATCGCTGAAAGGAGGGAAAAGTCATGCAGGAAGAGGTAACTCAGAAAACGGTCACGTTCTGTATTCGGACTACCAAAATCACAGCAGACCTGTTGAGAAAGGTTCTTGCTGCGTATCTGCGGCATCATAAGCAGAAATCGGTAGAGAAGAAAGCACAGAAAAATCAGCCGAAACAGGGAAAGGTCACGGTAAAAGAGCTGGCAAAACAGAATGCCGGGATGGTCAATATCGAGATCACGGACAAAAATATCAAGTCCTTTGAACGCTATGCCAGAAAATATGGAATTAACTATGCTCTGAAAAAGGACAAGAGCAAAGAGCCGCCAGTTTATCTGGTATTTTTCAAAGGACGTGATCAGGATGCCCTCAATGCTGCTTTCCGTGAGTTTTCCCAGAAACAGATTCAAAAAGCGAATAAGCCTTCTATTCACAAGCGTCTTGCAACTTACAGAGCAATGATGCCAAAGAAATCGAAGGACAAAGTAAAGAACCGGCATCAGGAGCAGAGCCGATGATGAAACAACACGGCAATAAGCTGATGCAGAAGTGGAAGAATAAGGCTGGGGTCAGGCTGTCCGCCCTGGATAAAAAGAAACTGGTTCTTACGAATCTTCCCTATGTTCTGACCGCTTTTTATGCGGACCGGGCCTCCTGCTTATACAGGAGAAGTCCCGGAGAAGATATAGGGAACAAACTGTTATATGCGATGGAACATGCAGATCGGATCTTTACAGGAATTCTGCTAAGTTTTGACCTGAGAGACCTATTGGTTGGAGTTACTGTCGCAGTTATTTTGAAACTATTGGTTTGGCAGAAACAGTCAGATGCAAAGAAACTCCGGAAAGGAATCGAGTATGGTTCAGCCAGATGGGGAACTGCAGAGGATATCAAGCCTTATATGTCAGATGATCCATGGATGAACATTCCACTGACAGCAACAGAAGCACTGACGATGGAGAGCAGACCGAAGCAACCGAAATATGCAAGAAATAAAAATATTGTAGTTATCGGCGGCAGTGGTTCCGGTAAGACACGTTTTTTCGTAAAACCATCGGTCATGCAGATGAACTGTTCCATGGTCATTACAGATCCCAAAGGCACTCTGATCGAGGAGTGCGGGAAGATGTTAGCAAAGGGACCGCCGAAGAGGGATAAAGATGGAAATGTCATCAAAGATAAATCCAGGAAAGTGGTATATGAGCCTTATGTGATTAAGGTTTTGAATACGATCAATTTTTCTAAATCCCTTCATTACAATCCATTTGCTTATATACGGTCTGAAAAAGATATCCTGAAGCTGGTGACAACAATCATTGTAAATACCAAAGGCGAAGGGGAAAAAGCTTCCGAAGATTTTTGGGTGAAAGCAGAGAAGCTGTTGTACACGGCATTGATTGCTTTTATCTGGTATGAAGGAGATGAAGAGGAAAAGAATCTGAATACCCTTCTGGATCTTTTGAATGAAAGCGAAACCCGTGAAGAGGATGAAACTTACCAGAATCCAGTGGATATGATGTTCCAGGAACTGGAAGAAAGAGATCCGCAGCACTTTGCGGTCAGACAGTATAAAAAATACAAAATGGCCGCCGGCAAAACGGCGAAGTCGATTTTGATTTCCTGTGGTGCCAGACTTGCCCCATTTGATATCGCAGAGCTTCGTGAGATCATGTCTTACGATGAAATGGAGCTGGATAAGATCGGAGACAGGAAAACAGCCTTGTTTCTGATTATGTCCGATACGGATACCACATTCAACTTTGTGATTGCGATGTTGCAGTCACAGCTTTTCAATCTGCTTTGCGATAAGGCAGATGATGAATATGGTGGAAGACTTCCGGTGCATGTGCGTGTCATCGCTGATGAGTTTGCCAACATCGGACAAATTCCTCAGTTTGACAAGCTGATCGCAACTATCCGAAGCAGGGAAATCTCTGCTTCTATTATTTTGCAGTCACAGAGTCAGCTAAAGGCAATGTATAAGGATAGTGCAGATACTATTCTGGGTAACTGTGATACCACACTATTTCTTGGAGGAAAAGAGAAAACTACCTTAAAGGAAATGAGCGAGCTTCTGGGTAAGGAAACCATTGACCTGTATAACACTTCGGAAACGAGGAGCAATCAGAAGTCCTTTGGATTGAATTACCAGAAAACAGGCAAACAGCTGATGACAGAAGATGAGATTGCAGTCATGGATGGAGGAAAATGTATCCTGCAGATCCGTGGTGCCAGACCATTTTTCTCGGACAAATATGATATCACGAAACACAAAAACTATCGGCTTCTTGCAGATGAAAACGAGAAGAACCGGTACAAAGTAGAGAAAGAGTTAAATCCGCAGTACACACCGAAATCTGAAGAAGAGGTGGAAGTAATTCATGTAGAACTGTCGGAGTAACCTTGGGAATGAACGAAAAATAATGAGGAAAGGAATAACTGACATTAGGTGCGCCGGCTTTTTAGTCGGTGTTTTTTCATTCCCGTAAACACCTGAAAAAAGTCAGTTTTGGTGAATGTATATGGCGTTTTTTAGCAGTGCAATTACAACTTTAAAAACTCTTGTAGTCGCAATCGGTGCAGGTCTTGGCGTGTGGGGTGTCGTAAACCTTCTGGAAGGATATGGGAATGACAATCCCGGCGCTAAGAGCCAGGGCATCAAACAGCTGATGGCTGGTGCCGGAATCATGCTGCTGGGAACTACCCTGATTCCACAGCTGGCAACATTGTTCTCTTAAGAGGAGTGGTAGATGAACACCATCATTGAGAGAATTACGGAAGCGATAAAGGATATCCTGATCGGGCTTATCAAGTCCTGTTTGGATAACATGTTCACGTCTGTCAATGAGCAGGTGGGAACCATAGCCGGGCAGGTGGGACAGACACCGCAGGGATGGAATGCAGGGATTTTTAATCTGATTCAGAATATATCCCAAACGGTGATTGTCCCCATTGCGGGACTGATCATCACCTTTGTCCTGTGCTATGAATTGATCACGATGGTAACACAGAAAAACAATTTCCATGAATTTGAGACTTACAATATTTTCCTCTGGATCTTCAAAGCGTATGTAGCTATTTATCTGGTGACAAATACGTTCAATATCACGATGGCGGTCTTTGACGTTGGCCAGCATGTGGTCAACAATGCCGCCGGAGTAATTTCCGGAAACACAGCAGTGGACGCATCGGAAGCAATCACAAGGATTGTGGATGCACTGGAAGATATGGAACTGGGGGATTTGTTCTTGTTATCCATGGAAACGCTGCTGATCAGTATTACCATGCGGATTCTGTCGATCATTATAACCGTTATTTTATACGGAAGAATGATAGAAATTTACCTTTATACTTCCATAGCACCAATTCCGTTTGCCACCATGACCAATAAGGAATGGGGCAATATCGGAAACAACTATTTAAAAGGCTTGTTCGCACTGGCATTTCAGGGATTCTTCATGATGGTCTGTGTGGGAATTTATGCAGTTTTAGTAAATGCAATGACCATATCCAGTGACCTTCATGCAGCAATGTTTTCAGTAGCGGCTTATACCGTGATTCTTGCATTTTCATTATTCAAGACCGGAAGCCTTAGCAAATCAATATTCAATGCCCACTAACGGGCAGGAAAGGAGCGCATACCATGGCGTATGTACCAGTACCAAAAGACCTTACCAAGGTCAAAACAAAAGTAGCGTTAAATCTGACAAAGCGGCAGCTGATTTTCTTTTCACTTGCCGCAGTTGTGGGAATTCCGTTTTATCTGGTCATGAGAAAACCAATCGGTTCCAGTATCGCAGCCATCCTGATGGTAACGATCATGCTTCCGTTTTTCTTCATGGCAATGTATGAAAAAGACGGTCTTCCCTTTGAAAAAGTGGTGGCAAATATCATTCGACAGAAGTTTATCTGTCCGGCAGTAAGACCATATAAGACAGAAAATTTTTATCAGGAGATTTCCACCCTTGTAAAAAAGGAGGGTGTGCCGGATGGCAAAAAAGACAAAGCAGGAGGCTCAGCAGGAGCGTCTGTCCCTGGCGGAAAAAAGAAACCGTCAGGAAAGAAGAAACAAAAAAAGCAGAAAAGAAAGAGAACAGGAAAAGCGTAGAAAGAAGCAGGAACGGGATCGTAGGAAACAGAAAAACATTCCTACAACTGCACAGCAGAGTATTCCGTATATTCGGATGCTGCAGGATGGTATTTGCCAGGTGACAAAGACCTTTTTCTCCAAGACGATTCAGTTTTATGACATCAACTATCAGCTTGCTTTAAATGAGGATAAGACCACGATATTTGAAAATTACTGTGATTTCTTAAATTACTTTGATTCTTCCATCAGTGTGCAGCTGTCCTTTATCAATCAGCAGGTGGATGTGGCAGAATTTGAGAAAAGCATTGATATTCCAGATCAGAACGATGACTTCAATGCCATTCGTGAAGAGTACCGTACTATGCTGAAAAATCAGCTTTCCAAAGGAAATAATGGTCTGGTAAAGACAAAGTATATCACTTTTGGAATCGAAGCAGAAAGCCTGAAGGTGGCAAGACCAAGGCTTGAAAGGATTGAAGCCGATATCCTGAACAACTTTAAAGTTCTGGGAGCACAGGCACATTCCTTAAATGGTCTGGAGCGACTGGAGATTCTGTATCATGTGTTCAACCAGGATCGGATTGAACCATTTAAGTTCCAGTACAAGATGCTGCCGGAAACAGGATTAAAGACCAAAGACTTTATTGCACCAACTTCCTTTAACTTTTCCAAGAATCAGACATTTCTGATGGGAAAGACCATGGGAAGCGTGAGTTATCTGCAGATCCTGGCACCGGAGCTTACAGACCGGATGCTTGCAGATTTCCTGGATGTGGATGACAGCATCAATGTCAATATTCATATCCAGTCCATTGACCAGAGTTCTGCGATCAAGATGATCAAGAGCAAGATTTCAGATTTGGATAAGATGAAGATTGAAGAGCAGAAGCGGGCGGTACGTTCCGGGTATGACATGGATGTGCTTCCATCGGATCTTGTGACCTACGGGGAAGAAGCAAAGAATCTGCTGGAAGATTTACAGTCCAGAAATGAGCGTATGTTTCTTGTGACAGTGTTGGTGATGAATACCGCAAAGAAGCGTCAGAAGCTGGATAACAATATCTTCCAGGTACAGGGTATCGCACAAAAATACAACTGTTCCTTAAAACAGCTGGACTATCAGCAGGAAGCAGCATTGATGTCCTGTATTCCACTGGGAGTCAATCGAATTGAGATTCAGAGAGGGCTTACCACATCGGCAACAGCGATCTTTGTGCCATTTACGACACAGGAACTGTTCCAGGAAGGGGAAGCTCTTTATTATGGATTGAATGCATTATCCAACAACATGATTATGGTTGACCGGAAGCGTCTGAAGAACCCGAATGGACTGATTCTTGGTACACCTGGTTCCGGTAAATCCTTCTCAGCAAAAAGAGAAATTACGAACTGTTTCCTGATTACGGAGGACGATATTATTATTTGTGATCCAGAAGCCGAGTATTATCCACTGGTGCAGGCACTGCACGGACAGGTCATCCGGATTTCACTGGTATCAGACCAGTATATCAATCCGATGGATCTGAACCTGAATTATTCAGAGGAAGATAATCCGCTGTCCTTAAAGGCAGATTTTATTCTGTCCCTGTGTGAACTGATTGTCGGTGGAAAGAATGGACTGGAACCGGTAGAAAAGACGATCATTGACCGTTGTGTGCGGCTGGTCTATCAGGAATATCTCGCTGATCCGGTGCCAGAGAAGATGCCGATACTGGAGGATTTATATAATCTGTTGCGGAAACAGGAAGAGCCGGAAGCACAGCGTCTGGCAACTTCATTGGAGATTTACGTTACAGGTTCCCTAAATGTATTTAATCATCGCACAAATGTGGACATCAACAACCGTATCGTATGTTTTGATATCAAGGAGCTTGGAAAACAGCTGAAGAAGATCGGGATGCTGATTGTGCAGGACCAGGTATGGAACCGAGTGACGATCAACCGTTCCGCTCATAAATCCACCCGTTACTATGTGGATGAATTCCATCTTCTCTTAAAAGAAGAACAGACAGCAGCCTACAGCGTGGAAATCTGGAAGCGATTCCGTAAATGGGGCGGTATTCCGACAGGAATTACCCAGAACATTAAGGATCTTTTAGCTTCCAGGGAAATCGAGAATATTTTTGAAAACTCTGATTTCATTTATATGCTGAACCAGGCTTCCGGAGACAGGCAGATTCTGGCAAAACAGCTGAATATCTCACCAACCCAGCTGTCCTATGTAACCAACAGTAATGAGGGGGAAGGACTTTTGTTCTATGGAAATGTCATTATCCCATTTGTAGACAGATTCCCGAAGAATTCCCTCTATAAAATCATGACAACCCGCTTAGAGGAGACTTCCGAAGCAGGTTAAATCAAAGGAGAAAACAATGTTACGAGCAATTTCATATGTATTAACTTTTAGTGGCGGTGCTGTTTTTGGCATCGCTTTTCTCTGTTTATTACAGGCAGGGAAAGGGTATCTGAAGAAGGAGGAGTAAGTAGTGGCAGAACAGAGAATGAAAGTCAGGGACAAGAAAATCCAGAAGATGACCAAGGATGGTCTGGTGGAAGAGAACCTGACGGATAAATCTTCTGTTCGTGTCAGTAACCGTGCCAGTGATGTGCAGATGGGAGGAAAACAGGGGGAAAAAGAATTAAGCCTTGTGGATAAGTATTCCCGCCAGTCTGAACGGAGTGGGAAAAATATTCGTCCCTCTGTGCAAAAATCCAGAGATGCACCGGAACTGATACGGACAGAGAAGCAAAGTGAGGATTTTGGACAAAATAGAAAGCAGCAAAACCGGAAAAGGATTCGTGCTGAAGTCGGAAAAGAATCCAGACTTGCAGAAAAATATGAATCTGGACAGTTAGGGAGACTGAAAGAAAAACGTGCTGATCTATCAGAAAACAGAGGAGACAGCCGGAGAAATCAGACCGGCGGCAGCAAAAAGCCAAAACAAAAACAGCGTTTGAAGTTTGCTTATGAGGAAACTGGTGCTTCTGTGAAAAATGACAAAGATATGGAGAAATTGAACCAGATGGATACGGATGGAGTCAATTTCCGCCATCAAAAACAGAAGGAAAAAGCCAAAAAGTTTTCTTATGAGGAAGCCAAAAAGAAAAAGGAAGCTAAGCAGCATTCCAAGAAGGCACAGGTCTATCGGGCAAATGAAGGGGAAACTCCTGGAAAGAAGAAATCCCGCCTGAAGTTTGGCGAAGGGGAATCTGTAAAAACAGAAAAAGCTTCTGTTGTCAAGAAAGCAGGAAGTGCAACTTCCGCAGCATTGCATCGTGAGATCAGTAAAAATGAAGACGACAATGCGGCAGTGGAAGGTGCCCATAAGTTGGAAGAAGGCGGCGAAGGTATTTACCGGCTGGAACAGAGAAGTGCCAGACGCAGGAAACAGAGGGCATCCAGAAAAAGAAGCAGACTTGAAAGACAGGAAGAGAAACAGACACAGGCGGCAACCCGTCAGGAGCAGAAGAAACTGAAAAAACAGATTCAGAAGCAACAGATCAAACGGGATTATGCCAAAGCGAAGCGAAGTGAACAGACAGTAGGAACAGCTGCAAAAGGTACGATTGATTATATCAAGAAGATTGGCGGCAAAGTGACCAACTTCTTTAAAGAAAACCGGAAGGTGTATATCAGTGTAGCAGTTCTGATCGGATTGATGTTTCTGATCATAACGAATGTCACGTCATGCTCTGCAGTGTTTTTACAAAATGTGATCACTTACACAGGAACCAGTTATCTGTCATCGGATCAGGCAATCCGGGAAGCGGAACTGTATTATACACAGCTGGAAGCTAATCTGCAGGAGCGGATCAACAACATGGAATCGGAAGAACCGGGACATGAGGAATACCGATATAACATCGGACCTATTGAGCATGATCCGTTTATCCTGATCAGTTATCTGTCAGCAAAGTATGAAGAATTTACTTTTGAACAGGTCAAGCCGGAGCTGGACGCCTTGTTTGCAGAGCAATATCATTTAACTACTGAAGCAGTCAATGAGACTGTAACGGAGACAGCAACAGTAAGAGTTGGAGAATCTTTGGGACAGGTTGTGACCAGTGGATATTGTAACTGTCCAATCTGTTGTGGTATTTGGAGCGGAGGACCGACTGCCAGTGGAGCATATCCAACTGCCAATCATACCTTAGCGGTAGATGCTTCCAATCCGTTTGTTCCAATGGGAACAAAGGTAGTTATGAATGGTGTCGAATATACCGTAGAAGATACCGGAGCTTTCGCAAGATACGGTGTACAATTTGATGTCTATTATGACAGTCATGCGGCAGCATCTGCACATGGACATCAGACCTGGGAATGTTATCTTGCAGATGATAACGGAAGCAATGAAGTCGAAGTGACCAGAATCAGAGATGTGGACACGCTGAATGTAACATTGACCAGTGGAAACCTGATGTCAATCTGTCAGGACAGGTTGGGATTTTTCCAGAAAGAACTGTTCAGTGCCTACAACGATACCAAAGGCAACCTGCAGATGTTTGCAACACCGGTTGATTTTAACTGGTATTCCAGTGTGACCAGCTATTATGGATATCGGATTCATCCAATTTCAGGAGCAAATCAGTTACACAATGGTATGGATATCGGAGCACCGGAAGGGACAAAAGTAATGGCAGGGCTGACCGGAACAGTTACAACTTCTGCTTATAACGACAGCTATGGCAATTATGTTGTGATCAAGGACAGTAAAGGCTATGAACTGCGGTATGCACATTTAAGCAGCCGGAGTGTATCTGCAGGTGCATCCGTCACGAAAGGTGATGAGATCGGTCTTGTAGGAAATACCGGAAATTCTACAGGAAGCCATCTTCACATTGAACTTTTGAAAAATGGAGAGCGGTTAAACCCGATCTTTTATCTGGAAACAGGAGAAGGGACAGGCTTTGGTGGTAATGAATATACCAGTGAAGCAGCGCAACGTTTACTGGAAGAGGCTGCAAAATATCTTGGAACACCGTATGTGTGGGGCGGATATTCCCCAAGTGGATTCGATTGTTCCGGATTTGTCAGCTACTGTCTGGTTCATTCCGGGGTAAGAAATACGGGAAGGCTGACTGCACAGGGACTGTACAACATTTGTACGCCAGTATCCCAGTCAGAAGCACAGCCAGGAGATCTGATCTTCTTTACCGGAACCTACGATGCAGGAGAACCAGTAACGCATATTGGAATCTATGTGGGCAATGGTCAGATGATCCATTGTGGGCATCCGGTTCAGTACACGTCCATCAACTCTCCATACTGGCAGAGCCATTTCTATGGATTCGGGCGATGGTAAGGAAAAGGGCGGTATAACAGCCGCCCGGAAAGGAGAAGAGATGAAAAGTCTTGAAAAAGCAACGGCAGATTATGAGAAAGCCAAGGAAAAAATGGAAGCATCTAAAGCCAGATATGAAGCAGATTTAAAGCGGTTCAAGGCTGCGGAGATTGCAAAAACAGAAGCAGAAAATCTGGAAATTGTAAGAATTATCCGTGCAATGGATATGAGTATTCCGGAATTGGAAGCTTTTAAAAAGAAAATGAAAAATGAGTTGCCCGGCAGGGTAGAAATACAGAAGGAGGAAATAAAAGCCGATGATGAATCTGGAAAAAATGAAACAGAAGAAGAGAACAAATACTAAAAGCAGGGTAAAAAAGAGTCTGCTTGCAGCAACGACATTTCTTTGCCTGACAACACCTTTGCTCCAGACACAGACTGCTTATGCAGCTGAGAATACCACGCCTGCAATCACGATTGAGAAACCGGATGGATGGAAACAGGGAGAAACAACCATTGCTGTTACGGTAGATGCCAGCCATATGCCGGAAGGTTTCTCAATAGCAAAGATTGAAGCAAAAGCAGGAAAAGATGGAAGCTGGCAGGATGTAACTGGAAGCGGAAGTATCACGATCACAGGAAATCAGACAGTGTATGTGCGTGTGACAGATGGTGAGGGGAAGGTCTATGAGCAGAATCGCTCTATTAAGTGTTATGACACAGAAAAGCCTACGCTTTCTGCATCTCTGACAGATGGTGTACTGACGATTCAGGGAAATGATACCGTTTCCGGCATTACTTCTGTGATAGTTAATGGCACCACTTATACAGATTTGAAGGATGGAATGCTGAGAGTGCAACTGACACAGAAAGATTTTACAACAAAACAGATTGAAATCACGGTAACGGATGGTGCCGGAAATACTTCTGAAAAGTATGTGTTGCAGAATCCTTATTATGAATGGGCAAAGAAGCAGGCAGAGAAACAGAAAACTTCAAGTGACAGCAATGGTGCGATGGCAACCACGACCAGTGCAGATGCAACTGGGACTGAGAAAACAATGACTTCACCACTTCCGCAGGATGCACAGGCTTCTGAGCCAACAGATGCAAAAGGAACTGTGGATGATCGGACAGTGACAGGTATTGAGGAACAGCTTAATAAAGAAGGCGAGACAGCAGATTCTGTTACTAAAACAGCTACGGAAGGCACAAAAGAGTTTTATACCATTTCAACTAAGAGTGGTAAGATTTTTTATCTGATCATCGACAATTCAAAATCTCAGGATAATGTGTATTTCCTTACAGAAGTCAGCGAGAAAGATCTGATGAACTTCACACTTTCTGATTCCGTGACACTTCCGGAAGTAGATACTGTTTATGCAGAACCAGAGAAACAGGCTGAAGAAGAAAAGCCGGAAACAACTGAGACAGCTGAGAAAGATAAGGTAGAGGATGAAATCCAGATGCCAGAAGATAAAAGTCCATTTGGAACGTATCTTCTGATTGCACTGGTTGCAGTAGGAGCTGCGGCAGGAGGATATTACTTCAAAGTCTATAAACCAAAGCATGAATATGATGACGAGGATGAGATGGAAGAGGATGAAGATGAATCCGAAGATTCAGAGTCAGAAAAACGGGAAGTAGACGATGCAGATGAGCAGGAAGAACAGGAAAATGCAGGGACAGAAGTTTTGAAAGATGAAGATTTCAATGATGAGGTACTAGAAGATGAAGAAGAGGAGCAGGAGTAAATGAAATTAGTGATTGCAGAAAAGCCATCGGTTGCGATGGCACTGGCTTCCGTGCTTGGAGCCAGAACAAGAAAAGATGGCTACGTGGAGGGAAACGGTTATATCGTTTCCTGGTGCGTAGGACATCTGGTTGGATTATGTGATGCATCGGAATACGATGAAAAATATAAAAAATGGAGATATGAAGATCTGCCGATTGTGCCGGAATGCTGGAGACACAAGATTTTGGAGGGCACAAAGAAGCAGTTCGGAATCTTGAAAAAACTGATGAGAGATTCCAAAGTAGATGAAGTGATCTGTGCCACTGATGCAGGACGTGAAGGAGAGTTAATCTTTCGTTTGGTGTATGAGCAGGCAGGATGCAAAAAGCCGATGAAGCGGCTCTGGATCTCTTCTATGGAAGAACAGGCAATTAAAGATGGATTTGCGTCATTAAAAGACGGTTCGTGTTATGACAGTCTCTATCAGTCAGCACTTTGCAGGGCAAAGGCTGACTGGCTGGTGGGAATCAATGCGAGCCGTCTTTTTTCCGTTCTGTATAACCAGAATCTGAAAGTTGGAAGAGTACAGACACCAACACTTGCCATGATCGTGGATCGAAATCAGAAGATCAAGGAATTTACCAAAGAAAAATATTATATGGCTCATATCAAGTTTGACGAGATGGATGCGGTCACAGAGCATTTTCAGAAAAAAGAAGATGCAGATAGAGTGGCTGCGGACTGTATGGAGCGTATGTGCGAAGTGGAAAAGGATGATGTGAAAGAAAAAACGGTCCGTCCTCCGAAGCTCTATGATTTGACCACTCTGCAGAGGGAAGCAAACAGAATGTTTGGTTATACCGCACAGCAGACATTGGATGCCGTGCAGGAGATGTATGAGCAGAAGCTGGTCACTTATCCGAGAACAGACAGCCAGTATCTGACAGATGAGATGGGAGAAAGCACAGAAACTCTGATTCAGATGTTACTTGGGAAAATGCCCTATGCCGAAGGGCTGGAATATCAGCCGGACGTGAGTAAGGTATTAAATTCAAAGAAAGTATCCGATCACCATGCGATTATCCCAACCATGGAAGTAGCCAAAGCAGATATTGGTGAACTGAAAGAACGAAACCGCAAGATTTTGTATCTGATCAGTGCCAGGGTTCTGACAGCAACTGCAGATCCTTATATTTATGAAAGCCATAAATGCCAGATCACCTGCAATTATCATACGTTTTATCTCACAGCAAAGAAAACAAAGCAGGAAGGATTCAAGGCGATCGAAAATAAATTGAAACAGTTCTTTGGAGTAAAGAGTGAGAAAGAAGAACCGGAGCTGGATATCTGGGATGGCAAGCATTACGGTCCCTGTGATTCTTTTGTATCGGAGCATTTTACACAGCCACCGAAACAGTACACAGAAGATACCCTGCTTTCTGCGATGGAACGTGCAGGGAATGAAGAACTGACCGAAGATACAGAAAAGAAAGGACTTGGCACACCGGCAACAAGGGCAGCAATCATTGAAAAACTGATTCAGTCTGGTTTTGTGAAAAGGGAAAAGAAAAATCTGGTGCCGACAGATGATGGCAATGTCCTGATTACGGTTCTGCCGGATGAGATTAAATCTCCGAAGATGACAGCAGAGTGGGAAATGGCATTGAATCACATTGCCCAGAATACAGAGACAGCAGATGAATTCCTAAATGGGATTACAGAGCTGATGCAGGAACTGGTTGCCAGGTATCAGGGGATTTCAGAAGAGAAGAAAAATCAGTTTCAGGGAAAGGCAAAAGGAGAAGTCATTGGCAAATGTCCCCGATGTGGAGCAGATGTCCAGGAAGGGAAAGTAAACTTTTACTGTTCTGACCGGAACTGTACTTTTACCTTATGGAAGAATGATAAATTCCTTGCGAGTCAGGGAAAAAAGATGGATAAGACGGCAGCAAAGAAGTTCCTGTCTAAAGGAAAAATCCATTATAAGGATCTGGTATCCAGAAAAACAGGGAGACAGTATGAAGCAACTGTGGAGATGGTCGATCCCGGAGAGGGAAATGTACAGTTCAATCTTATTTTTCCACAACGATAAGTAGTGTATTGCAGGCAGTCTAAGGACTGTCTGTTTTAATACAAATATATGAAAGAGAGGACCTTAGCATGAAGAAAAAAGGTAATTTTAGAAAAGTAGTATCTGGCTTGCTGGCAGGCATGACAATGCTTAGTACAGTGCTGTCTCCGATGACGGCATATGCAGCGGAGATCCAGCCAGAGGAAAAACCTCCACTTTATGAGGAAGTGAAAGACCTTCTGGATGAAGATGAGGTGGTGACTGCCAAAGATTATGAAATCGAAACAGGCAGTGTATTTGATGTGAAATCAGACTACACAGGACTGGAAATCAAGGATGATAACAAGGTCAAAGTCACATTTGAGGAAGCAAAGAACGACAAGGATGAGGATTTTACGACAGATCATGCGGACACTTACAAAGCGGTCTATTATGTGGAACCGGTAAATCAGGAGCATCCGAAGTACCAGATCAGCCGAAAGCTGATTGTGCGTGAGAAAGAAACAGAAGTGCAGACAGAAACTGAAGGGAGTGAAGCAGTAACCGAATCAGAAACAGCTGGCAGTGAACAGCAGACAGAGGAAACGGAGAATTCAGAAGCAGACTCGGAATTGCTTCCAACAGAGGAAGTGACGGAAAGCGAGATAGAAGAATTTGATTCTCAGGCAAGCGAACTATTACCGGATATGGAAGAAGATACTGAAAATACAACGGATTCGGAAACAGGTCTTACAGTATCGGATGCAATGGAGCAGGCGGAAGAGGAAGGAATTGATTTATACGCCATGGAAGCTGGTGAAACAGTCACTTTTATGGCAAAGACAAGTGCAAGAAGTGTACAGAAAGTATCTGTTACAAGAGGAACTCTGTATCGTTATGCGGATTATGGTTATGGTTCTTATCTTACCTATCAGTATACGGTTCAGTTTGGAAATGTATCTGCGACTGCTTACTGTGTACAGCCATCAAAACCGGGACCAGGAACAGGTAATTACACGGTTAGTAAAGTCGGAGATGGAAAAACATTAGCTAAGGTATGTTATTACGGAACCAAGGCAGCAGGAGATGAAGGATTCTTTACAGAAGAGAATGGTTATGGAAATCTTAGTGCTGGAGCAAAATTCATTCTTGTTCATCTGGCGGCTTCTTATGCTAATGGAAGTGGCGACGCTTTTTCCGGAGCGAATAGTACAGCCAAGAATTTAGCAATGAAATTGTATAATTATTGTGTTTCACAGCCAGAAATACCGGATGTAGCAATGTCATTTTCTGATGGAGATGTAAAAGCTTATGTGGATGGCAATTCACAGAGAACCAAAGATATTACATTCAAAGCAGATAAGCTACAGACAATTACGATGAAGCTTCCGTCTGGTGTGAAACTTCATAATCTAAGCACAGGCACAACAAGTAAAGCTGGTGCAAGTGTAGAAATTTGCGGAGGAACAAAGTTTTATCTTTCTGCACCACTGACACAGGTGAGTGACGTGGCACAGAGCTGGTCTTCTACAATGAAGGGAAGTATTACAAAAGATTACTCTGCTTATAAAATCACCACCGGATCTGACACGCAGGATCTTGCGTTGGTATTTGGTGAAGGTGTGACAGATGAAAAATATATTGATTTCAAAGTGTCTTGGATTGAACAGGCTACGATCGAAATCGTAAAGAAAGACGATACAGCGGATGTCAATCTTGCAGGTGCAGTATTCGGTGTATACAGCGATGAGGCATGTACAAAGCTGATCACTCAGATGCCGGCAACAGATAAGAATGGAAAATCCTCTGTTACGATCATCAAGACACAGGATACCGTTTATCTGAAAGAGATCACAGCGCCACAGGGATATGTAGTAAATGCAACGGCAACAAATGTGAAACTGGTAGCAAGTAAGACCTCGGCTGTGACCGTGGAAAACAAGGAGCAGCTGGCAGAGCTTACCATTTACAAAGAAGGTCAGGTTCTTATCGGTGCAGAAGTCAGTGAGAGTGGAACCGTATTCCAGTATGAGAACCGCAGACAGAAAAATGCAGTATATAACGTGTATGCCGGAGCGGATATCGTAACTGCTTATGGCACAAAAGTGTACAGCAAAGGTGACTTGGTAAAAGAAAATCTGACAACAGGTGAGAATGGTTCTGTCACACTGAAAAACCTGCATCTTGGAACCTACGTGGTAAAAGAAACAAAAGCACCGGACTCTTTCTATAACGGCAGCGAAGAAAAGTCAGTGACTCTAACTTATGCTGGTCAGAACAAAGAAGTTGTATTTGCAGATGTGACTTTTAACAACGAGAGACAGAAAGCAGATGTTTCCGTAGTAAAACAGGATAAAGACACCAAGAAACCACTGAAAGGCGGTATTTTTGCTCTGTATGCATCCGATGATATTAGAAATGCAGACGGAACCGTTGTTGTGAAAAAAGGAACACTGATTGAGAAAGCAACTACTGGAGCAGATGGAACTGCAAAATTCACAGCAGATCTTCCGATTGGATATTCCTATTCTGTAAAAGAAGATCAGGCACCGGAAGGCTATGTAAGAAATACAGAAGATGTGTATACGTTCAAGTTTTCTTACACCAATGATAAAGAAGCAACCGTATCATTTGCCCATACCTTCAGCAATGACCGTGTGACAGCAAAGATCAATTTATTCAAAGTTGATAAAGAGACAGGAAAAGCAGTACCACAGGGAGATGCCACACTGAAAGGTGCAGTTTATGGTCTGTATGCCCGTGAAGATATCGTGCATCCGGACGGAGCAACTGGAACTATTTATAAAGCAGGAGAACAGGTAGCTTCTCTTACAACAGATGACAAAGGACAGGCTTCTGTAAATGGCTTATATCTTGGCAAATATTATGTCAAAGAGATTACTCCGCCGACCGGATACCTGGCAGATGCAGAAGAGCATGATCTTACGTGCAGTTATGAAGGAGATATGACAGCAGAAGTAAAAAGAGAGTGCACTTCCAGTGAGCAGGTCATCAAGCAGCCATTCCAGATCATCAAAGCAGCCAACAATGGAAAGACCGATGCAGATCTGTTATCCGGAGCCGGATTTACAGTTTATCTGAAATCTTCCCTTACAAAGAAAGCAGATGGAAGCTATGATTTTGATTCTGCCAAACCAGTAGTGAGTGGAGAAAATGGAGCAACGGAGATTTTCACAGATGAAAAAGGATATGCCTGCAGTATTCCATTACCATTTGGAAGCTATATCGTGCGTGAAACTACAACACCGCACAATTACAAGCCGGTCGATGATTTTGAAGTGAATATCACAGAACATCATCCAAATGAGCCGCAGATCTGGCGAGTGCTTCTGGATGAAGAGTTTAAGGCAAAACTGAAAATCGTGAAAAAAGACGATGAAACAAAGAAATCCGTATTGATTGCCGGAACAGAATTTAAGGTATATGACCTGGACAACAAAAAGTATGTGGAACAGGTAACAACGTATCCTGTGACAACTACTCATAAGTCCTATTTTACGGATAGTCAGGGATATCTGATCATGCCGAAGAATCTGAAGATCGGACATTACCGGATTGAGGAAGTCAACGCACCGGAAGGGTACACAATCAACAAGAACTATGTAGAGATTGCGGTGGATGCAAACACAGCATACCAGATGGATTCTGAAAGCGGAGATGCCATTATTACGGTAGATTACGAGAACCATCCGGTAAAAGGAAAGCTGACGATTTATAAAAAAGGTGAGTTGCTGACCGGATTTAAGAAAGATTTTGTTTATGAAGAAAGATACCTGAAGGGTGCAGAATTTAATGTCTATGCAGCTGAAAATATCTTTACGCCGGATTATCAGAAAGATGAAAACGGAAACAGACAGCTGATCTATGCAAAAGATGCACTGGTAACAGCGGTAACGACCGGAGAAGACGGAAAAGCAGTTGCAGAGAATCTGCCGCTTGGTTCTTACTATGTGGTAGAAAAGACTGCACCGGAAGGATTCGTTCTGAACCATGACAGATCTGATGTCACATTTGTCTATGCAGATCAGGATACACCTGTGATTGAACAGGAAGTGACTGTTGGCGATGACCGACAGAAAGTTGCAATCCAGGTAGAAAAACAGGATGCAGAAAATGGTGCAACCGTAGCAGGCGCTGTCTTTGGTATCTATAACAAAGAAGATATCAAGGCAGATGGAAAAGTAATCGTGAAAGCAGAGACACTTTTACAGGAAATGACTTCTGATAATGATGGTCTTGCAGTATGTACGCTGGATCTGC
>OCHC01001108.1_pt1 | contig 22960 bp, 17 predicted proteins | sample 1538641 | NCBI WGS metagenome assembly OCHC01 (sample SAMN04571714, study PRJEB22368) | human gut metagenome | biome: human gut; material: stool | host: Homo sapiens | place: Luxembourg | collected 2012-08-17
TCTCTTCCAGACGCTGCTTGATGGAGGAACCGATGCTGCGGTAGTAAGCGGCCATCTCGCAGATGAGCATGGAGCCGATGACGGCATCCTTGTCACGGACATAAGGACCGGCCAGATAGCCGTAGCTCTCCTCAAAGCCGAAGATGAAGCGGTCCACTTCACCGGCAGCTTCCAGATTGGCAATCTGATCGCCGATCCACTTGAAGCCGGTCAAGACATTGCGCATCTCCACGCCGTAGTGCTTTGCCACAGCGTCGGCCAGCGGGGTGGAAACGATGGACTTGACCGCCACGGGGTTTGCGGGCATGGTGCCCTTTTCAATGCGTCCGGCGCAGATGTAATCCAGCAGCAGAACGCCCATTTCATTGCCGGAGACCAGCTCATAGCTGCCGTCCGGGCACTTCATGGCAATGCCCACGCGGTCTGCATCGGGGTCGGTGGCCAGCATCAGGTCAGCACCGGTCTTGGTGGCCAGCTCCAGACCCAGCTTCAGGGCCTCAAAGATCTCAGGGTTGGGGTAGGAGCAGGTGGTAAAGTAGCCGTTGGGGTACTCCTGCTCGGGCACGATGGTGATATCGGTGATGCCCATATCGTTCAGCACATGGGTCACAGGCACCAGACCGGAACCGTTCAGGGGGCTGTACACCAGCTTCAGACCGGCAGTCCGGCACAGGCCGGGGCGCACCTGACGGGCCTCAATGGCATCGTACAGGGCCTTCTTGCAGTCATCGCCCACAAAGCGGATCAGGCCCTGCTCCACGCCAGCGGCAAAGGAGATGTACTTTGCGCCGGTCAGAACATCGGTCTTCTGGATCTCATCATAGACGATGGCAGCGGCATCATCGGTCATCTGGCAGCCATCCGGGCCGTAGGCCTTGTAACCGTTGTACTTGGCGGGGTTGTGGGAAGCGGTGACCATGATACCGGCATTGCACTCGTAGTAACGGGTGGCAAAGCTCAGGGCAGGCACAGGCATCAGGGCATCATAGATGCGCACCTTGATGCCGTTGGCGGCCAGAACACCGGCGGCGGTCTTGGCAAAGACATCGCTCTTCAGGCGGCTGTCGTAGCTGATGGCGACAGTCTGGCTGCCGCCCTGGGTCTTGACCCAGTTTGCCAGGCCCTGGGTAGCCTGACGGACGACATAGATGTTCATGCGGTTGGTACCGGCACCCAGCACACCGCGCAGACCGGCGGTGCCAAACTTCAGGGCCACGGCAAAGCGGTCCTTGATCTCCTCGTCATTGCCCTCGATCTTGCTCAGCTCCGGTTTCAGATCCGCGTCCTCCAGATCCGCAGCCAGCCAGCGCTTATACTCATCCAGATACATATTGCACACCTTACCTTTAATTCGTATTTCGCACAGGGATAGTTTTTTCCAAACCTACTTATACTATAAACCCTTTCTTGGTACTGTGTCAATTCCATATTATGTAAGAATTTTTGCTCCGCAAATCATACAAATATTACAAAGATTTCAGCCTTTTCCATCATTTGGGGCTTTCGTGCTGTCCGCAGAGCCTGTGGCAGTGCCCGCGCATTGACAAGCCCCCTGCCCGACACTATAATTGGGACAATAGAATATTTTGCCGAGGCCGGACATTTTCCCGGTCATTTCCCCATCGGGCCGCAGACGCGGCGTGAGGAGGCCCCATGTATTCCGTTCTGAAAAGCTATGGTCTGAACGGCCTGAACGGCTTTGCCGTGGCCGTGGAAGCCGATGTCTCCGGCGGTCTGCCCGCCTTTTCGCTGGTGGGCCTGCCGGATTCCGCCGTGCGGGAAAGCGGCGACCGTGTCCGCTCTGCCGTGAAGAATCTGGGCTACAAATGGCCCGACCGCCACATCACGGTCAACCTTGCCCCGGCAGACATCCGCAAGAGCGGCCCGGTGTATGACCTGCCCCTGCTGCTGGCGGTGCTGGCATCCTCCGGCCAGATGGAGGAGCCGCCTGCCGACGCGGCTTTTCTGGGGGAGCTGGCACTGGACGGCAGCCTGCGCCCGGTTTCGGGCGTGCTGCCCATGGCGCTGGCGGCGGCAGCAGACGGCATCCGCAGCCTGTATGTCCCCGCCGAAAACGCCGCCGAAGCCGCCGAGGCGGGACGCGATGCAGGTCTATCCCGCCCGCACAGCCCGGGAGGTCGTGGATGCACTGCGGGGCCTTGTGCCGCTCTCCCCCGCCGCGCCCATCCCCTTTGACCCCGCTTCCGGCTGGAATGCCGCCCCGGATTTTGCGGACGTGATGGGCCAACCGCTGGCCCGCCGGGCCATGGTGCTGGCAGCAGCCGGTGGGCACAACGTACTGCTCATCGGCGCGCCCGGCACCGGCAAATCCATGCTGGCCAAGCGCCTGCCCGGCATCCTGCCGCCCCTGACCCGGGAGGAAGCTGTGGAGACCACCAAGATCTATTCCATTGCGGGCCAGCTGCCCAAGGGGCGGGGCCTGATCTCCGCCCGGCCCTTCCGCAGCCCGCACCACTCGGCCAGCGCGGCGGCACTGGCGGGCGGCGGCACCACCTTCCGACCCGGCGAGTGCAGCCTTGCCGACTGCGGCGTGCTGTTTCTGGACGAGCTGCCGGAGTTTTCCCGGGACAGTCTGGAAGTTCTGCGCCAGCCGCTGGAGGACGGCCAGATCACCGTGAGCCGCGCGGCAGGCAGCGCCACCTACCCCAGCCGGTTCCAGCTGGTGGCCGCTATGAATCCCTGCAAGTGTGGCTACTACGGCCACCCCACCCGTCCCTGCACCTGTTCCCCCAGTGCGGTGCGGCAATACCGCAGCCGGGTGTCCGGCCCCCTGCTGGATCGCATCGACCTCTGTGTGGAGATGGATCCCGTTGCCTTTGACGAGCTCCACACCAGCACCCCCGCCGAGAGCAGCGCAGACCTGCGCAAGCAGGTGCTTGCTGCCCGGGCCGTGCAGGCCAGGCGTTATGCCGCCCCCGGATACGAGGGCGTGCGCTGCAATGCCCAGCTCACAGCCGGGCAGGTGCGGCGTGTCTGCCGGATGACCCCCGCCGCCGAGCGGCTCCTCCGTGCCTCCTACGACACACTGGGCCTTTCCGCCCGCGCCCATGACCGCATCCTCCGGGTGGCCCGCACTGTGGCTGACCTGGCAGGCAAACAGCTGCTGGATGAGGAGGCCCTGCTGGAAGCATTGCAGTACCGCGCGCAGGAAAAGGTGGAGACGTTCTGACCCGTCATTTTACCGCAGCGTCAATGTTTCTCATCCTCACATTTCACGATTCAATCTCCGGATGCGATCCAGACACCGGAACAGCAAAGCTGAAGACCATCCATTTTCCTGACACCACAAAAGGGACGGCGTGGAGCACACGCCGTCCCTTTTTACTTGTTCTCTCAATCCACCACCGGGATATCCAGCCCGAACTCAAGGGGGCGGAAGCGGGGGCAGACATTTTCCATGATGCAGATGACCGAGGCGGCCAGGCGGCTGCCGATCTCGCAGGATTCAGCCAGAGTCTTGCCGTAGGTCAGGCCGATGACGGTTCCGGCAAAGAAGGCATCCCCCGCGCCGGTGGTATCGATGACATCCACCTTTTTGGCGGGCACGATGCCGCACTCGCCGTTGGCGCGGGCGAACACAGCGCCCTTGCCGCCCATGGTCACCACCATGCAGGGGATGTTGGCGCTGTGCACATTGCCCGCCAGCACCCTGCACATCTCCTCAGGCTCGAGATGGTCGTAATTGTCCGAGAAGAGCAGCCCAGCCTCCTGCTGGTTGCAGACAAAGCAATCGATCTGCTGCAAAAAGTCCCGGCGCTCCATAGCGATGCTCATATTGGAAACGGCCGCATACACCTTTTTACCATACTTCTTGGCGTATTTCAGGGTCTGCTTGACCGTCTCCTTTTCAAGGTCCAGCTCCAGCGCGATGCTGTCGCAGTCGGCAAATATCTCATCCCCCTGCTCGGCCAGCAGGTCGATGAGCGGTGTGGTATCCGGCCGCTTGGAGATGGCGGCAGTTACATCACCCCTGTTGTCAAAGATGGCCAGCCAGGTGCCCATGCCGTCCGGTACCTTTTTGATGAACCGGGTGTTGACCTTGTGGTTCTCCAGCTTGTCAATGACATCCTGCCCCATGCCGCTGTCATCGACAAGGCTCACAAAGGTGGGCCGGAGCTCCACGTTGGCGATATCCTCTGCCACGTTGCGGCTCACGCCGCCGTGGACCTGCTCCATTCTGCCCGCGTTGCGCCCGCCGGGGATATAGGTGGAAAGCGGATATCCCTTGATGTCCACAAACACTGCGCCGATGACTACGATGCCCATAAATTTCTTGATTCCTTTCCGGATTTTACTTTGATATCTCCTATTATATAACAGCTCTTGACAAAAAGCCAATTTTTTCTCTCAAAGTCTACTCTGCCCTTGAAAAACTGTGGCAGAGCTGCCCCGAAGAAAGAGCCTCCGGCATCCACCGATAATCACTGCTCAGGCTCAGGATCGCATCATACTTCACGCAGTCCGGCCGGGCAGGCGAGGCCAGCAGGTAATCCGCCTGCACAGGGGCCGCAAGCGCAGCACTGCCGCTCAGGGTAACAAAGGTCTGCCCGGCGGCGTAGATGCGGGCCACACAGCCGTTCCGGGTGCGGAGCACCTCCACCTCTGCCGGGCCGCAGCGGACACGGCGGGTGGCATAGAGTGCCATCCGGTCAACGGCAATGCGCTGTTCTGCCCCCATCCGCTGGGCGCTCCGGGGCCTGAGCCGCAGGTCGATCAAGCACTCCACAGTCCGGATATTCCGGCGCTCCAGCGTGGTCTCCACGGCGCACCGGGTCACGTCGCCGCCGCGGAAGAGGATGACGGCACTCTCGTTCCGGCTGATGACCACCGCCGGGGCATTCCGGCTGCCCACCAGCTCCACCCGGACAACATCCCTGCTCAGGTCATTGCCGGTGAAAACGGCAAGCCCCGCCGTCAGCAGAAGGGCAGGCAGGGTCACCCGCAGACGCACTTTGTTATGGAACGCCAGCCAGCAGAGCCCGGCCAGCAGCAGGCAGACCACAGCGGCATAGGCTGTTTCGAACCAGATCTGTGCCCCGGGCCAGCCGGACACCCAGAGCACCCAGCGGTCCAGCACCTCTGCCAGCGCTTCCGCGCAGCACGAGCACACTCGCTGGGCCGGGGCCAATGCAGGCACCAGCCCCAGCAGGGCCGCCCCCAGACCGGTGAGCAGGATGGGTTCCACCAGCCAGAGCACCGCCGCGCCGGACACCAGCGCGTACAGGCTGGTGCTCATCCCCCGCAGCACCAGCACCGGGAAGGTGGCCATGGAGGCGCAGGCCGAGATGCAGACCGTTTCCCACAGACTTCCCGCAAGCCCAAGCGCTTTCCGCTTCCAGAACCGGAGGCGGAGGTGCTTTTTCTTTGCCCGCTGTTTTTCCCAGGCTTCCTGACTGCGGCGCACCACGGCCCCACCGGCCAGGGTACCCACCACCGCCGCAAAGGAGAGCTGAAAGCCCACGTCACAGACGGCGTAGCTGTTGCCCGCCGTCATCAGAACACCGGCCACGCCCAGCGAGGTCAGGGCATCCGGCGGGCCGTAGATCCAGACCCCCAGCGCACTGAGCCAGACGGCCCCCGCCGCGCGCAGAACAGAGGGCGTGAAGCCCGTCACGCCCACCAGCAGCAGCGCCAGCACCGCGCTGAACAGTGCCCTGACCCGGCGGCCGGTATAGCCGCGCAGGCGCTTTTTGCGGCTGGGCAGCAGCCTGCCCAGCACATCGCCGCACAGGATCGAAACGTGCATTCCGCTAACCACCAGCACATGGGAAAGCCCCGCGCCCCGGTAGGCTGTGCGCAGCTCCTTCGAGAGATGGGTGCGGTCGCCTGTAACCATGGCGGCCAGTACGCCCGCCGGGCCGGAGGCCATCCCCTGCCGCAGGGCGGCGCTCAGCCGCTTCTGGAGCCGGGCCGTCCGGGCGCGGAAGGAAGTGCTCTGCCCCAGCAGCGCAAAGCCTTTCTCATAAGCAGCGTTCAGGGCAATGCCATCGGCCAGGGCATTCAGGCGAGCGGTGTCATCGGGTGTTTCCAGCACAAAGCGGCCTTTGACCCGGTCGCCGGGGCTGCAGGCGGGCAGGCTGGCGCACTCCACCCGGAGGGAGGCCGCCTCCCGGTCCACAGTTTCCACCCGCAGGACCGCCCGCACCCTGCCGGGGGAATAGGAAGAGGTTGTGCTCTCCACCTCCGCCTCCAGCAGGACACTGCGGCCATCGTAAGCAGTCTGGATCGCATCCCATTTTGCCTGCGTGGAGCCGGTCAGCACAAGGCCCAGCACTGCCCCCAGGATCAGGCAGATGCCATAGCCCCAGGCCGGACTTTTGTGCAAACGGCCCGCCAGCGCCCACAGCAGACCGGCAATAAAAAATGCCGCAAACGGCACAAAACGTCCCGTTTGCGGCAAAAAGGCGCACACCAACTCCAGCCCCAGCGTTCCTGCGCAGAAAACACAGAGCGGGCGGCGCATCTTACTTAGTGGAAGAACAGGGGCAGCGGCTCAAGGAAGATGATATCCTTGCGCTCGGCTGCATCGCCCTCGGCCAGAACAGCGGCCTGGCCCACGATGGTGCACTGGGTCTTCTCTGCCAGCGCGTCCAGCGCCTTCAGGGAGCCGCCGGTGGAGATGACATCATCCACCACAAGCACACGCTTGCCGTTCATCTTGTCCAGCTCCTTGCGGTCGATGACCAGCTTCTGCTTGCCTGCGGTGGTGATGGACTGATCCTCCACCACGACAGGGTCGGCCATATAGAGCTTTTCGCCCTTGCGTGCGCAGATGTAGGGCTTGCCGCTCTGGCGGCTCATCTCGTGTGCCAGAGGGATGCCCTTGGCCTCAGCGGTCAGCAGGATATCAAACTCGGGGCACTTTTTCAGCAGCTCGGTGGCAGCAGCCACGGTCAGCTCTGCATCGCCCAGCATGATGAAGGCCGCAATGTCCATGTGGTCGTTCACCTTGCAGATGGTCAGTTCACGGGTCAGGCCCGCAACATTCAGGGTATAGGTCTTTGCCATAACAATTCCCTTCCTTTTGTTCGATCCGTTATTTTTATGCGCGGCTCAGACAGGCAGCTTCTCGCCGCCCAGCACATGGAAATGCAGGTGCTTCACGGTCTGGCCGGCATCCTCGCCGACATTGGAGATCACGCGGTAGCCGTTGTCCAGGCCGACTTCCTTGGCCAGCTTGGCGATCACGGCAAAGATATGGCCCAGCAGGGCACCGTCCTCCTCAGTCAGGGCAGCGGCACTCTGGATGTGCTTTTTGGGCACAACAAGGAAGTGCACCTTGGCCTGAGGGTTGATATCGTAAAACGCCACGACCTGATCGTCCTCGTACAGCTTGTTAGAGGGGATCCTGCCCTCGGCGATCATGCAAAACAGACAATCTTCCATGGGAATTGCTCCTTTCGATATTTATAAACAGCCTCGCCCTCTCCGTCACGGCTTACGCCGTGCCACCTCTCCCAAAGTGAGAGGCCTTGGCAGTACGGTAAACCTTCTGGTTTTGCCAAGGGCTCCCCCTTTGGGGGAGCTGGCGAACGAACGTGAGCCTGAGAGGGTGAGCCCGCTTTCACTCAGCCCAGCTGCTTCTCAACGATGCCCTTGACAGCGGCCAGAGCCTCGTCGATCTTGGTCTCGTCCTTCAGGCCGGCCATTGCAAAGTCGGGCTTGCCGCCGCCCTTGCCGCCTGCGATGGCGCTGATCTCCTTGACCAGCACGCCAGCCTTGAGGCCCTTTTCCTGTGCCAGCTTGTTCACGGTGACAGCCATGGTGACCTTATCCTCAGCCTTGCCCACCAGAACAGCGACCACAGGGTTGACAGCCTTGTCGCGGATGCTGTCGCACATGCCGCGCAGGGTGTCGCCGGTGGTGCCGGTGAAGTAGGCAGAAGCGATCTTCACGCCGCTCACTTCCTCAGCATTGTCGAACAGGCTGTTGACCTTGGAAGCGGCGATCTTTGCCTTGACCTCTTCCAGCTCCTTGCTCATGGCCTTGTTCTCAGCCATCACAGCCTCGGCACGGATGGGCAGAGAGGTGATGTTGTTGGCCTTCAGGGTGTTGGCCACGGTGTGCAGCATTGCCTCCTGCAGATTTGCACGGACGAGCAGGTTGCGGCCGGTGACAGCCTCGATGCGGCGGATACCGGCGGCAACAGAGGATTCGCTGACGATCTTGAAGCCGCCAATCTGGGCGGTGTTCTTGACGTGGGTACCGCCGCAGAACTCGGTGGACCAGCCCTCGATGTTCACAACGCGGACGACCTTGCCGTACTTCTCGCCGAACAGGGCCATTGCGCCCAGCTTCTTGGCCTCCTCGATGGGCATCTCCTTGACGGTGACGTTCATCGACTCGTAGATCTTATCGTTGACGATCTTCTGCACCCGGGCCAGCTCCTCAGGCGTGACGGCGCTGAAGTGGGTGAAGTCGAAGTGGGTGATCTCCGCATCCTGATAGGAGCCTGCCTGATGGACGTGGTCGCCCAGGACCTCACGCAGGGCAGCCTGCAGCAGATGGGTCGCGGTGTGGTTGCGGCAGACGGACATCCGGTATTCCTTGTCCACCTGAGCGTTCAGGTGGTCGCCCACCTTGACGATGCCGCTCTCCAGCACGCAGGTGTGGACGTAGTAGCCCTTGGGGGTCTTTTTCACGTCCAGCACACGCAGGCTGCACTCGGGGCCGGTCAGCAGGCCGTTGTCCGCCACCTGACCGCCCATCTCAGCGTAGAACGGGGTCTTGTCCAGAACCACCAGCACGCCGTCCTTTGCCTCCTCATCGGTGGCAATGGCATCGGTCAGGGTCTCCTCGTCGCTCAGGGCAACCACAACGCCGGTGTCGTTCAGGGTCTCATAGCCGGTAAAGACAGTGGGCTCAACGGTCAGGCCGCCGAACAGGTCCTCGCTCCAACCGGAGATGTTCTTCTTCAGGCGCTCGGCACGGGCGCGCTCCTTCTGCTTCTTCATCTCAGCATGGAAGCCGTCCTCATCGATCTCAATGCCCTGCTCGGCAGCGATCTCCTTGGTCAGGTCGAGGGGGAAGCCGAAGGTATCGTTCAGCTTGAACACGTCCAGACCCTTGAGCAGGTGCTGGTGTGCCTTTTCCAGGCCGTCGATCATGTTGTTCAGGATGTTCATACCGGCATCGATGGTGCGGGCAAAGTTTGCCTCCTCGGTGCCGATGACCTTCTTGATATAGGCATCGTGCTCACGCAGCTCGGGGTAAGCGCTCTCGCTGGACTGGATGACCGTCTCCACCAGCTCCACCAGGAAGGGGCGGGAGATGCCCAGCATCCGGCCATGGCGGGCAGCGCGGCGGAGCAGACGGCGCAGAACGTAGCCGCGGCCCTCGTTGGAGGGCAGGATGCCGTCAGACACCATGAAGGTGCAGCTGCGGATGTGGTCAGTGATGACACGGATGGAGATGTCATCCTTGGCGTTCTCACCGTAGGTCTTACCGGCAATGTGCTCCACATGGTGCAGCACGCTCTGAACGGTATCCACCTCAAACAGGTTGCCCACGCCCTGCATCACGCAGGCCAGACGCTCCAGACCCATGCCGGTATCGATGTTGGGGCGTGCCAGACGCTCGTAGTGGCCCTTGCCGTCGGCGTCGAACTGGCTGAACACCAGGTTCCAGATCTCCATATAGCGGTCGCAGTCACAGCCCACGCCGCAGGTCGGCTTGCCGCAGCCGTACTCGGGGCCGCGGTCAAAGTAGATCTCAGAGCAGGGGCCGCAGGGGCCGGAGCCGTGCTCCCAGAAGTTGTCCTCCTTGCCCAGACGCACCATGTGGTCCGGAGCAATGCCCACCTTCTTGGTCCAGATATCGTAAGCCTCGTCGTCCTCTTCGTAGACGGAGATGTGCAGCTTATCCTTGGGGATAGCCATCCACTCGTCGCTGGTCAGGAACTCCCATGCCCAGGGAATGACCTCCTCCTTGAAGTAATCCTGGAAGGAGAAGTTGCCCAGCATCTCAAAGAAGGTGCCGTGGCGGGCAGTGATGCCCACGCGCTCGATATCCGGAGTACGGATGCACTTCTGGCAGGTGGTCACACGATGGCGGGGAGGCTCTTCCTGAGCCAGGAACCACTTTTTCATGGGGGCCATGCCGCTGTTGATCAGCAGCAGGCTGGGGTCGTTCTTCGGCACCAGCGGGAAGCTGTCCAGACGCAGGTGGCCCTTGCTCTCAAAGAAGCTCAGGTACTTTTCACGCAGTTCATTCAAACCGGTCCATTGCATAGGTTTTCTCTCCTCGATTGTCCTTGGCGTTTGCACGTCAGATTTATGATTATGGCAGACGGGGCGGGTGGGCGCAGAAAACAAAAAACAGCCCCATCCCAAAAGGGACGAGGCTGCCTGTAAACTGCTCCGTGGTACCACCCAAATTGCAAAGGATAAAATGTGTCCCCTGCCGCTTTCGGCGCGTTAACGCTGCGCTGCGTCCGACTTGTGTCGCCGGAAGCTCCGGGGCGGCACGAAACGAGACCTGCCGGAGCGCCTTGCAGCTGGGAGCGCTCTCTCTGGGCGGCGGTGTGCATTTCTGACCCCATCATTGCCATCTGTCATAATTCACGTTTTGCCGCAAAGGCGCATATTCGTCCTTTGCGTACACTTAAATTATAGCATAGGCTCTGCGTTTGTCAACTCTTTTCCGGCAAAAACCTTTCCTCATAGACAAGGCAGGCCAGCGGCAGCGCCTGAGAAGTCACGGCACCCAGATGCGGCGCACTTCCTGCACCTTGCCGCCCTGCACCACCAGCGTGGTATTATACACTGTCCAGTTATCCGGGTCTGCATTGATGGCAGCTGCCACGGCAGAAGCCCCGGTGGTCTCCACCGCTTCGGCCTGCGGGTCAGCAGAACTGTCCTTCAGCACCACGTCCTCGGCCAGCGGCAGCGTCTTTTCGCCCATCTCATAGTAGACAGGATAGTCGTCAAAGGTCATCGTGCGGTAGGTGTCATCGTCCAGCAGCAGGTCAAGACCGTACTGCTCCTCCATGCCGCCGTTGATGCTTACAAGATGGTACTGGTCATTCTTCTCGATGCTCTCCACTGCAACGGTCACAAACTGGTTCCATGCAGCCCCCTCTTCGTGGAGGGTGATCTGATCCCCAACGGAAAGGTTTTCAATATCCTCTTTTTTATAGAGGTCATAGCTGAAGATCTTTGCGGTCAGGCTGCCATCCTGCACACCAGAGGTGATCTCCGCCGGAATAAAGGTGACCGTATCCTCCCTGTCGAGGTCATCCAGCGTCCACGTCAGCATGTTGATGGGTTCTGTCACACCTTCCTCAGCCACATGGGAGGAGGCCGGCACCGCACTGGATGCGGGGGTGTTGGCGGGGGCACCGGAGCTGCCGCAGGCCGTCAGTGCGATACCCGCAGCCAGAACAGCCAGAATCTTATATTTCAGGTTCATAAAAATACCTTCTTTCTTGACGCGGTAGATTTATTCCGCTACAATAAAAACGATTCAAAGACACATTCTATTTCAAAATAGAGAGGAAAATTTCCGTGAAAATCTTAAAAGTAAAATGTCTGGCCCCCACCCGGCTCGACAACTATCTGATGCAGCAGTTCCCGGCACTGAACCCGGGCCGCCTGAACAAGGCTCTGCGGGAGAACAAGATCAAGCTGAACGGCAAAAAGCAGCCCCTTTCCACCCGCGTAATGGCGGGCGACGAGATCAAGCTGTTCATTCTGGACGAGGTGCTGGATGCCGACAAGCGGGTGGAAGGCCCGGCGTGGAAGAACGCCCGCGGCCCGGCACAGGTCATCTACGACTGCCCGCAGATCCTTGTGGTGAACAAGCCTGCAGGCCTTGCCGTAGACGGCCCCGAGGACGACACCCTGCTCAACCGTGCTCTGCTCTACCTCAACCAGCAGGGCGAGTACAAGGAGAACGATCTGTACACTCCGGCCCTCTGCCACCGGCTGGACACCGGCACCAGCGGCTTGGTCATCATCGCCAAGACCCCCGAGGCCGAGCAGCTGTTCCTTGAGGTCATCAAGAACCGCGAGGTCAAAAAGACCTACCTCTGCGTCACCTTTGGCCGCCCCACCCCGCCGGACGGCACCCTGGGCGGCTACCTGCTCAAGGATGCAGACCGTGGCATCGTGAAGATCGTGCCCGACAAGCAGCCCGGTGCCAAGGACGTGGAGACCCAATATGAGACCGTTGCCGTCTCCGGCCGTCTGGCCCTGCTCAAGGTCCGGCTCATCACCGGCCGCACCCATCAGATCCGTGCCCACATGGCAAGCATCGGCTGCCCCATCCTTGGCGACAGCAAGTATGGCAACAACACCGCCAACCGGGAGCTCAAGCTGAAATATCAGGCTCTCTGCGCCTGGGAGCTGGTCCTCCCCCGCTTCACCTCCCCCGACTTCGCCGACCTCTCCGGCAAGACCTTCCGCGCACCGAAGCCCTGGTATTACCAGCAGGTACTGGATGGAACGTTGAAGTAATTTTTTGATATGCAGCAAAAAGCGGCACCTCTCCGTACAAACGGAAAGATGCCGTTTTTCTTACTTATTTGCTTGAAAAATACTCATCACAGAATGCAAACCAAAGTTTTTCATAATCCTCATGCTTTACCTCAATCAATTGATACGGAGATACAATATTCCGTTTGATAGCTTCTGCTGCAAAATCTCTGACATAATCGCCAGCCTCTGTATAAAATCCATACACATTTTGGATTTCTTTTTCAGCTGCCACAAACAATCGTGTATGACCATCCACGGAAACATTATGGCCTTCCCAATTCACAAGCGGAATTATCAAGTCTTCTTCTGTATGAACAAAGTCACTTACAGCTTGCTTTTTGATTTCATCCACATAAAACTGTGAAGGCTGAATCTCTGCCATAGGAATCTTCACTAGTTCTACCGCAGGGTATGTTTTCACCAGATTATTTGTTTCGTCCCAAAAATTCGTAATATGTTCGGCATAAAATCGAAATTCATCTATCACAGCTTCATAGAAATTCGAGTTCTTTCCTCTTATAATCGCATCTGTTTTCGACACAATTTCCACTTCATACGGGTCATCTCCAACAAGAAATGCTCCATGTTGATTCAGAACTTTTTTCAAAAATCGATCATCCAGATATGTGTTTACTCGATTTACTCCAGGCATATATTCTTTTTGCTTCATCGTTTTATATTTCATCCTTTTATCTTATCGGCCCCACCGATTTCCCGAACCACCAGCTTCATCTTACCATAGTTTCTGTTCTGTGGCAACAAAAAGCGGCACCTCTCCGTGCAAACGGAAAGATGCCGCGTTTCTTGTTCCTATACGCTCAAATCAGAAGTCCTTATCCTTCCGAATCTCGAACTCCATGCCGTGGATATTTTCCTTCCGCGCAACATCATACTCGTAGCCCGGGAAGTCTTTGCGAATCGTTATCGTGTTCAGGCAGTCATAACCCAGCTTTCGATACAGCCGAATCGCTGCTTCGTTTCGGGCGGCAGCTTCGATGTAAAGGGAAACCGAATACTGCTTCACGATTTCTTCCAGCTGGTGAATTGCTTCACTGCCAAAACCATGACCCTGCCATTCCGGTAGGATAAATAAATCTTCCAACCAGTCCATTTTCCCACCACGGCTTCCCAAGTGAGCAAAGCCCAGAGTGGTTTCTTCGTTCTGGATAAAATAGATTGCATGGCCTTGCTTTGTCCAGTTCTGCAAATCTTCCAGCGCTTCCACTTCGCTCTGGTCATAATGGCTGTGCGCTTTCCAGAAGCCCTGAATCAGCGGAATGATTTGCGTTTCTTCGTTCGTGTATTGCTTTAGTGTAATCATAACAGATTCCTCTATAATTTCAGTTATCCCCGCCTTCGCTGACCACCACCGATTTCATCATATCATATTTCATCCACTTTCGCAATAAACCGCAGAATCTTCTGCTTCTTTTCTGCGGCAGCGCCGCAAATCAACAAACCCCTGAAAATTCGGAAAGAGATCTTCACGCCGTAGGCGGGAATCTCCCGATTTTCAGGGGTTTGTCTACTTCTTTGGGGTTCCAAGGGGCGAGCAGCCCTTTGGCCGTGCCTCCCGCGCTTCGGAAGTAGCGGGCGCTTTTCTGGTACTCTTTTGGCGCGCAAAAGAGTACATATCATCTTCAGATGCGCACCATATCCCGGGTGATCTCGGCCAGAGAGTGCGCGCCGCACATCTGCATGGTATCAGCCAGCTCGGCGGCGATCTTGTCGATGTAGCACTTCACGCCTTCCTCGCCGCCGCCGTAGACTGCGGTGACAAAGGGGCGGCAGATGAGCACAGCGTCAGCACCCAGAGCCAACGCCTTGAACACATCCACGCCGGAGCGGATGCCGCCATCCACCAGAATCTTCACACCGCTGCCCTTGAGGGCCTCAGCGATCTCCGGCAGGACCTCGGCGGTGGCGGGGCACTGATCCAACACACGGCCGCCGTGGTTGGAGACCACGATGGCAGCAGCACCGGCTTCCTTGGCCTTGAGGGCACCCTTGACGGTCATCACACCCTTGACGATGAAGGGGCGCTCGGCCAGCTTGACGATCTCGGCCAGCTCGGCAACGCTCTTGCTGCCGGCGGGCGGGGTCATATTCTTCAGGAAGGGCAGACCGGCGGCATCCACGTCCATGGCAACGGCAAAGCAGCCGCTGGCCTTGGCCTGCTCCATCTTGGCCTTGACAGTGTCAATGTTCCAGGGCTTGATGGTGGGCACACCGCAGCCGCCTGCAGCGCCAATGGCCTTGGTGGCCATAGTCATCACGTCGGGGTTGGTGCCGTCACCCGTAAAGGCGGCAATGCCGTTTTCGGCACAGGCGCGCACCAGCACGTCATTGTAGGTCATATCGGTGTAGGTGTCGGAATAGTGGAGGTTTACCGCACCCACAGGGCCTGCAAAGAAGGGATACTTGAAGGTTTTGCCAAACAGCTCCACACCGGTGTCGGGGGTGCCGTTCTCGCACAGGGTGTCCATGTTCACCCGGATCTCCGCCCACTTATTATAATTGCGGATGGCCGTATCGCCCACGCCTTTGGCACCGGGGCCGGGGATCTGGTTTTTGCAGGCCACACCGTTGCACACGGGGCAGGCCTTGCAGTACTGCCCGATGCACTGGCGGGCATTGTTCAAAACATCAGCGTAATTCATATTGCATCCTCCTGTTCAGGCTCTCTTTTTCGAGCGGAACCTGCAAATTCCAACCGTTCTCTGCCCACATCATAGTCCGTTTTTATGGGTTCGTCAAGGGGATCAGCGGGTCCCGCTTTTTCTAGCGAAAAAATGTATGGCGCAGACACGTCGATTTTTAGATTTTTCAAAATTTTTCAAAAAAATCCTTGACAAAAGTCATCCTTTCAGGTATTATAGTGGAGCGCTGAGGGCCACGGCCCGAAACGCTGAAAACTGAAGATGTGGAAAGATGGCTGAGTTGGTCTAAGGCGCACGACTGGAAATCGTGTAACGTGTCAAAAGCGTTCTGGGGTTCGAATCCCCATCTTTCCGCCAGAAACCCCGGAACGAATGTTCCGGGGTTTTTCTGTTGACGTAAAAAGGAGTTTCTACAATGTCTGCTGCTATTACGATTGCAATGCCGCGCATGGTGCCGAACCAGCTGCTGGCGGATGCCCACGCAAAATATCCTGAAAGCCTTGCCCGGGCCGGGGCAGAAATGCGCTGGATCGAGCTGGACGACCCCGACAAAGCCGTGCAGGATGCGCTGGCCTGTGACGGCCTGCTGCTGCCGGGCGGCGGCGACATCGACCCGAAATTCTACGGGCAGGAGCGCATCCCTGCCTGCGGTGAGCCCAACGTCCTGCGGGATACCGCCGAGCCGCTGCTGCTGCGCGCCTTCCTTGCCGCCGACAAGCCGGTGCTGGCCATCTGCCGGGGCATCCAGCTGATGAATGTTGCGCTGGGCGGCGATCTGTATCAGGACATCAAACCCTTTGAGCACGTCCCCCACAACGACCATTGGGGCAAGATCCACACCGTCACCGTGCGGCGGGACACCCTGCTCTCCCGCATTCTGGGGCAGGATACCGTACTGGTCAACAGCCAGCACCATCAGGCGGTGGACAAGGTCGCCCCCGGCCTTGTGCTGTCGGCCCTGAGCGAGGACGGCATCGTGGAGGGCATTGAGAAGCCGGACGCAAAGTTCTGCCTGGGCGTGCAGTGGCACCCTGAGTGGCTCAGCGCTGCCGACCCCGCCATGCAGGGGATTTTTGATGCCTTTGTGGCGGCCTGCAAATAAATTATAAAAAAATCAAAGCCAACTTGAACGATTTTTAAGCTCTGGATCGTATTCCTTATAAAGAGAACAGGAGGTTCTGCCATGAAATCTTCCAAAAAGCGTTCCCGCGCCGTGGTCACGGTGGTGGCCTGCATTCTGGCGGTGTGTCTGGTGGCTGCGCTGGTCCTTTTCAGTCTGGTCAACAGCAAAGTCCGTGCCTTACAAAAGGGTGCGGCCTTTGAGTTCAGCTATAACATCACCGCACAGGACAGTTCCAGTACCCCGGCCCTGTACAATATTCTGAAACAGGTGGGTGCAACCTCCGGCGATGTGGCCGGGCTGTATTCGCCGGGGCAGCTGCAATTGTACCTGTACCCCTCCGGCGGGCTTGCCCGCGCCGAGACCGGCGGCACCGACTTTTTCACCGACCTCTATATTGATGCCAACGACACCTACTTCGATGCCGGGCGGCTCTACCGCACCCTGCGAGATTCCATCGCGGACAGCGTGCCGCTGGTGGGTGCGTTCCTGCCGGAGTGGTCTCTGCCCAACTACATCACGCAGGCCCAGCTGGCAAAGATCCTCGGCGTGCCCAACACGCAGGTGGCCATGCAGGAGATGTCCGGCTATACCATGACCCTTAGCCGCCAGTGCGTCGTCCACCCCGATTATGCCAAAAAGGGCTACACCTACTACCAGTTCCCGTCTGAGGGGGAGGACGCGGCTGTCCTTGTGGTGGGCCTGCCGCTGAAGTCCCTGCTCTTCGATGACACCATCCCCGTGGATGTGCATGTGGAGATTCCCGCCCACGGTGTCAACGCAACCCTGAGCGGCACACTGAAAGCCGGTGTCAACAGCCTTTCGGCTCCCGTCAGTGTCATTTCCGACAGCGACATCGATTCCATTGTCCAGCTCCGGGAACGTCTGGAGCAGTTTGCCGATCTCATCAACACAGCGTTAAAGCGTGTGCAGTAACAAAAAAGCAGAGCCGTGCAGCGTTTGAACTGCACGGCTCTTATCTATTTCAGCGCTTATGCTCAATGTGTTCCTGGATCCATTTGCCGCCATCACCGCTGCCCACCGCACTGTTATAGACAATGCCGGTCAGCTCGCTGGTCAGGTCGGACTTCATCTTTTTGTACTCCTGCTCTGCCTGATCCGCAACGCTCTGGTCACGGCCATTGTCCCGCAGGTACTGGCGCAGCTCTTTCAGGATGGCGTTGAACTCCTTGTCACACTCGCCCTGAACACTGGTCAGCTTGGCAGTTTTAGAAACCACGATGGAGACCTTCATCCCCAGATTGCGCTCCTCCACCGGGTGGGAGATGTACTCATCGTAGGCCTCGTAGATCACGCCGTAGAGCTTGGATTCCGTCTGCTTCTTCAGGTTCTGCAGCTGGCGGATGTAGCTGTCGATCTTGGCATCCACCTCATTCTCCGAAGCAGCGGAGCTGCTGGAGGCATGGCTGCTGCCGGGGGCCTGACTGCTGGCCGCATGGCTGCCGGAAGCCGCAGAGGACGCGGGCACCGAGTGTGCAGCACTGGAACCGGACACTGCGGAGCTCACGCTGTCCGCCTTGCTTGCGCTGGCGGCAGAGGAGGCCTCACTGGACGAAGCTGTCTCCGAAGAGGAAATGCCAAGTTCCTCTTCCAGCTGTTCCAAAAAGGACGAAACCGGGGATTCTCCTGTTGCTTCACTGCTGACGGCGCTCTCGCTGGAGGCGGCGGCGCTGGAGGGTCCCTCAGCTTCCCCGCCGGGCAGAGCGGAGGACGGCACAGAGCTGGCCTGCGCCTCGGACACAGGGGTGCTTTTCCGCATCCCTGTCAGGATCAAAGCAGCTGCCACGGCCACCACAAGAACGATGACCGCAGCCAGCTGGTAAATTTTCTTTTTCTGCATCTGGTACAAAATTCTCCCACTTCAGATTTCGTTCCCGGACTTTTGCCACGCAGGAACAGGTCTATCATATCATCCCCGGGGGAGAATTTCAATGGATAAATCGTGAAAAATGTCGCCTAACTGCCTTTTTATAACTGGATTTCGTCCCATTTCACAGCCTGCCGGAGACGCGGTCAGTCTTTTTTCACGGCCACAAGAACGCGGATCTTTCCACCCGCCGCGCTGCCGTGGGCATCGTACCAGCCGATGAGGCTGTAATCCTCGGCGTTGATCTGAGAAAGGGTGGTGGCGTAATACTTGCCCTTGTACCACAGATACACCTGCATGTCATCGGCAGTCTCATAGCGGGTGGAGCCGCTCCGCACCGAGGCCGCCCCCAGCTGATCCACCGTGACCGGGAGCAGCTGGGCCATGGTGCCCACACTGCCGGAAGCAGTCTTGCGCACCGAGATGCCGCCCGCCAGCACGGGATACTTCACGCTGGTCTTATAGGTGGTCTGCTCACCGTTGACGTAGCAGACATAGTTTGCGCCGCTGCTCAGGTAATCCAGCACCGAGCTGACCACGCCCGTGGTGCTGTTGGCACCGATCTTGAGCAGATAGCTTGCCAGGCTGGCTGCGGTGCTGATGAGGTTGGTCACATCATCCAGCACCCCGTCCCGGATATCCGGATCATCCTCCGCGATCAGAATGGTCTGCTCTGCCATGGTCTTCTCCCCTTTTTGTCATTCTCGGTTCTAGTATAACAGCAGTTTCCTGCATTTTCCATGAAATTTTTCTAAGGATTTCTTAAGAAAACGCTTCTTCCGGTCAGCCCCTGCTGCAGGGACAGAAAAAAGGCATCCTCGCACTTCACAGAACGAGGATGCCTTTCTCAAAACGGTTTTCTGCCCCAAAGCGCCCGCTCCGGCGTGGAGCCGGGCCGGGTCTCCGGCGCAGAGGCTTACATTGTAAACTGGACGGCGCAGAAGGCTGCATAGATGCAGAGCAGCAGCACACCCTGCCAGCGGGAGAGCCTGCCCTTGAGCAGAGCGGGCACGGTCAGGAGGATCATGACCGCGAACATCACGGGCAGATCCATGACCAGAGAGGAATTGATGCCCATGATGGTGGAGTTCTGCGGGATGCTGAAAGGCGACACTGTGATGGACATGCCGCTGACCAGCACCAGATTGAACACGTTGGCACCAATGACATTGCCCAGCGAGAGGGATCCGTGGCCCTTTGCCAGCGAGGTGATCGCCGTGACCAGCTCAGGCAGAGAGGTGCCCAGCGCCACAAAGGTCAGGGCAATGACGGATTCCGGCACACCCAGCGCCTGCGCGATCAGAGTGCCGTTGTCCACCAGCAGGTTTGCGCCCACAGCGATCAGGGCCGCGCCGAGGATGAGCAGGCCGATCTCCTTGGCAAAGGACATTTCCTTTTCCGGCTCGTCCTCATCGTCTTCCGGGGCGGGGGCGTTTTTCATAGCCAGCACATTGCAGACCATGTAGGCCACGAACATTGCCAGCAGCACAATGCCGATGGGGCGGCTGAAGTAGCCGGTGGTGTAGGCCACGCCCGCATACAGGGCCGCTGCCACAAAGAAGAACAGCACCGGCACCCGCAGGCTCTTGGGGTCCACCTTGCCCGGGCGGACCGCAATGGTGATGGCCGCGATCAGGGCCGCGTTGCAGATGACCGAGCCGATGGCGTTGCCATAGGCGATCTCGCCGTGGCCGGTCATGGCCGAGGTGGTGGAGACCATGACCTCAGGCAGAGTGGTGCCGATGGACACCACCGTGGCACCGATGAGCAGCTCCGGCACCTTGAAGCGGCGGGCGATGCCGGTTGCACCGTCCACGAACCAGTCGCCGCCCTTGATGAGGCAGAGCAGGCCCACGATAAACAATAATACAGGGATCAGCATATAAAATCTCTCCTTTTTAATCCAAAAAGTATTATACCTGTTTCCCCTGCAAAACGCAAGCAAAATCGTGTATTTTTACCCAGCCTTCTCCACCTTTTTGGCGTTGGGGTAGATGCGCTCCATCCGGGCATTGTCAAAATGCTCATCCAGCAGCACATCCACCGCATTGGCCGGAGCCGCGCCGCTGGTGCGGGCATCGTAGCGGGCCAGTGCCAACGCACTGGTCACAAGGTTCACGGCTATGAACACAGCCAGCAGAGCGGTCATCCAGGGGCGGATCCTGCGCTTGACCGCCTTCATCCCCTTTGCCACCAGTGGGTAGCCATAGCGGATCCAGGTCACGGCCGCAATGCCCCAGAAGAAGCAGTACAGCAGGTTGATGCGCCCGCCCAGATTGAACTTGAAGCCGCTGTAATCCCAGAACACGGTGCCAAACAGCAGCTCTGTCACGGCGCTGCACACATACTCATACGCACCGCCCAGGATCACACCGAACCAGAAGATGCGGCTCTCGCTCTTCTGTTCGCCGCCCCGCAGCAGGATGGCGGCCAGCACAAGCGCCAGCCCCCACACCACGCTGAACGGGCCCCAGACCAGGCTGGAACGGCTCATCCAGACCCCGGCGGTGATGCGGCAGAAGATGGTCTCCACCACATCTCCGAGGAAAGCCCCGATGACAAAGAGCCAGAGCAGGTCGGCAAGGGAGAGCTGCTTTTCGGCACTGGTGGTGGGCTCCGGACGGGCCGCAGTGGGGTACGCCCGCTGAATCCGCTTTTCCACGCTGGCGGTAATTTTCTGCCGCAGCCTCTCCGAGCCCCTGCCCAGCTCCCGATTCAGCTGCTCGAGCCGTGGGTGGCGGTTCGCATACCGGCTGACCACCACCATGGCAGAGATCTGGTCAAGGACGGCCAGCGCCATGCCGACCCATACCACAGCGTGGAACAGCAGCGGCGGCAGGTGGGCGCAGAGCCGGAACAGCAGGTCGTTGCCCCAGCGGACTGCCGCCATGCCCAGCAGACCCCACAGCAGGGAGTATTGCAGGCAGACATAGCCGTCCAGATTGAACTTTTTATCGGAGTAGTCCCACCAGCGGCGGTGGTGGATCCGTTCCAGCAGCTTGGCGGTCAGCCACTCCACCACCGTGGCATAGATCATGCTGCCGAAGAACAACGCCGCCAGGCTGGTGCGCTGGTCGTTCAGGCCGATGGTGATGAGCACTCCTGCCGTGCCGTACACAAAGCAGAAGGGGCCGGAGGCCACGCCGCGGTTGGTGAACCGGCGGCCCTTTGCGGTTGCAACAACGGTCTCGCCTATCCAGCCCAAAAAGGAATATACCAGATAAATTACACAAAGAGTATAGAGATTCAGGTTCATAGCGCTCCTTTCCCGGAACAAAAAGGGGCCGGGAAGCGGCGTTCCCGACCCCTTTGTTCAGTTTACGAATTACAGCTGGCTCTTATACAGTGCCTCGATCTCCTCCACGCTGGTATCGCGGGGGTTGCCGGGGCGGCAGGCATCTGCAAAAGCAGACTCGGCCAGGAAGTGGATGTCCTCTTCCTTCAGGATGCCCTGCAGGTTTGCGGGGATGCCCACATCCGCGCTCAGCTGCTTGACGGCGGCGATGGTGGCATCGGCGGCCTCGACATCGTTCATCTCGTCGATGCCCTTCACGCCCATGGCCTTGCCGACCGCGCGGTAACGCTCCCCGGCAACGGTCTTGTTGTACTCCAGACCCACCGGCAGCAGGATGGCGCAGGCCACGCCGTGGGGGGTATCATACAGAGCGGACAGGCCGTGTGCCATGGAGTGGACGATGCCCAGACCCACATTGGAGAAGCCCATACCGGCGATGTACTGGCCCAGAGCCATGCCCTCGCGGCCCTCCGGGGTGTTCTGCACGGCACCGCGCAGGTTCTCGCTGATGAGCTTGATGGCTTCCAGATGGAACATATCGGAGATGGTGCAGTGGCCCTTGGTGATGTAGCCCTCGATGGCGTGGGTCAGGGCGTCCATGCCGGTAGCGGCGGTCAGGCCCTTGGGCATGCTGGACATCATATCGGGATCGACAACGGCGATCTCGGGGATGTCGTTGGTGTCCACGCAGACGAACTTGCGCTTCTTCTCGACATCGGTGATGACGTAGTTGATCGTGACCTCGGCAGCGGTGCCGGCGGTGGTGGGCACCGCAATGGTGAACACGGCGTGCTTCTTGGTGGGGGCAACGCCCTCCAGGCTGCGGACGTCCGCGAACTCGGGGTTGTTGATGATGATGCCGATGGCCTTGGCGGTATCCATGGAGGAGCCGCCGCCGATGGTGACGATGCAGTCAGCCTCGGCAGCCTTAAAGGCGGCAACGCCGTCCTGAACGTTCTGGATGGTGGGGTTGGGCTTGATCTCGCTGTAAACGCTGTAGGCAAAGCCGGCGGCGTCCAGCAGATCGGTGACCTTCTTGGTGACGCCGAACTTGATCAGATCGGGGTCAGAGCAGACGAAAGCCTTCTTGTAGCCGCGGGCGGTCAGTTCGGGAACGATGTTCTCGATTGCGCCGTGGCCGTGGTAGGAAATAGTGTTCAGTACAATACGACTTGCCATAGAAATTCTCTCCTTTTATTGTATCGGCTGTTTGCCGATGATTCCCATGTTCTGCCTTTATTATACCGTTATTTTTTTGACAGCGCCATTTAGAAAAGTGGCGGGGTGTTTGGGAAAATTCCACAAACAAAAAAAGCTTCCCCCGAGGGGGAAGCTGTCATCGAAGGTGACTGATGCGGGCAAAGTCTGTCATTGCAGCCCTTAGGCAACACCGCACAATTCCCGCCTTACGGCTTAAGCACCGCTCCGGCGGCTGCGGCACGGCATCTGCGTTGCCAAAATGCTCGATAAGACATCCAGTATTATCTGCGCTTTTGGCTT
>OCHC01001116.1_pt1 | contig 22771 bp, 20 predicted proteins | sample 1538641 | NCBI WGS metagenome assembly OCHC01 (sample SAMN04571714, study PRJEB22368) | human gut metagenome | biome: human gut; material: stool | host: Homo sapiens | place: Luxembourg | collected 2012-08-17
TGCTCGTTATGCGGACGGCCGCCGCATGATCCCCGAAGCGCCGTGCGGTCTGCCCGCCGAAGGGCGATTTCCCGCGTCCGGTTTTGCATGAAGGAGTCCTGATAGGCTCCTTTTTTGTTGTTTTCGTCAGAAAACCGGGAAAAACAGAAAACTTTTTTTGTTTTATAAGTTTTGACGCGTATATTTGCATCCGTATCAATCGGATTGGATCATGGATCAGAAGGAACGAATCATAGAACAGGCGATGCACATGTTCGTCTCGCAGGGCATCAAGTCGGTGCGCATGGACGACATCGCGCAGCAGCTGGGGGTATCGAAACGGACGCTCTACGAATTGTTCGGCGACAAGGAGGGGCTGCTCTACCTGGCGATGGACCGCTATTTCGAAAAGAAACGCATCGAGCGCGCCGCGGTGTGCGCCCATGCGCGCAACGTGCTCGAAGCGATGTTCATGGTGCTGGGCGGCGTGATGGACAACGCCGAAGTCATCCAGCGGCTGCTGAACAACCTGCGCAAGTTTTACCCGGCGGTGCACGACAAGATGACGCGCGAAGGCACCGCCAAGAGCCGCCGCGACTTGCAGGAGATGCTGGAAAAGGGGATTGCCGACGGGCTGTTCGTCGACACGATCAATCTCGATCTGGCCATTTCGGTGCTTTACTACACGGCTTCGGCCATCACCGTGCGCAAGGACCTCATTCTGCCCGCGGGCATGACCGAGCGCGAGGCGTTCGTGCAGATCATCAGCAATTTTTTCTGCGGCATCTCCACGACCAAGGGGCTGCTGCTCGTCGACGACTACCTGAAACGCTACGAGCCTGCCAAAACCGTTCACCGGATGCAATAGCCGGCGCGAAGGGGGCGGGGACTGAAATATCCGTCCGTTCCGTTCGTCCGCATAAATGATAATGACAACATAATTTTACCGAATAATGATGAAACGACTTTTTTTGATCATCGCCTTTTGGGCGGCGGGCGTCGCCGGCGCTTCGGCGCAGATGCGGCTGACGCTTCCCCAGGCGCTGGATCTCGCCTTGAGCGAAAACCCGACCGTCAAGGTCGCGGAGATGGAGGTGCAGCGTTACGACTACGTGAAGCGCCAGACGTGGGGCAACCTGCTGCCGCAGATTTCGGCGTCGGGCAGCTACACCCGTTCGATCGTGAAGTCCGAGATGCGCGGCGGCATTTCGTTCGGAGCCGATAACACCTTCGCCGTGCAGGGCGACCTGTCGCTGCCGCTCTTCGCGCCGTCGGTCTACCGCACGCTGAAGATGAACGACGCGCAGATGGCCACGGCCGTGGAGGCCGCACGCGCCTCGCGCATCGACCTGACGGCCGAGGTGAAGAAGGCCTTTTACAACATCCTGCTCGCCGAGCAGTCGCTCGCGGTGCTCCGCGAGTCGGAGGCCACGGTGCAGCGCACGGTCGACGATACGCAGGTGCAGTACAAGCACGGGCTGGCCTCGGAATACGACCTGCTGACCGCGCAGGTGCAGTTGAGCAACCTCAAGCCCACGATCCTCCAGACCGAGAATTCGATCAAGCTGGCCAAGCTGATGCTCAAGATGTACCTCTCGATTCCCGAGGATGTGGAGATCGAGGTGGTGGGCGAGCTGGACGCCCTGCGCGACGACGTGCTGGCCGGGACGGACGGGCTGACCACCGACGTGACGGACAACTCCGACCTGCGCTCGCTCGAATTGCAGGAGGAGGTTCTCCGGCGTTCGCTCAAGGCGGCCAATGCGGGACGCATGCCGACGCTCGCAGCCTTCGGGTCGGCCTCCTATACGGGTAACGACATGGAGCCTTTCAATTTCGGCGGCGCCGCCGCGACGGACGATTCCCGGTATTTCTGGACCCATCCGATTTCGGTCGGCCTGCAACTGTCGGTCCCCATCTTTTCGGGCCTGACGAAGATGAACAGGTCGCGCGAGCTGAAAAACCAGATTTCGCAACTGTCGCTCCAGCGCAGCTACGCCCGGCAGCAGATCGACGTGCAGGTGCGCTCGGCGCTGAACGACCTGCTGACCGCCCGCGAGACGATGTACGCCCAGGAGCTGACCGTCGAGCAGGCCCGCAAGGCCTACAAGATCTCCGACACCCGTTACCGGGCGGGCGCGGGGACGATCCTCGAACTCAACAGCGCGCAGCTCTCGCAGACGCAGGCGCAGCTGAACTTCTCGCAGGCGATCTACGATTACCTTTCGGCCAAGGCCGAGTACGACCGCATCGTCGGCCGCGAACACGGAAATAAATAAAAAACAGGATAAAGAACATATGAAAAAAATCGTGATTTTGTGCATCGCCGCCGTCTCTTTCGCCGGCTGCACGGGTAAGAAAGGCGTGACCGCCGTTGCGGAAGACAAAGGCGTGCTGACCAAAAGCGCCGTTGCCGAAGAGGCTTCGGTGCAGCTCACGGAGGTCTTCACCTCCGAGATCGAGCCTTACAAGGAGAACGACATCACTCCGGCGGCTTCGGGCGTGCACATCGACAGGATTTACGTCGAGGTGGGCGATCCGGTGCGCGAGGGGCAGCTCGTCGTGACGCTCGATCCCACGCAGTACACCCAGCAGCTGGTGCAGCTGAAGACCGTCGAGGACGACTACAACCGCCTGCTGCCGGTCTACGAGGCCGGAGGCATTTCGACCCAGCAGATCGAGCAGGCCAAGGCCCAGCTGGACGTGCAGCGCGAGGTGGTCGCCAACCTCAAGAAGAACATCGAGGTGCGTTCGCCCATTTCGGGCGTCGTCACGGCCCGCAACTACGAGTCCGGCGACCTGTTCGCCCAGCAGCCGATCCTGCACATCATGCAGATCGACCCGCTGAAGGTCATCGCCAACATTTCGGAGCAGTACTTCCCCAACGTGAAGGTGGGCATGCCGGTGAAGCTGGCCGTCGACATCTTCCCCGACGAGGAGTTTACGGGCACGGTGTCGCTGATCTATCCGGCGCTCGACCCCACGACCCGCACCTTCAAGGTCGAGGTCAAGGTCCCCAACGCCAAACGCACGCTGCGTCCGGGCATGTACGCCCGAACGACCTTCGACATGGGCAGCAAGGAGGGCGTGATGGTTCCCGACGTGGCCGTGCAGAAGCAGGTCGGCTCGGCCGAGCGTTACCTCTACGTCATCGTCGGCGACTCGGTTGCCGAGCGCCGCTCGGTCAAGGTGGGACGCCAGGTCGGCGACCGCGTGGACATCCTCTCGGGGATCGAAGCGGGCGAGCCGGTGGCCGTCACGGCGTTGTCGAAACTTTTCGACGGGGCCAAAGTGGATATTAAAAAAGATTAAAACAGCCCCTTTCCAATGAAAATTTACGAAAGCGCGGTCCGCAAACCGATCTCAACGATCCTGCTGTTCGTCGGCGTGATGGTCTTCGGACTCTTCTCGCTGATGAACCTGGCCGTAGACCAGTATCCCGAGATCGAGATACCCCAGATCTCGGTGATCACGATGTATCCGGGCGCCAACGCCGCCGACATCGAGACCAACATCACCCGTGTGCTGGAGGACAACCTCAACACGGTGAGCAACCTCAAGAAACTGACCTCCAAGTCGCAGGACAACGTCTCGATGATCACCGTCGAGTTCGAATACGGCTCCGACCTGAACGAGGGGGCCAACGAAATCCGCGACGTGGTGTCGCGCGTGCAGTCGCAGCTGCCCGACGACATCGACTATCCGACGATCTTCAAGTTCTCGACCTCGATGATCCCCGTGATGATGCTTGCCGTCACGGCCGAGGAGAGTTATCCGGCGCTGAACAAGATTCTCGACGACAAGCTGGTCAACGTGCTCAACCGCGTCGACGGCGTGGGCGCCGTGTCGATCATCGGCGCACCCGAACGCGAGGTGCAGGTCAACGTCGACCCCGCCAAACTGGAGGCCTACAACCTCACGGTCGAGCAGCTGGGGCAGATCATCGCCGCCGAGAACGTCAACATCCCCAGCGGCACGATCGACGTGGGCAACAACACCTTCAACATCAAGGCCGACGGCGAGTTCAAACTCTCGGACGAGATGCGCAAGGTCGTGGTGTCGAACGCCGGGGGCCGCACGGTGAGACTTTCGGACGTGGCCCAGATCCGCGATACGCTCGAAAAAGCCACGATGGACGAGCGCGTCAACGGCCAGCGGGGCGTGCGCGTGATGTTCCAGAAACAGTCGGGCGCCAACACCGTGAATATCGTCCACGAAATCCAGTCGCGCCTGCCGGAGATTCAGAAAACCCTCCCGAAGGATGTCAAGATGGAGCTGATTTTCGAAGGCTCGCAGGAGATCACCGACGCCATCGGGTCGCTCTCGGAGACCATTCTCTACGCCTTCATCTTCGTCGTGCTGGTGGTGATGGCCTTCCTCGGACGCTGGCGCGCGACGCTGATCATCTGTATGACGATCCCCGTGTCGCTGATCTGTTCGTTCATCTACCTCTTCGCCACCGGCTCCACGCTGAACATCATCTCGCTCTCGTCGCTCTCCATCGCCATCGGTATGGTGGTCGACGACGCCATCGTGGTTCTGGAGAACATTACGACGCATATCGAGCGCGGCTCGAACCCGAAGGAGGCCGCCATCTACGCCACCAACGAGGTGTGGCTGTCGGTCATCGCCACGACATTGGTGGTCGTCGCGGTGTTCCTGCCGCTGACGATGGTCCCGGGCATGGCGGGCATCCTGTTCCGCGAGCTGGGCTGGATCGTGACGATCGTGGTCTGCGTTTCGACTACGGCGGCCATTTCGCTGACCCCGATGATGTCGGCTTACCTCTTGAAACTCGAAGGCGGCCAGCACGACTACAAGGGCCTCGGCGTGATCTACAAGCCGATCGACCGGGCGCTCGAATGGCTCGACGACGCCTACGCCCGTTCGCTCGACTGGGTCGTACGCCACCGCCGGATCACCTTCTTCTCGATGATGTCGGTCTTCGTCGTGTCGCTGGGGCTGCTGACGCGGGTTCCCACCGAGTTCTTCCCGCCCTCGGACAACGGCCGCATTTCGGCCATGGTCGAGCTGGAGCAGAACGTCGGCGTCGACTACACGGCGCGCATCGCCCGGCAGATCGACAGCATCATCTATGCGAAATACCCCGAGATCGTGCTCGTCTCGGCGTCGGCCGGCGCCAACTCGTCGGACAACGCCTTCGCGGCGATGCAGACCACCGGTTCGCACATCATCAACTACAACGTGCGCCTGACCGGCGTGGAGGAGCGCGATCGGTCGATCTACGTCATCTCCGACCTGCTGCGCGGTGATCTCGACCGGATTCCCGAGATCCGCCAGTACACGGTCACTCCCGGCGGACAGTCGGGCAGCATGAGCGGTTCGGCGACGGTCAACGTCAAGGTCTTCGGTTATGACATGGACGTGACGAACGCCGTTGCCAACGACCTGAAGGAGAAGATGCGCCGTCTGGAGGGCGTTCGCGACGTGAAACTTTCGCGCGACGACCTGCGTCCCGAGTACAACGTGGTCTTCGACCGCGACCGGCTGTCGTACTACGGCATCAGCAGCGCCACGGCGTCGCAGGCCGTGCGCAACCGCATCGACGGCCTCGTGGCCTCGAAATACCGCGAGGACGGCGACGAGTACGACATCATCGTGCGTTATGCCGAGCCGTTCCGCAACCGCATCGAGGATGTCGAGAACATCACGCTCTACAACGCGCAGGGCCGTCCCGTGAAGCTCAAGGAGGTGGGAACCGTCGAGGAGGAGTACGCCGCGCCGATGATCGAGCGCGAGAACCGTCAGCGCGTCATTTCGGTCCAGTCGACCCTCGGGGCCGGCGTCGCGCTGGGCGACGTGGTGGCCGAGGTCGAAAAGCTCCTCGCCGACTATCCCGCGCCCGACGGCGTGGACCTCGAAGTGGGCGGTACGGTCGAGGATCAGGGCGACGCCTTCGGCGACCTGGGAACGCTGCTCATCCTGATCGTCATTCTGGTGTATATCGTGATGGCCACGCAGTTCGAGTCGCTCAAGTTCCCGTTCATCATCATGTTCACCATTCCGTTCGCCTTCACGGGCGTGTTCCTCGCGCTGTGGATGACCTCCACGCCGCTGTCGCTGATCGCCCTGATCGGCGCCATCATGCTGGTGGGCATCGTGACGAAGAACGGTATCGTGATGGTCGACTACATGAACCTCCTGATCGAGCGCGGCTCGGGCGTCTTCGACGCGGTGATCGCCGGCGGCAAGAGCCGTTTGCGTCCGGTGCTGATGACCTCGTTCACGACCATTCTGGGCATGCTGCCGCTGGCGATCGGCACGGGAGCGGGTTCGGAGACGTGGCAGCCGATGGGCATTGCCGTGATCGGCGGTCTGACGTTCTCGACCATTCTCACGCTGTTCATCGTTCCGGTGCTCTACTCGATCCTCGTGAACCGTTCGCAGCGCAAGGAGCGTGAGAAACTGGCGCGCCTCTCGGCCGAACACCAGGCAAGCAAGCATTGAAAGTGAAAAGCTGAATTAAAATTGATCGGTACTATGAAAGCAGTATTTTTGTCATACAACCAGGCGCTGACCGACCGGGTGAACGCCATCCTCGACAAGCAGGGTATCCGCGGCTTCACCAAATGGGCCTTGACCGAGGGCCGCGGCTCGGTCGACGGCGAACCCCACTACGGCACGCATGCGTGGCCTTCGATGAACGCCTCGATCCTGGCCATCGTCGACGACGAGAAGGTGGCTCCGCTGATGGACGCCTTCCGCGAAATGGACGCTGCGACCAGGATGCAGGGGTCCCGGGCTTTTGTCTGGAATATCGAAAGCGGATTCTGATTCCGCTGCTTGCGGCGCACCTGCCGCACATCCCTCCGGCGGGGCGGACGGATCGTACTCGGGTACGATCCGTTCGCCCCGTTTTTCACGACGCCCGGCATCTGCCCCGCACGGACCGGAATCCCGGTTTCGTCGGTTCCGCGATATTCGGAGACCGGATGCCGTATTTGAAACGTATGCGGCAATGCGGTGCGAAAAATGAAGCAATGCATCACAAAGTGCCGGGAATTGCGCTATTTTTTCTACATTTGCATCCATGAAACTCACCTTTCTGGGAACCGGTACTTCGCAGGGCGTACCCGTCATCGGCTGCCGCTGCAAGGTATGCACGTCGGCGGACCGGCGCGACAACCGTCTGCGCACCTCGGCGATGGTCGAGACGCGGGGCGTGCGCATCGTCATCGACGCCGGGCCCGATTTCCGCTACCAGATGCTCCGCACGGGCGTGCGGCATCTCGACGCCATTCTGCTGACCCACGAGCACAAGGACCATATCGGCGGTCTGGACGACGTGCGGGCTTTCAATTTCGTCGATTACCCGCCGACCGTCCACAAGGTCCATATCTGGGCCGCCCCGCGGGCGCTGGAGTGCGTGCGCAAGGATTTCGACTATGCCTTCGCGCAGGACAAATACCGCGGCGTGCCGGAGATCGAACTGCACGAAATCGACACCGCAAGGCCGTTCCGTGTCGGCGATGTGGAGATCGTGCCCGTGTCGGGCCACCATTCCGAACGCTTCGAGGTCACGGGCTTCCGCATCGGGCCGCTGGCCTACCTGACGGACTTCAAGACCATCGAGGACGCCGAGGCCGAAAAACTGCGCGGTACGGAGGTGCTGGCGGTCAATGCGCTGCGTTTCGCCCTGCATCCGTCGCATTTCAACCTCGCGGAGGCGCTGGCGCTGATCCGTCGCGTCGGGCCGCGCGAGGCCTATATCACGCATATGTCCCACGAAATAGGCCTGCATGCCGAGACGGAGGCGACGCTCCCGCCGGGCGTGCACCTGGCTTACGACGGGTTGGAGGTGGAAATTTAGGCTCGCATTCCGGCCGCATGCTGTAAGCTTCCGTCAAGGCGGGGGCGGGGCCGGACTTGTAGATGCGGCGGAACGCCGCGAAAACGGCGGGCGGAGATGCAAAACATGAATAAAAAAGATATGAAGACATTGGCAAATAAGGTAATCGTCATTACGGGCGCATCGTCGGGTATCGGCGAGGCGATGGCGAAGGTATACGCCGCGCAGGGCGCAAAAGTGGTGCTCGGAGCGCGCAACGTGCAGAAATTGCAGCTTCTTGCGGGCGACATCCGCGCCCAGGCGGCCTACTGCGGGGTGGACGTGACGAAGCCCGAGGAGTGCCGGGAGCTGATCGAAACCGCCGTGCGGGAGTTCGGCGGCATAGACGTGCTGATCTGCAATGCGGGTATTTCGATGCGCGCCATTTTCGACGACGTGGACCTCGGGGTGCTGCACCGGCTGATGGACGTCAACTTCTGGGGTACGGTCAACTGCTGCAAGTTCGCATTGCCGTATCTTCAGGCGTCGAAAGGCTCCGTCGTGGGCATTTCCTCCGTCGCCGGGCTGCACGGACTGCCGGGCCGCACGGGCTATTCGGCTTCGAAATACGCCATGACGGGATTCCTCGAAACGCTGCGTATTGAGAACCTCAAAAAGGGATTGCACGTGATGATCGCCTGTCCGGGTTTCACCGCTTCGAACGTCCGCTTCTCGGCCCTCACGGCCGACGGGAAGCAGCAGGGCGCCACGCCGCGCAACGAGTCGAAGATGATGACCCCCGAGGAGGTGGCCCGCATCGTGGCGAAGGGCATCCTCCGGCGCAAACGCCTCTGCCTGATGGAGAGCGAGGGGCGCGCCACGCACTTCGTCAAGAAGTTCGCCCCGGCGTTCCTCGACCGGATGTTCTATCTGGTGATGTCCCGCGAGCCGGATTCGCCGTTGAAATAGCCTGCGGCGGCATACTGCACGGGGGTTCCCAATAGAGAGCTCCGGGATAAAAAACAGAGGTGTAAAAAAGTGTAAAGTAGAAGATAATCAGATTATTATACACTTTTCTTCTGTGCCTTTGTTTTAGAGAAAAAGCAGAATAAGGTAATGTTAAACGAGGTTTCGGTTTCCAAATCGTTACCTCGTTTCTTTTGCTTCATTATTCATAGAAACTTGATTTTCAGTTTCTTGCATCGTTGTTCATCTTGACATGCGACTCTGCTGAAATTATTTTTGCAACCCTAAAAAGCAGAGTTTATGCGCAGCACGTTTAAGGTTCTGTTCTACCTTAAAAGGAACAAAGACAAAGATCAGAAAGTCGTCCCTATCATGGGTCGCATCACGGTCAACGGCAGCATCGCCCAGTTCAGCGCGAAGCTCTCCGTTCCGGAGACGCTTTGGGAGGTCATCGGCGGCCGCGCCAAAGGCCGTAGTCTCGAGGCCGACCGCATCAACCGCCATCTGGACAATATCCGCACCCAGATCGGCAAGCACTATCAGGATATCTGCGACCGGGAGTCGTATGTTACGGCCGAGAAGGTCAAGAATGCCTATCTCGGCTTCGGAGAGAAATACCGGCTGCTTCTCGAAGCGTTCGAGAAGTTTACTGCCGACCTCAAGAAACGTGTCGGTATCGACCGCAGCCATGGCACCTGGAAGCGTTACCACAAATCCATCGACCATCTGCGGGCTTTCATGCGCAAGGAGTATAACGTGAGCGATATGCCCTTGGCAGAATTGGAGCAGTCGTTCATCGAGCAATACCACGTCTACCTGAAATCCGATTTGGGACTCAAGCCCATGACCGTCAGCGGTTATCTCAAATGCCTGAAATACGTTGTCAAAATCGCCTTCAACAACGGCTGGATGCCGCGCAACCCCTTCTCCCTTTATCAGTATACAGCCCCGAATCCGGAACGTAGTTTTTTAACGGAAGATGAACTCCGGCGTATGATGACTACCGAGCTGAGGTATAAGCGTCAGGACTATAACCGCGATATGTTCCTGTTCTCCTGCTTCACGGGCATCTGCTATGCGGACATGGCCTCGCTGACCTACGATCAGATCGAGCAGGATGCACAGGGCGAGTGGTGGATCAGCGGCAACCGTCAGAAGACCGAAACCAAATACGTTGTCAAGCTGCTGCCTTATCCGTTGTTCATCCTGAACAAGTACCGGGGTCTGACCCATAACGGGCATCCGTTCCATATGTCTGGCATCAAGACTATCGACGAGAGTCTGAAAAACATCGCCCGGGAGTGCGGTATCGACAAGCAACTCTCGTTCCACCTCGCAAGACACACGTATGCGACGACGATCTGCCTGTCGAACGGCGTGAGTCTGGAGACGCTTTCGAAGATGCTGGGGCACAAAAATATAACCACCACTCAAATCTATGCGAAAGTCACTCCGCCGATGATCGATCGGGAGGTTACGATGCTTCGGAATAAATTGGCAGCGAAATTCTCCGCAAAGACATAAATCCCGGCAATAAAATAACATATTAGGTATTTATCTGCCTTATGTGAATTCATCATTCGGACATTGCATCTTTGCAGCGAAAACCCACTGCAATCCGACTATGGAACGACTCGATGAGATTTTGGAAATCGTCCGCGAACTCCGCGAGGATATTGCTTATATGAAACGTCACCGGAATATGCTTTGCGGCACCCCGGTCCTTGAAGTGAGCGATGTCTGCGACCTGCTGAAGATCAGCGACCGCCAGTTGCGCCGCTACTGTGTCAGCGGACAACTCGCCGGTTTCCACTTCGGGCGCCGTCTTATGTTCTCCGCTGCCGAGATAAACCGTTTTATCGAACGGATCGATATGGAGTACCGGCAGCGAAAGGAACTGAAAAACCGGATCAGAAACCTTTAATTCACAACCCTATGCCTGACAAGTATTATTTGGTGGAGTCCGGAGCCTTGGAGAAACTGCTCCTCACGCATTTCATGCTGACACAATCCACGCTGCTCTTCGAACACCTGTTGAGCCACAGCGACCGCCCGATGTTCCTCTCGGCCCGCAAGGTCTGCGAGGTGCTGGGCATGAACCGTCACCAGCTCGAACAATGCCGTAAAAAGCGGATGATCCGCGCCCGTGCCGTCAACGGACAGATGCTCTATGATGCCTACGAGCTGATCGCGCTTACGGAGCACTTCTACCGTCGGAAGCTGCGGAAGACCCTCTCCCGGATACCGCAGTTCGCGGTGCGCTGACCGAAAGGGACTGACTGCATCCGCAGCAGTCCCTTTTTGCATTGAGACAGCACGAGTAATAATTAAAAATCCCTTTGTGATCGCCGTCTCCGGGGCAAGATAGCGGCAGGTTCTTAGGCCCTTTTCGTCTTTTTCGCACGATCTCCACCCTTCGGGTCGTATCGCGCGAAAAAGTCCGACTGCGGGCTGCCCCTGCCGCTGAATTTTCTGCCCCGAAGCCGGCTTCTCACTTTCATAGTGGGTATTCGCCGGCCGTATGTCAAACCAAAATTCATTTCGAAGATGAAGAATCAGAAGTTCGAAATTGCGGTAGCAGGTTACGACTATCGCTTCAAGACCTACGCCCGGGATGGTGTGGAGGCATCGGTAAAGGTGAAATGTTTTCTCGGACAACCCGATGCCGAGTGTACGATCCTTATTCCGACGTTGAATGACTACCTGCGGGAAACGGAATCCTACCGCAGGCAGGTGGCCCGGCGATGAGAAAGTGGATCGATCAGTCGACCTTCGACGAGCTGCTGCTCGCCAATGCCGAGGATAACATAGAGCGGGCTATTCAAAGCGCATCGGCCGTATTGGAAATAGTGCAGGAGTTCGTTCCGGAGGCAGCCTTGTTCTACCGTGTTACACATGCCGCGGACAGCCAGAAGAACTATTTCGAGGAAGCAAGCACCGGTTTCCGAAGGAACAGCATCCTGTTTCTCGTCCGCCAATATTTCTATCCAAAACCCTATTACGACCTCCGATTCGATTGGTCGTTCTTCCGATATGCGGATAACTATTCCTACGGCAAGGCTTTCGACAAACAAACTGCACCGAACCGTATCGGAGTTTTCACCCGGAAGAAGATCGACGACTGGGTGGAATACCTCACGCAGGGTTACCGGAATCTCGAACGGATCAATGCGGAGAACGAGCGAAAAATGACCGGATACCGCAACCGATTGGAAGCAATACCTGATGTGGTTTGGGAATATGACAAAAATCGCGGTCATATCACGCGGCACGGTTTGACCTATACTTTCGATGGATTACAGTGAAAAGATTTCTTTGGATTATCGTTGCCGCACGCTCGACGATTTCCTGGCACTCTCCGACAACAAACTCATACCTAAACCCTGATCGACTACAGTTATGAGTACGACGAAAGCGGCCGACTCGCAAAAACATATCCGGGAAGGCCGGACGGTGCAGCATTTCATCGACTCTCCGGTCCCGGAGGTCGAACGGATTATGGCCGGAAGAAGCCGGCGCAAGCCTTTTGCCACGAGGCAGGAACTCGCCACATGGTGTAAGGGCAACCAGTCCTATTACAAGAAACGCATTCCGGGTGTCAACAGCTATTTCGCCCGACTGTATAGCCTGAACTAAATACTCTACGACTATGAACCGAAATACTGTTATCGAAAATATCTGCTCCGCATGCCACTGCGGCGAACGTCGTGCCGAGGAATATCTGGCCGCGGAACTTCGCAACCTGCGGGAATTGCGGGATGCAGGCGCGCTGTGCTACGGCGACCTAGAAACGGCCTGTTCGGGGCTGGGACTGGACTTCGATTATACGGACTATTTCTGTCGGGCCTTGTCGCTGACTTAACTCCGATTTACGATGAACAATCTTTGTTTCAACCGTTTCACATTGCGGACGGACGATGCGAAAACCCGCCGCAAAATCCTTCGCTGGCTGGCGCTCAATTATCGTTTGTACGAATACCTCCCCTCGGATGCAGAGATCCGCGGACGCTTCATCTCGCGCAAGCCCTTTCTCGCCAAGGCGTTCCGGCGCCAGATCGGGAAATTGTACGGGGCATCGTGGCTATTGTCCGGCGAAAGCGAAAATACTACTGCCTAGCGGTCACTCGCGGCAATAGGTGTACTTTAGTGGTACGCCCTCCCCGGGAGACTCCGAGTGCCTGGGTCCCGAGTTTTTTAAAGCGCCTGTCCCGTCCGGCTGCACTTTAATGCTGGTGCTGTCCAGAGATAGTACACCGACAACAACTCAAGCACGTTTTGCTTACGCAGTAACGCGAACGCGCGACCAAGGACTCCTGACTTGGCCCACCAGTTCATGCGGGTGTAAACTATGTGCCACGGAGCATAGCTCTTGGGAAGACTCCACCATTTACAGCCGTTCTCAAGAACGTACAAAATAGTGTTAAGTACTTTTGATTGCTTAAACGTGTTTTACCCCGATGAGACGGAAAATACAAAGCTATACGGTGATATTTGCTTTCTAGTAATTTAATGACATAAATATGGAAATCTAATGATAAATTATTTTAGTAATGTTAACAGAAGCTCATCAAAGTAAGGGGTTTCGTAATACGAAACCCCTTACTTTGAAAATTATAAATTGAAAATCAGAGTTTGCCCATGCCGGGGTCCTGTTCCAGCGAATAGAGCAATGCTTTGTAATGCGCCCGATCGGCGGGATGAGCCGTTGCAGCCCGGTTTCTCAGGAGAACTTTTACCCGGTTTGCCAATTCCAGATTGTAGGGAGTTGTTTCCGAGAGAGGTGCCATATCAATGCTGCGTCTGAATTCGCCCGGTTCGTAGCCGAAACTGTATGCTTGTGCCGGACATGTCCCAATTCGTTCGATTGCATCCCGTATCTGGTCGGCATACCGTTTCACCATGCCGCTTTCATCGAGGCTGAAAGCCAGTATCTCACTCAGGTAAGACCCTGCCGGAAGAGCGCCGGCGAGCGCTACGCCCGAAGTTGTTCCGTTCGTTGCTGTACGCATTTGGGCCACCAGCGATTTCTGGAAAATTTTCTCCCATCCGGAGAGTTTGCGTCCCCGGATCGTGGCATCGAACGCTTCGCGGTAGAGATCGTCGTAAAACTCCTTCACTGTATAGGGATTTCCGGCAATCAGGGCCGAGCGTGTGACGTTTGACCCGAGCGATCCGAGCATCAGCGCAAGATCTTCGTAGACGCGCCGGTAAACGTTGGAATGAATCTCCATGCCGTAACGTTCCACGATAGAGGGTTCGAACAGCCATTCGCTGTCACGCAGCTGATCGAACACCCAACGGAGCGAACGGCGTTGGATCTCTTTCGGGAGAGCCTGGAAACGCTCGCCCGGTGTTCCCTCTTTCACATAAGTAAGACGGATGCCTCCCACATTCATCATCGCGGCCCGGAGATATCGGAGGTAGGTGTTTAGCAATGTATTGTACATATCCTTGCGCTGGACATCCACGTCAGTGCCAGGCATCCATTCGCATAACCGGGGCAAAATGTATTTCAGGTTCCGGATGCCGTAGTCGCCGGCCTTGACCGGATCGTCGCCGAGGTCCTCTTCGAGCGCACTCGGGTCGTAACGGGCGAAAATCTGCTGCTGACCGTAGCGATAGACCGGATCGCCGGCACGGGTGTCCGCCCAGCGTTCCAGTTCGGCCTGCTCCTCCCGGGCTGTCTTTCCGAAAACGGGACGATAGAGCCATTCGATAGCATAGTAATCGTAAGGTCCCAGATCGGGAGGCGTCAGTTTCAGGCCCTTGTCGCCGGGCTGGGCCACGTAGTTGAAACGGGCGTAGTCCATGATCGAGGGCGTGGTTCCGTTCTTCTGTGTGAAACTTGCGCTGCGGAGCGAATCGACGGGGAATGCCGCCGAAGCTGCCATGTTGTGCATCAGTCCCAGCGTGTGCCCGATTTCGTGCGCAACGACGTATTCCAGCGACTCGTCCATCACGTCTTTCGGCATCTTTACGGTCCGCACGCGCGGGTCTACCTGCGCGGTCTGGATGAAGCGCCACTGGTTTATCACATCCGTAACGTCACTGTACACCAGCACGGACGCATTGACGATCTCCCCCGTGGCCGGATCGACCCACGACGGGCCCATGGCATTGGCAGTAGGCGCCGGGATATAGCGGATGCAGGAGTATTTCAGGTTGTCGGGATCGAATTCGGGATCGTCGACGGGGAAATCCCGCGCCACCATTACGTTTTTGAATCCGATCTTTTCGAAAGCCCGGTTCCAGCGCAGTACCGACCGGCGGATCGGCTCTTTCCAAGTTTCGGGAAACGTGTTGTCGATATAGAAGACGATCGGTTTGGCCGGTTCTGTCAGTTCGCCGCGCAGGTAGGCGGCTGTGTCTTTGGGCTCCAGCCGCCACCGGTTAGCGTAAGCGTACCGATCGAGGCGGTCCTTTTCAGCCGTGAGTTTCGTCTTGTCGGTACGGAATATGCCGATGCGTGCATCCGAAACTCGCGGGTGCATTTTCCGTTCGGGCAGCAACAGCATCGACGTCGTCATTTTGGCTCGGGAATTCCCCTCAGCGATGGTGAGCAGTCCCAACAATGCGATGCGGTAGGAGGCCGAATAGTCGGTCACGACTGACAGGTTGTCGTCGAAAGCCTTTACCTTTTCGATCGTGCTCAATTCGGGTTTGAGCGTGTAGCTGATCGAGAGTATTCCGCCGACGCTTTTGGTCTTGAAAGGCGTGAGCTTTTTCTCCTTGCCCATGAACAGATCGGTGACGTCGATCACGACCGCCGTACTGTCGGCATTCCATGCCTTGACGGGATGTTTGCGCACGACGGTGTTCATGTAGTTCCGCTTCAGCGCTTCGTGCATCCGCGGGTCTCCGGCGTCGCTCTCCATCGAAGCGCTGATCTCTTCGAGCACCACGGTGCTGTCCTGCATCACCATCCGGACGTGGAGCGGATCGTTTTCCATGTAGCCCAGAATGGCCCCGTCGGGGTCAGACGAGGCGTTAGGCTTTTGTCCGAGCAACATTTCGCGTCCCAGGTAACCCTTCGGGATTTCGAAATAGAGTTTGCCCGAATCGTGGTAAGCGGTGACGAACTTGCTGCGCACGGTGCGGTCGCCGGAGGCTTTGACGATCTTATCGTAAGGCGTCTCCTTCTTTTCGGGAATGGAGTCGGCAGCCTCGGTTTTGTTTTTTTTCTTTCCGGAGGATCTTTTGGCCTGGGAAGGAGAGGCGACGGCCAGTACCGAAAGCACGGTCACAGCCCAGAATAACATACGTTTGGTCATTGGTGTCTATCGTTAGGTTATAGGTTTACTCCCCGGACAGCCAGGTAGTCGTTCACAATTTTTTTCATCATTTCATATTTGGCATAGAGCACGGAATACTGCGTGCGGTCGTAACGCACTTCGAACCAGGCGTCGCTGCCCGTCAGACGCGTGGTGATCGCGGCAGCCAGGAAAGCTTCGACATCCTCGCGCTGTGTGGGGAGATTGTAATAAAAGATGTAGGCTCCCGGGACCAGTCCGTCATGGAAATTGTTGTAGCTGGCGCGGGCTTGTTCGACCAGTGAGGCATCTCCCCATGGGGAGTACGACAGCCCGTTGTCTTCTGAATAGTAAAGGAATCCGAAGCTCTCCCACGTGGGAAGGTATTCGTTGAAATCGTCATCGTAGTCCGTCATGACCATGGAACCGTAATAGGAGGCATTTTCTTCACCGGGCTTGTCCGAGAGGGCATAATATTCTCTTATTCTTACCGGGTCCCAGGCCATCAGGTCGGACGTGTAACACGCCGCCAATGCTCGGGCGGCCCATTCGGCCTGTCCGACCGCATCCATTGCGTCGATCTGCGGCAGCTGGGCCAGCCCCAGGGTGTTCATCCCCCGGAAGGCACGGCGCAGGCTGCGAATGTCCCGTTCATTGCCGTCCTGTGGCGCGAAAGGCATATAAATCAGGCTGTCGGAAAGCAGGATTCCTTTGGGGCGAAGCCCCTCGGGCAGATTGGGAATGACGTGTTGTTCAAGCAGGTCGACCGCTTTGGAAACACCTTTACGTTTGGCTGAGGGATTGCGGATGTCGATACTCAACTGTGAACCCCATTCGTTGCCCGATCCGTCGATGAAATAGGCCAGATCGAGGATGTAGTCGAAAACATAGGGGTGCCCGTCCGCGTAGGTGCCGCGCTCCTGACTGCCCAGTTTGTCGCTGTAAAAGATGCCGATGCCGCTCTCTTCGTAAATCTCGAATAACCGGTGGTCGAGTGCATCGTCGGGATTGTCCTGGCGGGCGAACCAGTCGATGTCCGCATTGCTCGGGGCCGGATGGCCGTCATCTTCGTTGCAGGCGGCAAGCGGGAGCACCAGCAGGCATACCGCCGCCCAAATCAGTCTGTTTTTTATGTTCTTTTTCATGTCAGGCTCTTATTTGGTGGGTGTGATATTCACGCGGTCGTTGTCCGCAATGGCTCCGTGATTGAGTTCGATCTCCCGCCGGGGGATTGGCAGCAACCAGTTTCCGGGATTGGCCGGATCGTAGGCCGGAAGAATGAATTCGCCTTCGTAAATGTTGGCGTCGTCGAGCTGCCAGGCTTTGTGGGAGATGCTCGTGCGCAGCGGATGTTTCGTTTGCACGGCGTAACGTTTGAGGTCGAACCAACGGTGGCCTTCCTGATAGAGTTCCTTGCGGCGCTCATTGCGGATTGCGTCGATCAGCGCCGTTCCCCGCTCCGGCACGTCGATCTGGCCGCCGGCCTTGATGCGCTTGGCGCGCAGCGCAGCGACAAGTGATGCGGCATCCGCCTCGTCGTTACTCCCGGCACGGTGCGCAAGCGCTTCGGCCTTATTCAGATAGATTTCGGGAAGACGCACGGACAGGCAGTTCGACACGATGCCCAGCCCTTCGGAAGAGGCGTATTTGTAGTCGAGTTTGTAGCCGCCCGTGGGACCGCTGCCATAATTGGTAGAAGGCCATGCGTTGAATATGCCTTTGCGGGCATCGGTATCGGGGAAGAGCGGGGCGTACAGATCGGTCGGAATGACGTAAAAGGATTGTGCGACTCCGTTGTAATAGAGCGGCCCCTGGGTGAAGATCACCTCGGGAGAACCTCCCCATATGGCGGGGTTATCCGCGGAAAGGGTTCCGGCGCCGACCAGATCGTATAAGGCATAGCGAGGATCTTTCAATACGATGTCGGCTTCGGCAATCGCATCGTCCCAGCGTTGCATATAGAGGTAAACGCGGCTCAAAAGGGCATGTGCCGCTGTCGCTCCGGCGCGGTAAATGCTCTTGTTCTCAATCCCTTTCAGCAACTCCGCAGCTTCGGTCAGGTCATCGACGATCTGCGTATAGACCCGCTCCACCGGTTCACGCACATAATCCTTGTCCTCAATCGGGGCGGTCAGTTTCACCGGTACGCCCGGATCGGCTGTGGCCGTCGAAGGCGTATAGGGTTTCGCATAGCAGTTGACCAGATAGAAATAAGCCTGGCCGCGCAGCAGGAGCGATTCGCCTTTCAGCCGGTTGTATTCGGGATTGGCAGCAAAGCGGGTGTCGAGTTGTTCGAGAATGAGGTTGACGACCGAAATCTGCTTGTAAAGCGTCGTCCAGGTATTGTCCTCATATTCCTGCATCGCCGAGAGCTGCGATTTGTCGCTGCAACCGATGAAAGGATCTTTGCTGAAACGATAATGCCACTCCCAGGCAGAGAATACGAGGGCGGATTTGCTGCGGTAAACTTCGATATCGTCGTCCATACAGTTGATCCAGCTGCCGACCTTCTGGCTGCTCACCAGTCCCATGACTGGACTTTCAGCTGCCGTGGTGAGATATCCGTCGCCCACCAGCAGTTCGTCGATGTCGGCAATGGTGCGCACATAATCCAGGTCGCCCGTGTTTTCGGTCAGGAAATCGTGGCACGAGGCCAGTCCCAGGAGCGAAAGGAGCGCTGTCAGATAGATACGTATCGTTTTCATGTCAGAAAGAGATGTTCAGGTTAAACGAATAGGTAGGACGGTACGACATGTTGAGCACCGTAGAGCTGCCCGACTGGGTGGTGGGGTCCTGACCTTTGAGTTTGCTGTCGCAGATCACGAAGAGGTTGGTCGCTGCGAAACCGACATAGGCCGTTTTGAGACGGAGCCTGTTGCAGATCGGCTGCGGGATGTTGTAACGCAGGGAGAGCGATTGCAGGCGGAGATAGTCGCCGCTGGCCACACGCAGGTCGGAATTGTCGTACATCTGCCAGATATTGTCGGCAAAGACGTAGGGCTTGTTGTACCACCAGTTTCCGGCTCCCAGTGTGTTTTCAAAAGCACTGCCGCTCAGCACGCCGGGGATATTGGTCCGCGCCTCGTCGCCCGGCTTCATCCAGCGGCCGCCGAATTCCTTGCGGACATTCTCTTCTGGCTGCGGAGCGATGGTTCCGCCTGCGCCCGATACGTTGGGGTACATGCTCAGCAGACGGACCTTCGAACCGAGACTGTAGGCGAGATTCACCGACAGCGTGAAGCGCATCCAACTGAAGCTGTTGAGGATCGAGCCCTGGATCACCGGCACGCGGCGTCCCGAGTAGACCATCACCTGCTGGAAGACCTCGTCCTTGCTCATCGTGTTATAGAGCGCCTCCTTGTCGCTGCCGATGTTATGGAAGAGAGGCCGGCCGTCGGTTCCGTCCAGCCCGGCGAAACGGTAGGAGTAGAAAGAGTTGAGCGAACGGCCCGGAATCTCGATCGAACCGTTGAGATAGTCGTCATAAGTGAACTCGTTGCGCGAAGTGCGGTCCGTGGCTCCGTCGCTGCTGTGCAGTTCGTTCATGACGCGGCTCAACTGCGGGGCGATCGTCCAGCGGAATCCGTTGGGTCTTTCGCGCGTGATGCGGTTGATCGGCGTGAAGGAGAACGAGAGCTCGAGACCCTGGTTCTGGATCGTGCCCGAATTGACCGTGTAGCTCGTGGGGCCGTTCACGCTCGAGATGATTTTCGGCAGGAAAGCGTCTTTGGTCTTTTTGTAGAAATAGTTAACGTTACCGACGATACGCCCTCCGAAGAGCGAAAAGTCGAGCATCAGGTTGGTCGAGGTGGTTTTCTCCCACCGCAGGTCGGGATTGGGGTAGCTCGCCACGGTGGAACCGTATTCGTTGAAGGCGCTGTTGATAGGTCCGCGGCGGATGATGATTTCGGAGCTTTCACTCGAAAGCATATTGCCCTGAATACCGACCGAGGCCTGCAGCGAGAGCGCGTCGAGCCAGCGGGAACGCTCCATCAGGTCGTTCTTGATGTTCCAGCGGCCCGAAAACGACCAGACAGGCAGGATTTTCTCGTTGGCGCGCGACCCGAACTGGTTCGAACCGTCGATACGCATGTTGGCATTCAGCATGTAACGATTCTTGTAGTCGTAAGAGACCGTGAGATAGGCCGATGCAAGGTTCGTGAGCGAGATGCTGCGCACACCTTTGGCCGTGCGGTCGGTCTGGAGCCAGCGGTAATATTCGTCGTAGGTTTCGCGGTCGAATTCGTTCATCGAGCGTCCGCGTCCGGGTTCGTAACCGCGGTAGGTCTGGCTCCAGCTGGTGTAGCGGTTCGACGAGATCTCGCCGCCGAGCGCCGCCGACAGGGAGTGGTCGCCGTCCTTGTCGAGCGTCGTGTTGTAGTCGATCTGCGCACGGATCATATAGGCCCGGCGGTCAACCGAATTGTCGAGCAGCTCCCCGCCGCTGGGCATCATGCTGAGGGTGTTTTCCGGACCGCCGGCGCTCAAGTACTGTCCCCGGTAGGAGTTGGCCCCGAAATAGCTCTGGTCGCCCGTGTGGTCCATCGAATAGGAGAGCGTCACGCCGGCTTTCAACCCCTCCAGGATGCGGTAATCGAGCGTGGTGTTGAACGATGCCGTCGTGGTCCTGATTTCCTGCCACGTATTGTCCAGTTCATCCAGGATGTTGAAGTTCACGGTGTTCTTTCCCGTGTAGTCGGGTTTGAGGTAGGTGTGGCGCGTGCCGTCTTCGTTGTAGGCTTCGAGCGCCCGGCTGGTGTTGTAGGCGTATCCAAGTACGTTGACGCTCGAAGGCGTGTAGTCTTTGTCCTGCGTACTGGCGTTCATGCCGAAGCGGAATCCGAAACGTCCGAAATTGGCCGTAAGGTTGGCATTGGCCGTGTAAGTCTTGTCCTTTTCGCCCCGGATATTCCCTCGGGCGTCGTTCAGACCCAGCGACACGTAATATTTCATGGTCGAAGAGCCGCCCGAGAGGCTGACGGTGTGCTTCTGCGACCAGGAGTTCCGGGTCAGCAGATCGAACCAGTCGGTGTTGAGGCTTTCGGCACGGCTTACCCGGCGCCGCATCTCGGAGAAAGAGATGCGATCCTCCCAATAATCCTTGATGGCCGCTTCGTAACCCACCCACGACTGGACATAGGGATAGGCGACGTTGCTCTCGATCAACTGGCGCGAAAAAGCCACACGCTCGCGGGAATCCATCATGTTGACGAATTTATCGCCGTAGTGGGGACGCCGTGCAAAGGTCACGGAAGCCGAATAATTCACCTGCGGGGGACCGGCCTTGCCTTTTTTTGTCGTCACCACGATTACGCCGTTGGCCGCCCGTGTACCATAGATGGCCGTTGCGGCGGCGTCTTTCAGGATGTCGATCTGTTCGATGTCCTCGGGGTTGACGCCGGAGATGGCGTTGCCCAGCAGATTGACGAAATCGAGGTCGTTCAGCTGACTCGGATCGACGTTCACGGGGTCCGATTGCGGAATGCCGTCGATCACCCATAACGGTTCCTGCGAGCCGAGGATCGTGGAAGTGCCGCGGATACGGAGTTTGGGTGCCACGCCGACCTGTCCGCTGTTCTGCATGAAGGTCATGCCCGGGACGCGGCCTTCGAGCATCTGGTCGATGGTCACCGCACCCGGAATAAGAATGTCCTGCGCCTTGATCGAGGTGATGGCGCTGGTGTTCTTGCGCCGGTCGATGGTCTGGTAACCGGTTTGTACCACGACTGCACCGATTTCGCCGGCTTTCTCCTTGAGTATGATGTTGATATGCTTCTGCCCCGTGTATTTGACTTCACGGGTTTCCATGCCCACGAACGAATAGACTACGACCATTTCCCGGAGCTCTTCGGGCGACAGCTGCGCCCGGAGCGTATAGCGGCCGGCGGCATCGGTCGACGTGCCGAACGAGTGTCCCTTGACCATCACCGAAACGCCTGCCAGCGGTTCACGTCCTGCGTCGGTCACCAGTCCCGTCACGGTGACGTTCTCGGAGATCACCCCCCCCCCCGGACGGAACCGTCCCTGCGGCTGATAATTACATGTTTGGCGTCGATCTTATATTTGAGCGGGGTTTGATCGAAGCACTTGTCAAGAATATCGGTCAGTTTCGAATTCACACAACGGAAATTCTTTTTCCCCAATGCCCGGACATCGTCGGCATCGTACACGAACGAATAGTCGCTCTGTTTTTCGATCAGCAGAAAGAGTTCGTTCAGGTAGGCGTTTTCGATTTTCAGGGAAAAACGCTGTTCTCCGTTTTGAGCCGATGCAGCCGGGTGCGCCGCGAACAGCAGAAAAAGGAATGCGGCTTTCAGACATGTTCGAAAAAAGGCGAGACTTTTTTGCGGAACATCTCTTCCGAGTCGAATTTTTTTCATAATTTTGTTGAATTAATAGTAATACATGTTTTTTTCTTGCAGGAAGGAAGGTGGCAGCCTTTCTTCCTGTGCTTTATCTTGTTCCGACAGGCAGCAGGGTCACCTGGCGCTCTTGGCGGACAAATCTGATCTTCTGTATCTCCGACAACATGTGCAATACGGAGTCCGCATCGTCGAATTTCCTCAGCCGTGCGGTGATGCGGATACGGTCGAGCGATGGATCGCCGATGGTGTAGTCGAGGTCGTACCAGTCGGCCAGCGCGTCCATGATCTCACGCAAGGGGGCTTCGCGGAAAATGAAATAGCCATCCTTCCAAGCCGTGTAGTAGAAGGTCTCGACCTCCCGGACGGTGCACCCTTCAACCGAGATTTCGGCCTGCTGCCCGGGGTGCAGGGTATGTTCGGCA
>OCHC01001120.1_pt1 | contig 22700 bp, 17 predicted proteins | sample 1538641 | NCBI WGS metagenome assembly OCHC01 (sample SAMN04571714, study PRJEB22368) | human gut metagenome | biome: human gut; material: stool | host: Homo sapiens | place: Luxembourg | collected 2012-08-17
CGAGCTGGATCAGAGGACGCAACGACGCGCAGTCGATCGACGGAGTGACGATCGGGAACTTCACGGTCAACGGCACGCCGGTAACCGACGGATCGGGCCCCCATCTGGAGATCAATGAATATGTCCGAAACGTAACGTTCGAATAGACTTTTGTCATGAGAAGAATCTTAATAACCTCTCTTGCCCTGTGTACGGCCGCGCTGTCAGCCGCCTGCTCCGACTCCGCGTGCGATTCGGACTTGGTTGCGGGCGGAATGGCTATGGTGCGGGCCGTACCGCAGTCCGTGACTGCGGAGGCCGCCTATGCCCACCGTGTCTGCCTGATCCGTGAAGGCGTTGTTGCGCAGTCCGTCTCTGCGGCATCCGCCGCGGCGCTCGCACCGTTTCGGGTAGAGCCGGGAACCTATGGAATGCTGGCGGTTGCTGCTGCGGACGAGGATAATCTGACCTTTCCGGCAGCGGAGGGGATCGCTCTGTCGGAGTACGGCGTCCGGATAACGGACATGACCGCTCCGATTCCCGACCTGCTGATCGGGTGCAACAGCCGTTTCGAAGCCGTCGCCGGATCGGTTTCGGCTCCGGTCGGGATGAAGCGGGCCGTGGCTCACCTTACGGTGACTGTCGTGGGGCTGGAAGCGCTCTCCTGCGAAAGTATCACGGTCTCGATTCCCCGGATGTACGACCGGATCGCCTCCGACGGAACGCCCGGAAACAGCGGGGCTGAATTTTCCGAAAAGGCGATCGTGCTGGCTCGGAACAGCGCGGGACGTTATGTCGGCCAGGCCGTCGTCCTGCCGACTGACACAGCCTCCGCGACGTTGGAGTTCCGCTTCACGATCAACGGAAAGAATTATGTTTCCGTGCAGGAAACGCGTATCGAGGCTAATCGGAAATACGCGCTTTCGGTCGCGGCGAAATTTAAGGACGATACCGACCTGAAACTTACGCCCGTGATCAGCTATCTCCCCTGGGACGCTCCGACGACGATTCCCGACGACGGGCTGCCCGCCATGGACGACCGTCCGGCCAATGACGATTTCACGGTGGAGATTTTCCGCAACGGATGCTGGGAAGAGATTTTCGTGTACAATGCCGAAGTTTCGGACTATGCCGCCAATCCGGCTGCGGGGTACGTCCAGCATGACATGGGCTTTGCAATGTTCACCGATGCGTTCGCCGCTCCGTTGAAGGTCCGTGTGACCCGCCGTGCGGGGACGTTTTCGAAAGTGGAGATTCGTCCGCTCTCTTACGGCATCGTGCCCGACGTGCAGACCCCGAACAGCGTCGAGTTCGAACTGGGCGATCCCGCGCAAAAGGTTTCGGTGGAGTTCGACGGCAATCGGATGGAGAACCTCTTCATCCTGCCCGACCTGCCCGACACGGCGATCCCGATGGGTGCCAATGTAACTTATTTCGGTCCCGGGGTGCACAATGCGGGTGTGATCCGTATTGCGAATGAAAGCGGCCGTATTCTCTATCTCGATGAAGGGGCGGTCGTGCTGGGACGGATCGAGGCTGAAAATGCCGCCAACCTTACAATTCGAGGACGAGGTGTTTTCTGTTCGTCGCAGGAGGATCACGGCGCCGGCCGGCGGCCGCAGATGGAGTTCCGCAATTGCGACAATCTGAAGATCGAGGGCATCCTGCTGCGCGACACGCCGAACTGGACGCTCAAGATCGTCGGGAGCACGGGCGTGCATATCGACAATATCAAGGAGATCGGCTGGATCATGAACTCCGACGGCATGGATTTCATCTGCTGCCGCGATGTGCTGGTCGAAAACACCTTCCAGCGTAACTACGACGATAACGTGACCATCAAGGCTTTCAATGCCACGCCCGAATACATCGCTTCCCATACGAATACCGACGGCTCCTATTCCGACGGGGCGATCTGGATGGTTGCCGGGCTTCGCGATTTCGAGGTCTGCAACTACGAGATCCGCAACTGCGTCTTCTGGGCCGACAAGGCGCACAATATGCTCGTAGGCCCCGAGGCGCGGGGCATTGCATTCCGGAATATCCGGTTCCACGACAACATTGTGCTGGAAAACCGTCAGGACGACGGGATTTATCCCGGGGCAATGGCGGTGATGATCGCCGACGACGGCACGTTCGAGGACATTGCGTTCGAAAACATCATTGTCGAGGACATCGACGGCGGAAAGGTTTTCTGCGCGCACTTCACCAACGCCTGGGCGTTCGACGGACTTTATGGACAATGGGCCCGGAACATCACCCTGCGCAACATCGCCTATACCGGTACGCGGGCGACTCCGAGCTGGATCAGAGGACGCAGCGACGCGCAGTCGATCGACGGAGTGACGATCGGGAACTTCACGGTCAACGGCGCGCCGGTAACCGACGGATCGGGGCCTCATCTGGAGATAAACGGATACGTCCGGAACGTGACGTTCGAATAACCGCCTGAAATCAATAAAAAGATTTTATTAACCACCTTAAACGCATAATTATGAAAAAGTATTCCATGTACACATTTGCCGTCGCCATGCTGGCCGGTATGATTCTGACGGGCTGCTCCTCTTCGGAGGAGATTCCGGGAGGTACTCCCGACAACGGACCGAAACTGAAGATCGAGACCCGCTCGGCGGATGCCGCCGAGGCTGCTTATGCACACCGGGCGATTCTGGTGTCGGAGGGTAACATTGCGGATGCAAAGAGCGCCGCCGATGCTGCGGCTTTAGGTTCTTTCTCGGTCGAGCCGGGCAGCTACACCGTTTACGCCGTCGCTTCCAGCGACGAGACGAATCTCACTTTTACGGGTGTCGCCGCTTCGAATGCCGTTGCCGATGCACGTGTCAAAATAACCGACATTTCGGCTCAGATTCCCGAACTGTTGGTCGGTAATTCCGACGTCGTTACGGTCGGTGCCGAAGGCGCGGCGGCCGCACTCCAGCTCAAGCGCGTCGTGGCATCGGTCACGGTGACGGTCAGCGGACTGGAGAACGTCGATGCCGAGAGCATCACCCTGACGATCGGCAACATGTACGATCAGGTGAGTCTCGACGGAGCGTTTTCCAAGAGCGGAGCTGCGTTCGCATCGAAAAGTCTTGTACTCACCAAGAATGCCGAAGGCAAGTTCGTCGGCAATGCTATCGTGATGCCTACCGATACGGAGGCTTCCAACCTCTCGCTGACTTACAGCGTCAACGGCACGGATTACACCAGCACCCCTGCGGGCCGGATCGCGGCCAACGGGCAGTATGAACTGGCGACGACGGTCGAAGCCGGCAGTTCCTCCTCAAAGGTCAACCTCAACTCGGCGATTACCTACGCGGCCTGGGACAGCACGGTGGTGAATCTTTCCGACAGCTTTACCATCGACGAGACTACCCCTGACAAGCAGTGGATGGGTCCGACAGCCCTTCCAATCAGCGGTTCAGCCGCTCCTGGATACGACAATTTCTGGGCGTCGTCCGATGGAGGCGATTCCGGCTGGGGCGAGACATTCTGGCAGTACAACCTTTATGACGGGAACAAAACGGACGGAAGCAACTATTGGTGTCCTGACGAATGGGACCGCACGGCTCCCGTCTGGTATATCGACCTCGGCGCTGCCAAGCAGGGCGTGACCATCGACTACTGGAACAAGGCTGGCGGTAAGGGCGGTCAGAAAATCAAGACGATGGACATTTACGCAAGCAATACGCGAGCCGATTACGGCGGTGGCAATGCGGATTGGGTGAAGATCATGACTTTCACCTCCGACAAGACCACTCCGACCACGGACGCCGGGGCGCAGGTGACGACGGGCAAGATCGCATTCTCGGAGGATGGAAGCGTCTCCTATCAGTATGTAAAATGCGTGATGACATCTAAGGTCAATCCTGACGGTGCGACCATTACGGATGTGCTCGACGTGAATGTCGGCGAGGTAGAGGTTTCCTACTGGGAGTTCAAATAATTGTCGGAGGGGAGTTCTCCTCCTGCGATACGCTGAATGGGGATTTGCGGGAGCGGACTTTAACGGTCCGTTCCCGGCATCGCCCCGAACGGCAGTCGTGTGGGCCTGCGGGGCCTGAAGAATCAAGTATATAATATGAAAGCCATGATGATGAAAAAACAGAATGTCGGGAATGCCTGCGGATGGGCGGATCGCCTTGCACGCCTTCTGTTACTGCCTGCGCTCACGCTCGTTCTGCTTTGCTCGTGCGACGAGGACAAGGCGAAATCCGAAAGACCGGAAGAGGGGGATCAGCTTTGGAAGATCGTTCCCGTTCTTGCATCCGAAAGCGATGGCTTCGAGGGGCTCGGTGAGTATGGGGTGTCGCTCTACCTTTTCAACGACATGTCATCCGACTGCTATAAATACCAGCATGCCGACTCGTTCGGCGATCTCGAACCTTTCGTGGTGGAAAAGGCGGCTTATTCGCTTGTCGCGCTGATGATGGATCGTGATGTTCCTCATGTTTTCTATGAGGCTTCGGACGAGGCCAAAAAGAATACAACCGTGACCGTAACGGACATGAACGAGACTATTCCGGATATGGTGCTCGGTACGGCGTCCGTTTCCCGGAATGTCGGCGCGACGGTTCCCGTCTCCGACCTGCAACGGCTGGTCGGGGCCTTGGATGTCCGCCTGACCGATGTCCCGAATGATGTCACGGCCGTGGAACTTACCGTAGGCGATCTCTACGACCGGGTCGACCTTACGGGGCAGTACGACTTTTCGACGGGGGAGTCTGCTTCGAAGCGGATCGAGCTGACGAAAGAGGGAACCGTTTTTTCAGCCCGGAGTGTGCTGATGCCTTCGGACGAGACGAGGGCCAATGTGAAGATGGATTTTCGGGTTTTCCGGGGCGACGCGTATGAGGATTTCGTCGTACGTCTTTCCGGAAGTATTCCGGCAGACAAACTCACGCGGCTTGAAGGCCGTGCGGAAGAGATCTTGAAGAATGCTGAACTGACGTTGGGTTTGACCTATGCTCCGTGGGATGCGAGCATAACGATCGAGGATCACTTCCAGACCGACGACGACCTGAATAAGGTTTGGTCCTCGGCGCCGCTTCCCATCAGCGGCGCAGCCGATCCCGGATATGACAATTTCTGGGCTTCGTCCGTATTCACCGACTGGGACGGTTCCGTAAAATACGATTCGTATCTTTATGACGGTATCATGGACGGGAGCGACGAGCACAAGGACCTCTATTGGGGCCCCGACGCAGTTGGGGAGGCAGAAAAAGGCACCGTTCCGTCGTGGTATGTGGATTTGGGAACCGGATGTCAGGGCATTACGCTCACCTACTGGAACAAATTCGGAGGCAAAGGCGGCCAGAAGCTCCGCACGATGAATATCTATGGAAGCAATGCTCCGGAGGACTATCGGGGCGGCAACGAAAGCTGGACGCTGATCACGACTTTCACTTCCGACCGGACGAAACCTACGGAAGACGCCGGAGCCGAGGTCACGACCGGGCGGATCGAATTCGACAAGGGAAATGCGACCTACCGGTATGTGAAATGCGAGATCACCTCCCGGGTGAACGCCGACGGCAATGTGGTCGAGGATTCCGATGTGAATGTTGCCGAAGTGCAGATAACCGTGTGGTCCTGTAAATAGGAATGTTTCGGCCCGGCTTGACGGCCGGGCCGTATTTTATGTAAAAATCAATTGGACATGAATGAACGATTGTTGCCGGGACGTATCCGTTCGGGCTGGGGAGTCTCTATTCTTTTTCTTTGTTTAATGGCCCTTTCCGGGTGCTGTTCACACGAAGCGATTCGGGTGAATCTCATTCCGCGCCCGGCGGAAATGGAGGTGCTGTCCGGGTATTTTCAGCCGGGAAACACGACGGTGGACGACTTCACGACCGTAGTTGTGGACAATTCCCGGATGGATGCGCTGGGACGGGAGGGATACGAACTTACGGTCGATCGCTCGTCGGTGAGACTCACGGCCGCCACCCAAACCGGCATTTTCTATGGGAAACGGACGCTGGAACAGTTGATGACCGACAAGGGTATTCCTTGCGTAAGGGTCAGCGACCGGCCCCGGTTTGCCTACCGGGGCATGCACATGGATGTATCGCGGCATTTCTTTCCGAAAAGTCAGGTGCTGAAGATGCTGGACGAAATGGCCCGCTACAAACTCAACGTATTCCATTTCCATCTGACCGATAACGGTGGTTGGCGCATCCGGATCGACAAATATCCGCGGCTCACCGCCGAAGGGGCATTCCGCACGCAGCGGGATTGGTATGCATGGTGGGACCGGAACGACCGTCGCTATCTTCCCGAGGGAACTCCGGGCGCTTACGGCGGATATTTCACCAAAGAGGACATCCGTGAGATCGTGACCTACGCCGCCGAGCGGCACATTACGGTCATTCCCGAGATCGAATTCCCGGCGCATTCCGACGCCGTGTTCATCGGCTATCCGGAGTTGTGCTGTACGGGCAAACCTTATACGACGGGAGAATTTTGTGTCGGCAACGAACAGGTATATACTTTTATGGAGGATGTGCTTACCGAAGTTATGGAGCTTTTCCCTTCGAAATACATCCATATCGGAGGCGACGAGGCCCGGAAAGTCGCCTGGGCGACCTGTCCGAAATGCCAGGCCCTGATCGAGCGGGAGAGACTTGACGGGATACAGGGACTCCAACCCTATATGATCGCCCGTATCCAGGATTTTCTCGCTTCGAAAGGGCGGGTTATGGTCGGCTGGGATGAAATACTGCACAACGAACTGCATTCCGAAACCTTGGTTATGTCGTATCGTGGACAGAAAGGGGCTATCGAAGCCGCTAATCGGGGCAATTATGCCGTAATGACACCCGGTGAAGTGCTCTATTTCGACTGGTATCAGGCCGATCCTTCCACTCAGCCGCGTGCCATGTACGGATATTCTCCCATTAAAAAGATGTACGCTTTCGAGCCGGTGCCGGCTGATCCGGAATCGGCGGCCCGCAACGAGTCGATCATCCGGGCCGAATTCGTGGACCCTGCGGCCGTGGAGCCGATCCGGGCGGATCGCGCCGACCGCATCGTCGGTGTGCAGGGATGTACGTGGGCTGAATATATCGAAGATGAAGAGCAACAGGAATACATGATCTTTCCGCGTCTGCTGGCTGTGGCAGAATTGGCATGGACACCGCAGGAGAAGCGCGAATGGTGCGATTTCAAAGTCCGGATGAACTCCCATATCCCACTGTTGCAGCAACGGGGGCTAAATACTTTTACGCTGAGCGACGAAGTTGAGATCACGACTCGCATTCGTTCCGGAAATAGAGCGGTTGAGGTGACTCTCGACTGTGAGAAATATCCCGCAGAGATTCGCTACACGTTAGACGGAACCCCGCCGACGCCCGACGCTTCGCTTTACGAAGCTCCTTTTACCGTGACCGATTCGACGGTGGTCCGGGCCGCCGTATGTCGGGATGGAGCGATTCGAAGTCCTGAACGGAAACAATTGGTTACTCTCGCCGCGGAGATCGACAACTATTATCCGTTCGATGTGCCGGAAATCTGGAAAGAATATTTCGATTAATCGTTCCATCGACTATTGTGCGTTATCGCCTTTTCTTTCTGGGCGGCAGACTGTGCGCAGCCTTGAAACGGAGTCGGACGTGGCTGACTTTGGGTTGATTCGGGAAAAGGTCCGGGTGGAGGGAATAACAGACAGCCCTTTTATTTTCGGCCTTCGGATTTTTCCCGTATGCCCTGGCGCGGACGAATATGCCGTTGGGTCGCTCCTGTTCCGAAAGATCGTCTTCATTTCGCAAACAGAAACGACATCGTAATTGACGTTCCGGAGGGGGCAATGCCCGATAAACACACCGGTCGATAACCGATTCGTCATAGATCGCCCCGGAGATTTGCTAGTTTTCAAAATCAAAGATCCCCGGGGCTTATCGTACGATTCAGAAGCGATCGATATTTATGTGAACGGTTCAACATCGCATATAATCGGCTTATCTATCAGGTTCAATCTATTTAGAGACGGGAGAACCAAATATTTAAAGTCATACGCTCTATATTAGTGTATAAGCGTTTGTCAATGTGTTTATGTTCCTCAATATTCCGGAACGATAACCCATATCCTCCGAGATAGTTTTGTTGTTCACGATCATTTGATGGAATATAACCATTGGAGGACTGTCTATTTATCATGGTGAAGTCATTCTAAATAAATTATCCAATTTGAAAAATCGGGACATTTTATTAAATTTGTATTCAATAACAGGAGTTGTTTGACAAGATGGAACGCAGATGCGAACAAATGCATACGACTGTTTCCTAACCATTACCTGCTATATGCAAATAGAGTCATAACTTTTTAAGTTACAACTCTATCTAAAAATGAATGGATAATACCGAAGTACATTCCATTCGCCCCGTTCGAGGGATGTGCGGAAATAGCCGCTTACAAATCGGAAATCAAACCAGACCGGAGAATCCCATAAACGCCATGGCCAGAATCCCAGCCGTGATCAGCGCGATGGGAATGCCCTTGAACGCCTTGGGCACGTCCTCGAAATCGAGACGCTCGCGGATACCTGCGAAGAGCACCAGCGCGAGGGCGAAACCGAGGGCCGTGGCCACCGAATAAGTGACGCTCTGCAACAGGTTGAACTCCTTCTGGATCATCAGGATCGCGACGCCCAGCACGGCGCAGTTGGTGGTGATCAGGGGCAGGAAGATGCCCAACGCCTGATAGAGCGACGGCGAGAGCTTCTTGAGCATGATCTCGACCATCTGCACGAGGGCCGCAATCACGAGGATGAAGACGATCGTCTGCATATAGACGATGTCCAGCGGCACGAGCACATAGGTCTGAATCAGCCACGCCACGACGGCCGCAATGGCCATCACGAAGGTTACGGCAGCTCCCATGCCCAGCGAAGTCTCGACTTTCGACGACACGCCCAGAAAGGGGCAGATGCCGAGGAACTGCGCCAGCACGACGTTGTTGACGAAGATGGCGCCGATGATGATTGCAAAATAGGAAAGCTCCATAACTATTTCTTGGCTAATTTGTTAAACAATACCATCAGATAGCCCAGCACCAGGAATGCCCCCGGGGCCAGCACGAAGATCAGCGGCGCAACGTCCGCAAAGCCGAGGTTAACGCCGAAGATGGCGCCGCTGCCCAGGATCTCGCGCACGGCGCCGATCACAGTCAGCGCCAGCGTGAAGCCCAGGCCGATGCCCACGCCGTCAAGGATCGAATCCAGCGGGGAGTTCTTCGAAGCGAAGGCCTCGGCGCGGCCGAGGATGATGCAGTTCACCACGATCAGCGGGATGAAGACGCCCAGCGCGCCGTACAGCGCCGGCACATAGGCCTGCATCAGCATCTGGATGATCGTCACGAACGAGGCGATCACGACGATGAACGCCGGGATGCGGACCTTGTCGGGAATGATGTTCTTGATCAGCGAAATCACAAGGTTCGACATGATCAGCACGGCCATCGTCGCCAGCCCCATGCCCATGCCGTTTTCGGCCGAAGTCGTCGTACCCAGCGTGGGGCACATGCCCAGCACCAGCACGAACGTCGGGTTGTTCTTGACGATGCCGCTCGATATAATTTGCAGTTTATTCATTTTGACCTCCTTCCTGAGCCGCAGGCTCGTTGGTTTGTCCGGCGGCGGCCGTCGCTCCGGACGCCGTGTCGGTCGGGGCTTCGCCCGTCGCCACGCTCTTGTAAGCCATCCACGCGCGGTTGATCGCGTCGACATAGGCGCGCGACGAGATCGTTGCGGCGGTCAGCGCATCGACGTCGCCGCCATCCTTCGTCACGGCCAGCTTGCCGTCGACGAGCTTCTTCGATTCGAGTTTCCGTCCCTTGACGCTCGCAAGCAGGACGTTGCCCTCGTCGGCCATCTTGGTACCGAGACCCGGAGTCTCAGTCTGCTCCAACACGTTGACGTTCACTACTTCGCCCTCGGGCGTGAAGCCCACCATCAGGCGCACCACGCCGCCGAAGCCCTGCTTGGTCATCGACTGCACGGCATAACCGCTCACGCTGCCCCCGGCCGTCGCCGTGTAAACCGTGATCGGCATGTCGTCGATGGTCAGCTCCTCGGTCGTCGTGGCGTCGAACGCCGGAAGCACCTCGTTCAGGGCCGCCAGCGTCGCGGCTTCCTTGGCCGCCGCGATCGGCTCCACGGTAATCATATTGACGAAACCCACTCCGGCCGAAGCCACGAGGGTGATGCCGAAGAGGACGGCCGTCATGTTCAAAAGTGTACTTTTCATGCTGTCACCTCCTCTTATTTCACGCCGAAGCGCTTGGGTTTGACATATTTGTTGATCAGGGGCACGCAGGCGTTCATAATCAGGATCGCAAACGACATGCCCTCGGGATAAGCGCCCCACAGACGGATGCACATGGTGATCAGTCCGATTCCCACGGCGAAGATCACGCCGCCCCGAACGGTCATCGGCGAGGTCGAATAGTCCGTGGCCATGAAGATCGCACCTAACATCGCACCGCCCGCAAGGACATGGAATATACCGGCCCTCCACGCAGTCCCGAAGAGGTATCCCAGTTTATAACCGGCCGAACAGGTTCCGTCGGCAGCCTGCGGAAGCGCGTCGAACGACACGGAGCACATCGCAACCACCCCGGCGAACACAGCCATCGTCGCGAGCACCGTCACGGGAATGTGCCACGTGATCACGCGCCGCCACAGCAGGTAGACGAATCCGCACAGCAAGGCCGCAGCGGCCACCTCGCCCAGCGAACCGGGGATGTTGCCCAGCAGCATCTCCTGCACGCCGATGGCGCCGGGACCCGCCAGCCCCTGCTTCACGGCCGCCAGCGGCGTGGCGCCCGACAGAACGTCGAACGAGCCGTTCACGGGCAGCGGCCAGGTGGTCATCTGCACCGGATAGGCGATCAGCAGGAACACGCGTCCCACCAGCGCGGGGTTGAAGGGGTTCTTGCCCAGGCCGCCGAAGGTCATTTTGGCGACGGCGATGGCCACGAAGGCGCCCATCACGACGATCCACCAGGGAATCGACGCCGGGAGGTTGAAGGCAAGCAGCACGCCCGTCACCACGGCCGACCAGTTGCCGACGGTAGTCGCACCGCGGACCATGAATTTCTGAATCAGGTACTCGATCACCACGCACGACACCACGGAAAGGGCCGTAACGCGCAGCACGTCCAGTCCGAAGACCACCGTCGACACGACCAGCGCGGGCATCAGCGCGATCACGACGTCGCGCATGATCCGGGTCGCCGACTGGGCCGTCTGCACGTGGGGTGCGGGAGCCACAATGAGTTTATTAGCCATATCTATACTGTTTTTTCATTTACTTTTTAGGTGCAGCCGCTGCTCGTGCGCGGATCAGGCCCATCACGGTCTGCTTGCCGAGGCGCACCCAGTCCAGCAGCGGCAGATAGGCCGGACACGTCGACTGGCAGCAGCCGCACTCGATGCACGAGGTGATCATCAGCGCTTCCAGTTCGTCCCAGCCCTTCTTCTGGGTCATCTTCGAGAGGTAATAGGGTTCCAGTCCCATCGGACAGGCGGAGACGCACTTGGCGCACTTGATGCACTGCGTCGCCTCGCGGCGCTGTGCGTCGCGGCCCGACATGACGGTGATGCCCGAGCAGCCCTTCGTCACGGGCGAGTCGAGGTTCACCATCGCCCGGCCCATCATCGGACCGCCGTTGATCACCTTGCCCGCATCCCCGGGAAGGCCGCCCGCGGCCTCGATCAGCGCCGAGATCGGCGTACCCATGCGGGTCAGCAGGTTCTTCGGCTCCTTCACGCTCTTGCCCGTGACGGTCACCACCCGCTCGATCAGCGGTTTGTTCTTCAGCACGGCCTGATAGACGGCAACGGTCGTCGAGGCGTTGCACACCACGGCCCCCACGTCGATCGGCAGCGCGGGCGGAGGCGGAACCTGACGGCCCGTGACGGCTGCGATCAGCTGCTTCTCACCCCCCTGCGGGTACATCACCTTCAGGGGTACGACCTCGATGCCCTTGTATCCGGCGGCGATCTTCGTCAGATGCGCGATCGCGTCGGGTTTGTTGTTCTCGATACCGATCTGCGCCTGCTTCACGCCCAGCGCAGGCTTTCCCGACGTCCACGGCCTTCATCAGAATCGTGACGCCGACAATCAGTTCCTCGCCGTGCTCCAGCATCGTGCGGTGGTCCGACGTAAGATAGGGTTCGCACTCCACGCCGTTGATGATGACGCACTCGGCCTTCTTTCCGGGAGGAACCGAGAGTTTCACGTGCGTGGGGAACGTCGCTCCGCCCATGCCGACGATGCCGGCGTCCTTGATCTTGGCGATGATCTCCTGCGCCGAGAAGGGGCAGACCTTCACCAGCGCGTCCGAACGGTCGATGCCCTCGGCCCAGTCGTCGCCCTCGCGCCTGATGGTGATCATCATCTGGCGCAGGCCCTGGCCGTTGACGGCCATATCGACAGCCGTCACCGTACCCGAAATCGGGGAGTGGATGTTCGCCGACATGAAACTGCCGGCTTCGGCGATGAGCTGGCCCGTGAGCACCCGATCGCCTTTGGCGACCTTGGCCACCGCCGGGGCGCCGATGTGCTGTGCGAGGGGAATCGTCACCACATCGGGCAGCGGCAGCACCTCGATCGGTTTGGCGCAGCTCAACTTATTTTCCGACGGATGGACTCCGCCCATTGGAAATGTTCTCATAGATATAGTAAGGTTCTATTTTTATGCTTCTGCTTCGAAAAACCTGTGTCGTTTTTCCTTATCCGCAGGTCGTGATCGCGGCGCAACGCCGCGTTTATACATTTGACCCACCTCTAAATCCCCGCCTTGACGGGAACTTATCGCCCGCGACCGGATTGTCAACCGGAATGCGGATGGAAAAGTCTCAACTCGTCTCTTTCAGTTTTCAACTTTCGGCGCAGCCCCGGCCTTCGGAACGGCGGGGGTTGCCGGTGTTGCCGGAGCCTTCGGGGCTTTGGGCAGCGGGTCCATGCCGACGAGCCGGATGGCTCCCGTAGGACATTCGTTCACACACTTGCGGCACAGCTTGCACTTCTGCGGGTCGATGTAGGCGAGGTTGTTCTCCACGGTGATGGCATCGAAGGCGCATACTTTCACACACTTGCCGCAACCGATACATCCGGCCTTGCAGGCCTTCATCACCACGGCGCCCTTGTCCTTCGACACGCACGACACGTACACCGCACGGTTCTTGGGCCATTTCTTCCGCAGTTCGATGATCATTTTCGGACATGCCTTCACGCAGGCGCCGCAGGCCGTGCACTTGTCGGCGTCGACCTCCGGAAGTCCCGTTTCCGGGTTGATGTGAATGGCGTCGAAGGCGCAGACCGCGACGCAGTCGCCGAAGCCCAGACAGCCGAACGCGCAGCCCGTCTCGCCCACATAGAGCGACGAAGCCACGGCACACGACTTGGCCCCGTTGTACTCGTTGGTGCGGGGACGCTTCTCGCACGTGCCGCCGCAGCGGACGGTCGCCACTTCGGGCTGCTTTTCGGCAGCGGCCTTTCCGAGGTATGCAGCCACGGCTTTCATACAGTCGCCGCCGCCCACGGGGCAGAAGAGCGCCGAGATGTCGTCGCGCTTCACGAGCGCGTCGGCCATGCCCCGGCATCCTGCGAATCCGCAGCCGCCGCAGTTGGCCCCGGGGAGCATCTTCTCCACCTCGTCGATCCGCGGGTCCTCCTCGACCCGGAATTTCCGGGCCACGAAATAGAGGATTACCGCCGAGAACACTCCCAGCGCACACAGCGTCAGGATCGTGTAAAGTAATACTTCCATCAGATTTTTGTTATTGTAAATTGAATTGTGTGTTCGATTTTCCGCCGAAAGAGCCACAGCGCGAAATAATAAACGCCCACGCCCGCAATAGCGGCGAGGGCGCCCGCACCTTCGCTCCATCCGGCGACGGCGATCGTCCCGACCAGAACAGCCAGCAGGACGGCCAGCGCACCGACATAGGCCAGCACGACGGCGCGTACACCGGCACTCCGCCGCACGCCGACCATCACCTCCCTGCCGGCGGCATACTGCCCGGCCTCGGGGGTCGCCACGGCGACGATCTTGTCCTGCGCCTCGGCCAGGCCGCACGCCTGGCGGGCCTTGCAGGTTCCGCAGGCGCTCCGGGAGGTGATCCTCACATAGACCGTGTCGCGCTCCGTACGTTCCACCACGCCGCAGTGTTCGATCAAATCCGCCACGCCCTAATCTCCGTATTTGTTGGTGAGGGGCATCAGCCGCTCATGTCCGAACGTGCACGACGAGAGCCGCAGCACGGGCGGAAACTGGTAGCGTTTCTTCTCGTTGCGCATGATCATGCCGTGGATTTTCTCCACCACCTCCGAGTCGAAGCCCGCGTTGACGATCTCCTCGCGGTGCTGCCCCTCCTCGATCATGCGGAACAGGATGGCGTCCACCACCTCGTAGGGCGGCAGAATGTCGCTGTCCTTCTGTCCGGGATGCAGTTCCGACGAAGGTTCCTTGGTCAGGATGCTTTCGGGAATCGGGTTGCCCTGCGTCCGGTTGATATAGCGTGCCACGTCGTACATTTCGCTCTTGTAAAGGTCGCCCGTGGGGCTGAAAGCGCCTGCCGTGTCGCCGTACAGGGTGCAGAGCCCCAGTGCGTTCTCGCTCTTGTTCGAGGAGTTCAGCAGGATGTAGTCCGTCTTGTTCTGGAGGGCCATCAGCAGCACCGAGCGGATACGCGTCTGGATATTCTCCTCCGTGGCGTCGAACTCCGTGCCGCCGATGACCGGCTTGAGGGTGTTCACCACGCTGGTATAGATTTCCGAGATCGGAATGACGTTGTATTCGATGCCGAGGTTGCGCGCCAGCTCCTTGGCGTCCTCCACCGACTCGAGGGACGAGAAGGGCGAGGGCATCAGCAGCGCGCGGACATTCTCCGCCCCCAGCGCATCGGCGGCGATCGAGGCCACCACGGCCGAGTCGATGCCGCCCGAAAGGCCGATCGAAGCCTTCCGGTAGCCGTTCTTGCGGAAGAAGTCCCGCAGTCCGCAGCGTGCCGCCTCGTAGACCAGACGCGTGCGGTCGTTGTAGGTCGAGGGGATCGAGATCGGCCGGGCGGACGCCTTCGTATCGAAAATCTGGAAATCCTCCTCGAAATTCTTCATCATCAGCACCAGTTCGCCGCGGCTGTTCAGCGCGCCCGACGTGCCGTCGTAGACGATGTCGGTCGAACCGCCCACCTGATTGACCAGCACGAGATTCTTGCTCTCGACGAAAGCCAGGTTGCGCATCATCTCGTAACGGTAGGTCATGGTTCCCTTGCCGTATTTGCGGGCGTTGATCGAGATGACCGTTTCGACCGACTGGTCGAAGTCGCGCTCGCGGCTCAAATCGTCGCCCACGATGATCGCGCACTTATGGCCCTTGATCGTGGCGTATTCATAGCCTTTCGAAGGGACCAGGAAACCCATTTCACGGCGCGCCGTGATGTATTTCTTGCCGATGTAGCGCAGCACCTTGCGATCCTGAATCAGCGCCGCGGCGCTGATCGTGCCGTCCGCCGTGAGGATCGGAAGACCGACGATGGCGGCGATGCCGTCACAGCACGAGGCTATTTCGACCAGAGCGTCCTCGCAGAGTTCGAGGAAGGTCGTCTTGCGCAGCAGGTCGAAGGCGGGGGTTCCGCTCACGGCCTGTTCGGCGAAAATCACCAGGTCGGCATGCTGCGCTTTCGCCTTGTGAATGGAGTCGATGATCTTCGAGGCATTGCCGTCCACGTCTCCGATCGTGTAATTCAGCTGAGCTATGGCTATTTTCATGCGAATAATTTAAGTCCGGAAATTACAACTTTGCAAAGTTAAGGATTATTTGCAAAAGTCGGAAAGATTTTCGATGTTAATAAATTAACATTCCCGCATTTACAAAAATATTTAAAAACAAAAAAGCTCCCGGTTTTCCGGAAGCCTTTTCGCTGTTCGTATCGTCTCTATTCCTGCGTTTCGTCGGGATCGGCGACGAGGATGCGGCCGCAGTATTCGCAGATAATGATCTTCTTGCCCTGGCGGATGTCCACCTGACGCTGGGGCGGGATGCGGTTGAAGCAGCCTCCGCAGGCGTCGCGCTTGACGGTCACCACCGCCAGTCCGTTGCGGACGTTGCGGCGGATACGGTCGTAAGCCGCCAGCAGACGCTCGTCGATCTTCTCCTTGACACGCTCGCCCTGTGCGGCGTATTCCGCCACCAGCGGAGCCGTCTCGGCCTCGATGCCCTCCAGTTCGGCCTTCTTGGCCGCGAGGTCGGCAGCGCGCTCTACGGAGAGGTTCTCGGCCTCCTCCAGCTGGAGTTTCTTGGCCTTCACGCCGGCGGAATACTCCTTCAGGCGCTTCTCGGCCAGCTCGATTTCAAGCTCCTGATACTCGATCTCCTTGGTGATGGCGTCGAACTCGCGGTTGTTGCGCACGTTGTTCTGCTGCTCCTTGTAGTTGCCGATCATGATTTTAGCCTGGTCCACCTCGCGCTTGCGCTGCTTGGTCAGCGTGTTCAGCTCCTCGATCTCGGCGTTGATGTGTTCGATGCGGGTCTTCATCCCGGCCATCTCATCCTCGAGGTCCTGAACCTCGAGAGGCAGTTCGCCTTTCACCTTGTTGATTTCGTCGATCTTGCTGTCGATCTTCTGCAGCTCATAGAGCGCCATGATCTTCTCCTGCATCGAATAATCGACGTCGGCCGTCTTCTTTTGCGTTGCCATATGTTGTCTTTATAGTTTAGACTTAAACCAGATAGTTTACCGGATTGCGCGAGCGTTCACTCTTGCGAACCGCAAAGGTACATAAATTTTTCGATAAAATATCAAATATTAATTGAATTGCGCAATATTCGCTTTCGAAATGACCTATATCCGCCACCGTGAGGGCCTTGTCGGGCGCCATGAAGTCGTTGTACTTCATGTCGGCGGTGATGTAGATATCGGCCCCGGCACGGCGCGCTTCGCCGATCAGCGAGGCCCCGGCCCCGGTGCAGACCGCCACGCGGCGCACCCCGGATGTCGCTATGTCACTGTACCGTACGACGCTCACCTCAAGCCGCCGTTGGATGATCCGCATAAATTCCACGGTGTCAATGGCTTCCGGCAGTTCGCCCACGACGCCGAACCCCGCGCCGTCCCCGGTCTCCGAAGGCTGGAGGACCCGAAGGTTCCCCACGCCCAGCATTTCGGCCAGCCGCCAGCTCATGCCCCCGGGGGCGCTGTCGAGGTTGGTGTGGCAGGCGTAGAGCGCGATCCGGCTGCGGATGGCCCGCTCGACGCACCGCTCGACGGGATCGGCCGAGTTGAACCGCTTGAGCGCGCGGAAGACGATCGGATGATGCGTGATCACCAGATCGCACCCTTCGGCTTCGGCCTCGTCCAGCACCTCTTCGGTAACATCCACGGCCAGCAGGGCCTTGTGCACCTCGTCGTCGGGGCGGCCGACGATAAGTCCCGCATTGTCATACGATTCCTGCCACTCAAGTGGGGCAAAGCGTTCGATGACGTCGGTTATTTGTCTGATAATCATATGAGTTAATTATATTACACAGCATTCAGGAGTTCTTCGCCGCCTGCACCTGCGCTTTTAGCCGGTCTGTCGCTTCGCGGCATTACGCCCCGCCGGGGCGGGGGCTTGCGAAGACGGCGGCACGCCGTGAATACGCCCGGTAAAGCCGCGAATCCTTGAACAATACCCCGCGCGGATCGAGAGCGTCTTTACGGACAATGCTCAAAATAAGGATTGTTCGTAAAACGCGAACAGCTCTTTGGTTTCGGCCTCCTCCTTCTTGCGGCGGGGCCTGCGGACGTTGCGTTTGACGGCAGGCTGCGCCGAGGAATCCCCGGCGGCATCGTCCGACGATTCGTCGATCTTCACCACGGCCTTGGCCCGGCGGCGGCGCACGGGCGTTTCGGCGGCGGCAGCGGTATCAGCGGCGGCAACGGTATCAGCGGCGGCAACGGCATCGGCATCGGTCATATCGGCATCCGAAGCAGTCACGATCTCACCCTCCCCGGCTTTCAGGTCCTCGCGAACCTCGACCAGCAGGGCGCGGATACGCTGCAACCGCTCCATCAGTTCGGCATCACGGTCCACGCCGCTCTCGGAGGGCGCCTTCCGGAGCGCCTTCTTGGCTCCTTCGAGCGTCATGCCGCGCTCCTTGACCAGGTGGTAGATCATCTTGAGGTTCTCGACGTCCTCCGGCGAGAAGAGGCGGTTGCCTTTCTTGTTGCGCTTGGGGCGGAGAATGCTGAACTGCGACTCCCAGTGGCGGATCAACGACGTGTTGACGTCGAACATCTCGGCCACCTCGCCCATCGAATAAAAAAGTTTATCGGCCATATCTATTGTTTTATAATTCGCAATGAGTTGGGATACAGGTTATTCACCCGTGCGCCGATCCGTTTGGCGAATCCCAGCGCACGCCCCCGCGAGCAGACGAGGTTCATCCCCTCGGCCAGCCCTCCGGCGGCGATGTCCTGCCGGCGCAGGAAGCGCAGCGTCTCTTCGTCGTCCAATTCCGCCGCAGGCAGCGCCCCGCGGTTCAGCCCGTCGAAAAAAGCCAGCGCGGGATCGGGTTTCAGCACTCCCTTGAACACCTGCCCCAACGCCACGCCCGAATAGATCACGGGCAACGCCTCGGAGAGCGTCCGCACGGCGTCGGCCTGCGCGGCGTACCATGCATAGCAGGTGTCGGCCACCGCTGCGAAGTGCATACCGCCGGGATTCCGCACCCAGCGGGCCAGTTCGCCGGCGGTCTTCCGGTCCACGGCCGCAAATACCGTGCGACGCGCCTTCGGCGTGCGCACGCGCCCCCCGGCGTCGAACGATTTGCGGGCCACGGCGGCGAAGAACCCTTCGCCGCAGGTCCGGTGGGGATAGAACCGGAACGTGCGGAACGCTCCGACACGCCCGCAAACGATGCCCCACGCATCTTCCACAGCCGTTTCTTCCGACTCGGCGATCTCGTCGCCGGCCCACGCCGCCATCCGCTCCAGCGCGCCTTCGTCCTCGTCGCGGTTGAACGTGCAGGTGCTGTACACGAGCGTGCCGCCCGGCCGCAGCGCCCGCCACGCCTCGCGCAGGATTTCATCCTGCCGCGCAGCGCACTGTTTCACGTTGCCTTCGCTCCATTCGCCGCGGGCGTCGGGGTCCTTGCGGAACATCCCCTCGCCCGAGCAGGGGGCATCGACGGCCACCACGTCGAACCACGCCTCGAAATCGCCCAGCGCACGCGGCTCGCAGGTCGTGACGGCCACGTTGCCCGTGCCCCACTTGCGCACGTTGTCCGCCAGTACCGAGGCGCGGCGGCGGTCGATCTCGTTGGCGACGACCAGCCCGTCGGGTCCGGCCAGCGAGGCGTAGAGCGTCGTCTTGCCGCCCGGAGCCGCACACAGGTCGAGGATGCGCGCCCCTTCGGTGCGGACCGCAGCGAGCAGGTGTCCCACGAACTGCGACGAAGCCTCCTGGACATAGTAGGCCCCGGCATGGAAGTCGGGATCGAGCGTGAAGGAGGGACGCACGGCAAGGTAACGCCCGTCGCGGCTCCACGGCACGCGCCCGGCGATCGCCAGGGCGGGAAGCCCCGCAGCCTCCGGAACGGGAAGCCCGGCGTCAGGTCCGGCGGAAACCGTTTCCGCCCCGGTCTTGGCAGGGTTCAGCCGCACCGATACCGGCGGCTCCGCGTCGAGCGCCGCGCAGAGGGCCGCGCCCTCCGTCCCGCCGAGGTCGCGCAGGACCCGCTCCACGAATTTCGCAGGCAGCGTCATGCGCTATTTCTTCGCTTTGAGCGCGTCGAGGCGCGCGCAGATCCGTTCCAGCACCGCAGGGTTCGAGACGAAATCCTCGTGGTCCTTGTCCACGACGAGCACCTCGCCCTCGTAGATGGTGTCGATCCAGTGGTTGTATTTGTTGTTCAGCCGCTTGAGGTACAGTTCGTCGATGTTCATCTCGTACTCGCGGCCGCGCTTGCGGATCTGCGAAATGAGCGTCGGGACGCTCGCCTTGAGGTAGATCAGCAGGTCGGGTTTGGGAATGAGCGTCGTCACCAGCCGGAAAATCTTCATGTAGGTCTCGATGTCGCGCGTGGCCATCAGCCCCATTTCATGCAGGTTGTCGGCGAAGATGTGCGCATCCTCGTAGATCGTGCGGTCCTGGAAGATCACCCCCGACTTGCAGTCGGAGATCATGTCCATCGTCTGCTGGATGCGGCTCCCGAGGAACGAAATCTGAAGATTGAACGCCCAGCGGTTCATATCCTCGTAGAAGTCGCCGATATAGGGATTGTCGCACTCCTCGAGGTAGCACTTGGCGTCGTAGCGCTTCGTAAGGATCTGGGTAAGCGTTGTCTTGCCGCTCCCGATGTTTCCGGCTATGGCTATGTACATGGCAGTATAGGTGTTATTTTACGTTTCTCATTCGTTTTCCGGTCTCCGAAGCGCATATCCCGCCGCCTTCGGCCTCGTTTTACAAGCCTGACTCCACCCGGCTAAAAGCCGGGATTCAGGGGCGATGCAAAGTCACTGCATCCGGACTCAATTCCACGCTTCCATTCCCAAAAGCCGTTTCTTAAACGGCCCTCGGGTGGGGGCTTCTCGCAGCGCGGCCAAAATGCGGACAGACAGCCTCAAAGGGCCTGTTCGGTCTGAAAAGCCAGTATCTCGTCGGCCACGCGGCGGTCGTTCACCAGCCGCGGAACCTTGTTTTTACCCCGCGCGCGCATCCACGCGAGGAACCGCCCCCGCTCCACGACCGTCAGACGCTGGCGTTCGAGCGTGGTCCGCCGCTTGGCATCGTAGTCCGAATTGACGGCCCGCAACTCCCCGTCGAGCGCCTCGGCGAAGCGTTCGAGGCTGTCCGGCTCGCGTTCGAACTCCACGACCCACTCGTGCGCGCCCCGTTCGCGGAGCGACATGTAGCACGGCGCGACGCTGTATTCGCTCACGACGGCCCCCGTCTTCCGGCAGGCGGCCAGCAGCGCATGCTCGGCGTTGTCGACGATCAGCTCCTCACCGAAAACGTTGATATACTGCCGCGTGCGGCCCGCAAAGCGGATGCGGTAGGGATTCGTCGAGGTGAATTCCACCGTGTCGCCGATCTCGTAACGCCACAGGCCGTTGTTCGAGGTGATCAGCACGGCGTAGACCTTGCCGCACTCCACGCCTTCGAGCGGCACGATCTGCGTCCCGCTGCGGAACTCGAAGAAGGTTCCGTAATCCAGCATCAGCAGCATGTCGCTGCGCGACGGGTCGTCGGCCATGGCGAAGAATCCCTCCGAAGCGTTGTAGGTCTCCATGTATTTCATCTTCTCCGAAGGAATCAGCTCCTCGAACGACGTCCGGTAGGGCGCGAACTCCACGCCTCCGTGGGCGAACATCTCCAGCCCGGGCCACACCTCCAGCAGATTTTTCCGGCCCGTATACTCCAGCACGCGGCGCATCAGCGCGAGGTTCCATGACGGGACGCCCGCAAAGGCCGTGATCGGTTCGCCGACGCACTGGCGGCAGATGGCGGCGCACTTCTCGTCGAAATCGGGAATGATCGCCGTCTCGGTCCGCGGCGCCCGGAACCAGCCGCTCCAGAAGGTCGTCTCGTGGATCAGCAGCGCCGAGAGGTCGCCGACCAGGTTGCGGCCCTCGCGGCTGCACGACCCGCCGAGCGTCAGGGTCTTGCCCTCGAAAACGCGGGTCTTCGGATTGTTGGCCGAAAAGACCGTCGCCACGTCGCGCATGCCCAGCGTATGGTTCCACCACAGCGACTCCATCGTCACGGGAATGTATTTGCTCCTGTCGGAGGTCGTACCCGACGAACGGGCGAACAGCGACACCCGACCCGGAGCCGTGACGCTCCGCACGCCCTCCATCATCCGTTCGATATAGGGCTTGAAGGTCTCGTAGTCGAAAGTCTCCACCTGCGACTGGAACCGCTCCACCGAACGGATATGCCGCAGGTCGTAGCGGTCGCCGAACTCCGTGAAGCGTCCCCGGCGCAGCAGCTGCCGGAACATCCGCGCCTGCGTCTCGACAGGACGGCGGCGAAAACGGTCGATGGCCCGCTCGCGCTGCGAGAACCAGGCTTTGAGAATTATGTTTCGAAAAGACATGATGCGCTGCAATTCAGAATTGTGAATTCTGAATTGTGAATTCTTAATTAAAATAATACCCTACCTTCCCCACCGAACCGGGCATGGCGAAGACCACCACGCGGTCGTAGGGGATTATTTCCATGTTGTCGACGGCGATGAAAACCTTGTCGCCGCGGACGATGCCGCCGATGATCGTATCCTCCGGCAGCCCGAGGTCCTTGATCCGCACCTTCGTGGCCGGGGAGTTGGGTTTCACGATGAACTCCAGCACCTCGGCGTCGCTCCCCGTCAGGCATTTGATGGCCTGCACGTCGGTCGACATCGTGAAGCGGAAAATGTTCGACGCAGTCACCAGCTTCTTGTTGATGATCGTGTCGATGCCGATCGACTCGGCGAGGTTTATGTAATTGAGATTCTCGACCTCGGCGATCACCTTCTTGACCCCCATGCGCTTGGCGAGCATCGCCGCCAGGATGTTGGTCTCGCTGCGCCCCGTCACGGCAACGAAGGCGTCCATGTTCGAAAGCCCCTCCTCCATCATCGCCTCGGTGTTGCGGCCGTCCTCGTTGATGATCAGCGTCTTGTCGAGCGTCTCGGCCAGCCGGTAGGCCTTCTCGGCGTTGTAGTCGATCAGTTTGATGTTCACCTCGTCCTG
>OCHC01001181.1_pt1 | contig 21724 bp, 20 predicted proteins | sample 1538641 | NCBI WGS metagenome assembly OCHC01 (sample SAMN04571714, study PRJEB22368) | human gut metagenome | biome: human gut; material: stool | host: Homo sapiens | place: Luxembourg | collected 2012-08-17
GTGCGCCGCACCTTTGCCACCGGCATTGCAGGCTTCTCCCACGTCATCGACTCCCTGAGCGCCATCAAGTACGCCAAGGTCAAGGTGGTGCGTGACGAGAGCGGCCTTGCCACCGGCTTTGAAATCGAGGGCGACTTCCCCAAGTACGGCAACGACGATGACCGTGCCGATGAGATCGGCGTGTGGCTGCTGCGCACCTTCCTTGAGATGATCAAGAAGCGCCACACCTACCGCAACTCCGAGGCTACCACCTCCATCCTGACCATCACCTCCAACGTGGTGTACGGCAAGTACACCGGCGCTCTGCCCGATGGCCGTGCCGCATTCACCCCGTTTGCTCCCGGTGCAAACCCCAGCTACGGCGCAGAGCAGAACGGCCTGCTGGCTTCTCTGAACTCGGTGGCAAAGCTGCCCTACCACTGGGCACTGGACGGTATCTCCAACACCCAGACCATCAACCCGGACGCTCTGGGCCACAGCGAAGGCGAGCGGGTGGAGAATCTGGTACAGGTCATGGACGGCTACTTCGATCAGGGCGCACACCACCTGAACGTGAACGTCTTTGGCAAGGAGAAGCTGCTGGACGCCATGGAGCACCCCGAGAAGGAGGAGTACGCCAACTTCACCATCCGCGTCTCCGGCTACGCCGTCAAGTTCATCGACCTGACCCGCGAGCAGCAGATGGACGTTATCTCCCGCACCTGCCATGCAGCCCTGTAATCCCATCGGCTATGTCCACTCGCTGGAATCCTTCGGCTCTGTGGACGGCCCCGGCGTGCGCTTTGTGGTGTTTTTGCAGGGGTGTGCCCTGCGGTGCAAATACTGCCACAACCCGGAAACGTGGGCTGCGGAGGGCGGCGAGGAATGGACGGTGGAAAAGCTGTTCCAGCGGGTCTACCGCTACCGCAACTACTGGGGCAAAAAGGGCGGCATCACGGTCAGCGGCGGTGAGCCGCTGCGCCAGATGGAGTTCCTGACGGCATTCTTCGAGCTGGCCCGCTCCAAAGGCGTGCACACGGCTCTGGATACTGCCGGGCAGCCCTTCCGGCCCGATGACCCGGATTACCTGGCCGGTTTCGACCGGCTGATGAAGTCCACCAGTCTGGTCATCCTCGATCTGAAGGAGATCGACCCGGAACGCCACCGGCAGCTCACCGGCAAAGACAATGCCAACATCCTTGCGATGGCGCGCCGCATCTCGGACCTCGGCATCCCGCTGTGGATCCGGCATGTGCTGGTGCCCGGCCTGACCGACGACGAGGAGGGCCTGCGCAGGACCGCAGACTTTATCCGCAGCCTGAAAACGGTGCAGCGGGTGGAGGTGCTGCCCTACCACACACTGGGTCTGTTCAAGTGGCAGAAGCTGGGCATCCCTTATCCGCTGCCGGACGCCGTGCCGCCCACAGCGGAGCAGGTGAAGCGTGCAGAAGAACTGCTGGAAGTGAGCCGGTATCCCGGGTAAGGCAAGACGATTTTAATTGCGCTCCGCTTCGCTCTGCGCATTCTGAATCCTTCCCCGTTTCACCTTGACTTCCCTGTGCGGCACCGCTATAATAAAGGGGTAAAAGGATAAATGCGTTTATCCGGGCAGAGTAGCGCCGCACACCGTCTGCGCAGAGAGAACAGGCCACTGGCTGGAAGCCTGTTTGCAGACTGCCGCGCAAAGTGCGCCCGGACAGCACGCGGCGGGAACCCCCATGGGAAGTATCGCCGTGCGGTGCGCCGCCGTTACCGGCTTTGAGCGACAAACAGAAGTGGAACCGCGATTTTGATGAAAAACCGCCTTCGGAGCTGTGCTTTGTGCACCGCTCCGGGGGCGTTTTGTTTTGCGGCTTCTGTCTGCCACAAAAAGGAGAATTGACCATGCAGATCTTCAACACCCTGACCCGCCAGAAGGAAGAATTTGTGCCGCAGGTGCCCGGTGAGTACCGCATCTACGTCTGCGGCCCTACCGTTTATAACTATATCCACATCGGCAACGCACGCCCGCTGATCGTGTTCGACACCCTGCGCCGCTACCTTGAGTACCGCGGCAACAAGGTGATCTACGTTTCCAACATCACCGATATCGACGATAAGCTCATCAAGAAGGGTCAGGAGGAGGGTACCTCCATGAAGGAGGTTGCTCAGCGCTTTGAGGCCGAGTACCTCAAGGATGCCGCCGGTCTGAACTGCAAAAAGCCCACCGTCCAGCCCCGGGCCACCGAGCATATCCAGCAGATTTTGGACATCGTGAAGGACCTGATCGACTCCGGCCATGCCTACGTTGCAAAGAACGGCGACGTGTATTTCCGGGTGAAGAGCGACCCCGGCTACGGTAAGCTGAGCCACCTGAAGCTGGACGATCTGGAAAGCGGCAACCGCGAGCTGCGCAGCCGCATGGACGACGACCTGAAGGAGGACCCCGCCGACTTTGCCGTGTGGAAGGCTGCAAAGCCCGGTGAGCCTGCATGGGAAAGCCCCTACGGCATGGGCCGCCCGGGCTGGCACATCGAGTGCAGTGCCATGAGCCGCACCCATCTGGGCAAGACCATCGACCTGCACTGCGGCGGTCAGGATCTGATCTTCCCTCACCACGAGAACGAGATTGCCCAGAGCGAGTGCGCCAACGGCTGCGAGTTTGCCCGCTACTGGATGCACAACGGCTTCATCAACGTGGACAATCAGAAGATGTCCAAGAGCCTGCACAACTTCTTCACCGTGCGGGACGTGGCGGACGTCTACGGCTACGAACCCATCCGCTATTTCATGCTGACCGCAGGCTACCGGATGCCCCTGAACTACACCGTGGACCTCATTGAAAGCTGCAAGAACAGCCTGGAGCGCCTGTACACCTGCCGCGAGAATCTGGATTTTGCCCTGACCAAGGACACCTTTGGCACCGACGAGACCCTGAAGGAAAAGGCTGCCGAGGCCCGCACCAAGTTCTGCACCGCCATGGACGATGACCTGAACACCCCGGATGCACTGGCTGCCGTGTTCGATCTGGTCAAGGAGATCAATACGCTGTCGGCTGTTTCCTCCAAGGACGCCCTGCAGACTGCTGCCGCCGCCTTTGACGAGATCACCGGCGTGCTGGGCCTGCTGTACAACCGCAAAAAGGACGAGGTGCCCGCCGAGGTGACTGAGCTGGTTGAGAAGCGTGCCGCCGCCAAGAAGGCCAAGGACTGGGCCACCGCCGACGCCATCCGCGCACAGCTGACCGAGCTGGGCTGGGCGGTCAAGGACACCGCACAGGGTCCGCAGCTGAGCAAACTGTAATACGTTCTAAAATGCCCTCCGTTTCACTCTGGGCATCTTTAGCGGAATTAGTATTTTAAATTTACAGCCCGGAAAGATCTGCGGATCTTTCCGGGCTGTTTTTTCGCGAGAAAAGCAGCTTATGAAGCCGTACTGTTTTTACCGCTTTTCTCTTTACATTCCAAACGCAATTTGCCATAATAAAACCAGAAATAACATGAGCGGAGGCAGGCACAATGAAGGTCATGGTTTTTGATGTGGGCGGCACTGAGATCAAGTATTCGGTGATGGACGAAGGATTGAACCGCACTGATGCCGGGTCTGTGCCTACGCCGCAGGATACGCAGAAGCATTTTCTTGACACATTATACGATCTGTATTCGCTGCACCGGGATGAAGTAAGCGGCATCGCCATGGCACTGCCCGGCTTTGTGGACACCCGCACCGGCTTTGTCTCCAACGGCGGGGCACTTCTGTATAACACCGGTACGCAGGTAGGGCAGCTGGTGCGCGAAAGATGCGGCTGTCCGGTCACGCTGGAAAATGACGGCAAGGCTGCTGCCCTTGCAGAGCTGCAGGCCGGTGCGCTGCAGGGCTGCTGCAACGCGGCGGTGTTTATCATCGGCACCGGTGTGGGTGGCGGCATCATCGCCAACGGCCAGCTGGTGCGGGGCATCCATTTTACCGCCGGGGAATACAGCTTTGTGAACACCAACGCCGACGAGTGGGAGAACACCAGAAAAACCATGGCCTGTCAGTGCAGCACCACCAATCTGCTGCAGTGGTACCGCGCCCGCAGGGGCCTGCCCGCCGATGCGCCCATGAATGGCAGACAGTTTTTTGATGCCGCCAACGCCGGAGAGCCGGAAGCGCTGGAAGTGCTGGAACGGTTCTGCAAAGCGGTGGCGGTGCAGATCTACAATCTGACCGTCCTGCTGGATGTGGAAAAGGTGGCCATTGGCGGCGGCATCAGCAAACAGCCGTTGCTGCTGGACAGTCTGCGCCGGGTATACGCCGGGCTGTTCGCTTCCCGGGGAGATTCACCCTACATGATCGGTCTGCCGCGCACCGAGATCGTGCCCTGCCATTTCAGCAGTGAAGCCAATCAGGTGGGCGCGCTGTATGCCTGTCTGCACACGGTGGGCAGGACGGACTGAACCCGCTTCTGCCCTGCTCCTTCTGCGAAAAAAGAGGAAGATCCCGCCGGATCTTCCTCTTTTTTCATGCTGCACAAAAACAGCGGACACTCAGGTGGTCAGTTCGTTCACCAGCCGCGTCAAAGTGGCAACATAAGCTTCGTTGGAGTAATATTTCTCGTACATTTTCCGGCAGTCGGCCTTCATGGCAGCCAGCTGATCGGGGTGCAGGATGGCATGTTCCAGCACCTTTGCCAGCTGGTCGGGGTCGTCGTCCCGGTACACAAAGCCGTCCACGCCCTCGGTGATCAGCCCGGCAGTGCCGGTGTGCTCCGACACGATGGAGGGCTTGCCGAAGATCAGGCCCTCGGTGACGAAGGTGGGCATGGGGTCGTCGCGGGAGGCGCACACCACACAGGTGCACTGATCCATCAGGGACTTGATCTCCGGGCGTTCCAGCCGCTTGCGGTAGAACACGGTGTCCGGGTAATCCTCCACCAGCGCATCCACGGCACTCTTCAGGCTCTTATCTGCGGCCTTGCCCACGAACAGGAAAGCGGCTTTCTGGCGCACTTCGGGCTTGAGCAGACGGATGGCATTGCAGAAGATATCCTGACCCTTGCGGGGCTCAAAGGAACCCACGGTCACGAACAGGGGGCGTCCGCCCGCGTAGCTGATATCATAGACCGGGAAGCTCTCCTGCGCGTAGTCCGGCAGGCCGTAGATCAGCTGTTCGATGTTAAAATCCGGCCGCACCGAATGCATGGCGGCGGTGGCGTGGGAGCCTACGGCGCACACATGCACATTGGAGTCCAGCGTTTTGGGGATCCTGTGCGCAATGAACGGATAGCCTGCAAAGGCATCGTGCAGCCACCACAGCACCGGCACAAAGGAGCCGTTCAGGGTGCTCACGGCGGCGGCCTCCACCACAGTATTGGCCAGCACAAAATCCGCACTGGTGGCAAGCCCCCACAGGGAGGAGCTCATCACGCAGTCGCTGCGGGTGACAACGGCAGCACCGGCATCCAGAAACAGCGGCAGAGAGCCATCGTCCGCAGGGCCCAGAACCACGACCTCGAAGCCCATGCTGCGCAGCACCGGCACGGCGCTCACCAGCACGATGGGGGCACCGGTCATGGTGAGCTCATGGCTCAGGATCAGGGCACGCTTTCCGGAGGCAGAGAACACATCATCGGCACACAGCTCCCGCCGGAAATGCAGCAGGGACTCCGGGATGCGGCGGCAGTTTTCTGCCATGGAGGTGGCAAGGCGCAGCAGCTCGGTCACGCTGTCCCTGCCGCGGGCAGCAGCGCGGATGCGGTCCAGAAGCTTCCGCGATACCATGGCACAGCGGCTGCAGGGGATGTGCTGGGTGCTCAGGTACAGGGCGGTGGAACCATCAAAGCCAAAGGCGGCATCGCACACCACAAGGTCTGCACCGGTGCGCAGGGCACCGGCAAAATAGGTCAGGGCAGTGGAGGTGCACTCCAGATCTTCGCTGACCAGCAGCACGCCCTCCACCGAGTCGGTCAGGGCGGGGGCCAGCTCCGTCACCAGCCGGAACTTGCGGTGCAGCTGGTTTTCCAGTGCGTGCTCCAGCGCCTGATGGCGGCCGGGCGCATACACCAGCAGATAGGTGCTCTGGGTATCGGTATACACCTGCTTCGTCAGCTGTTTACGCTGCAGGGTGCTGTAACTTGTGTACATAATGACACTCCTCTGCAAATCGTATCAATGACGGAACAGCCGGTGAAGTGCACGCAGCGGGGCGGTGAGCCGCCAGCTGCTGCTTTCGTACAGGTTTTCCAGCGAGTTTTCGTAGGCGGCACGGCTGTTCTGCAGCTCGGTCAGTTGATTGTTCAGCCGGGTGTTCTCGGCAAGGGCGGCCTGCAGCTGCCCTTGGAGATCGCTCTGCTTCGCTTCGGCCCGCAGCTTGATGGCGCTCAGGGCCTGCAGCAGGGCCTTGCCGGGCTGTTCGTGCTGGAAGCGGCCCAGCGGATAGTAATGATAGGTCACGGCAAACTTCATCCCGGCCGCAAAGGGCACTGTGCTCTGCACGGTCAGGTTGGGGTCCACATCCAGAAACAGCAGGCAGTCTTCCTGCAGCTGGATGCCGTTCATGGCGCGGCATTCCAGCCGCTCGTCCGAGATGCTCAGGTCAGTCACGCAGCAGGCCAGCTCACCGGGGTCCAGCCGCAGCGCACGGGCATCTGTGGGCAGGGTGAACACCGCAGAGACCTCGTGGGTCAGCTCGTCGTAGGCGTCCTCGGCAACGGTCAGGCATTCCCGTGGGGAATAGCCGGAGCCGGAATCGTAGAACAGCTGCGGCAGGGTGAGGGCGGCAGGCTCGTTGTCGCTGCCGTGCCTTGCCAGTGCGGCCTGATAGTTCAGCACCTGCTGTTCCAGCTCCAGACACCGCTGTGCCAGCCGGGATACGCCTTCGTCAGAGAGCTTGAGCTGCTGCTCAAGGTCGGCAGCGCGGCTGCGGGCCGCAGCAAGGGTCTCGGGGGCATCGTTGTTCATAACGGGATTCTCCTCTTACATTTATGATAGGCTGCATCGCAGCAGCCGGAAAAACACCTTAATGCCGGGCGGTATAGTGCACGGCAGGGCTCTTGCGCCGTGCAGGGAAAAACCGGATGATGAGTGCACGGCGTGCACGCAGCAGCTCACACACCAGCCAGATGGAGCCCAGAGCGATGGCATATTGCAGCCACATGCCCAGCACCGGCCGGTCCGAAAATCTGGCTACCATCAGATACCAGGGGATGGCGATGATCTCCACGGTATGTATACAGAAGATGTGGAGCGAGCGTCGGCCCACCGTCTCCAGAAAGCGCACGATGAGGCCGTGGAAATGGCTGAGCCGCATGAACAGCCGGATGAATAAAAGACCGGCAGCACCGTCCAGAAAGATGCTCAGGGGGCCCAGCGACCACTCGGCCAGCGAGATGCAGTCGGTGGTGCGGGTGGCAAGAGCGCCTACGGCAATGAGTGCTGAGGCCCCCAGCAGCCCGGCAAAGACTTTGGGCGGCAGGGGCTCGTCCAGCAGATGCTTCTTTTTGGCAAGGAAGCCGATATAGAGATAGGGGACGATCACCGCGCCCTGGATCAGGCAGAAGGGCGGCTCCCACACAAGGCTGACGCCCCAGCCCAGCAGCGCACACCCGGCCACAGCCCAGGGAACGTACTGTTCCGGGAAGATGTTCAGGATCACATCCAGCAGGATCCAGCCCACCATGAGGGCCAGCAGATACCACATGGGCCCGCAGGAGAAAAATTCCTGCCCGAAATACTCTGCCGTGTGGGGCAGGCCCAGCAGAAAACCGCCGGTGACCTTGACCGACTCGCCGATGGTGCCGGGCAGGTACTGGAACGTTTTATAGTGGATGATAAAGTGCAGCACGCAGGTGAACAGTGCAGTATAGAGGTAAGGCTTGAGCAGACTTTTCAGTTGCTGGTGGATGCATTTGCCGATGGAGCGCTTGCGGAAGCCGTAGCCGCTGGCAATAAAGAAAGCGGCCATCAGCGCTTCGCGGTAGATGAACGGGAAAAACGCGGTCAGGGACAGGCCGCTGACCGCCTGCATGGGATAAAGCTCGGCGGTATGCGCAAAAACGATGATCAGCATACCGGCACCCTTGAGCATGTCGAACATGCCGATGGAGCTGACGGTGCGAGGTTTGGTTCCTTCCATGGAGGTTCCTTCCTTGCGCGGGACATTCCCTCAGAGCCGGACGCCGCACAATGCGTAGATTTTGAATGAAAAAGATAAAAATTTGTATGGATATGAACCCAGTATAATGCTTTTTGCACAGACTGTCAATTTTGAATTGCAGTCCGGCACGGAAATCAATTTTTACAGCCTAGCCCAGAGCTAAAGCCTTCACCCCTTGGGGGGAAGGTGGCTGTGAACGCAGTGAGCAGACGGATGAGGGGTATTCAGGGTAAAATGCTGCTGTCCTGCGCCCTCATCAGTCACCTGCGGTGACAGCTTCCCCCGACCGGGGGAAGCCTTCATGCGGAAAATTGATTTCCATGGCAGCCCGGCAGGCGGGGGACACATGCCGCCTGCAATAAGAGCATAGCACAGGCAGGGCGGCTTCGCAACGAAAGGCAGAATTTACATCTGGAAACGGCATGATGTGCAAGGCTTTGTTGTCAATATTGGAAATTAAATGTTGCAAAACTCTTGCATTGACACAGGTCTTATTGTATACTGGGCACAGTTGGAAATGTCTGGAAGGATCTGTGTGGGCTTACACCGGTGCACCGGATCGGATGATAAAAATGGAGGAAAAAAATGATTACATCGCTGTATCAGTCCCTTTGCAATATGGAAACCAACATTGCAGACCGTGTGGCTCTGCGCTGGTATGATGAAGAAAAGCAGGGCGTTGCCGAGGTGCACTACGCACAGTATGCCCAGGATCTGCGCCGGTTCGTGGCGTTCCTGCGTGCAGAGTATGGCGACGTGCGCGGCAAGCGAGTGGCGATCCTGGCCCGCAACAGCTACCAGTATGTCATCTGCATGTACGGCACCGTGATCGCAGGCGGCGTGGCTGTACCGCTGAACCTTGGCAAGGACTGGGATGCCATCTCCTACGAGCTGGGCCTCACCGAGCCGGTGTGCATCCTGCAGGATGGCGAGTTCGCGGAGCGGGAGCCTGCCCTCACCGAGACCTATGGCAGCATCCTGAAGCCCATGGACGCTTTTTCTGCCTATGAGCCTGCCGAGGACGTGACCGAGGTGGAGGACCTTTCGGCTCTGGCCTTTATCATGTTCACCTCCGGCACCACCGGCCGCAGCAAGGGCGTCATGCTGAGCCAGAAGAACCTGTTCAGCGCCATGCCGGCTTTCCTGAACCCCTTTGACGATGTGAAGAAGTACACGGGCTGGAACACCGACGAGTTCTCGTCCCTGTCCGCCCTGCCCATGTTCCACATCTCCGCCATGACCAGCCTTGTTTCGTGGAGCATCACCGGCCACTCCATCAACCTGTGCAACAACCTGAAGTATTTCTACCGTGATCTGGGTGCCATGCACAGCGAGGTGATGGCGGTGGTGCCGGTGCTGCTGAAGAGTATCTACAGCGATGTGATGAGGGGCCGCCGCGACCGCCTGAACGGCCTGTGCATGCTGACCTGCGGTGCTGCCATGTTCGACCCCAAGATGCTGAGTGATATGATGGAGAAGGGCTTCTTTGTGGCCCAGATGTACGGCCTGACCGAGACCTGCGGCGACGGTGCATGGAACTCCTCGCAGGAGGCAAAGTACCTGACCAGCGTGGGCCATGTGGACCTCAGCTGTGAATACAAGCTGGACGACGGCGAACTGTGCATGCGGGGCGGCCCCATCATGCTGGGCTACTACAAGGACCCGGAAGGCACTGCAGAAGTCATCGATGCCGACGGCTGGTTCCACACCGGCGACATTGCCCGGGTGGAAGAGGACGGCTACATGTACCTGACCGGCCGCAAGAAGAACGTGATCATTCTGGACAGCGGCGAGAACGTGAGCCCCGAGGAGCTGGAAAAGCTGCTGGTGCCCTGTGCGGACATTCGGGAGTGCATCGTGAAGGAAAAGGACAAGAAGATCTGTGCCCTCATCTACTGTGACCCTGCAAAGCAGGATGCGGTGAAAGAGTTCGTTACCGGGGTCAACCGCGGCCTGCCGCTGTACAAGCGCATGGTGCCGGAGCTCAGCGCACAGCCGCTGCCCCGCAACGCCATGGGAAAACTGCTGCGCCAGTGATACGGATGCGGTAGAATGCCCGGATGCATAAATGGGCTGGCAGACCGGAAGACTGATGACAGGAGTTCCGACAAAAAACAAAGCTTTGTTGCCGGAACCCTTGCGCACAGGAGCAAATCAAGGTATTATTATAAAAAAGGTGCAGGATACTGCACCGATCATCCGTCACGGAAAGGAAGAAAATTTCTATGGAACGAGCAGAGATCATTTCCCAGATCCTGGCCATCCTGGAGGATGTTGCCGAGGTCTCTCCCGAAGATGTGAACGAGAACAGCGTCCTGATGGACGATCTGGATCTGTCCTCAATGGAGATCCTGACCATTGTGGCAGACCTGGAGGAGACCTTCGGCCTGCGCATCCCCGAAAAGGAGCTGCGCAACTTTGTGACCATAGGGGATCTGGTGGATTATCTGGCGGCAAACGCGGGGTAACAGTTCATGAATGAGTCACGGCGCTCGACGGAGTACATCTTTCAGGGAACGATGTATTTCTTCCGTCGGGAGAAGATCCTGTGCCGGTATCAGTTTGCGCTGCAGGACGCGGTGGAACCCGCTCTTTTGCAGCGTGCACTGGACGCGGCGCTTTCGGCCGCACCGTACTATCAGGTACAGCTGGTGCAGGAAAAGCGGAGCTTTTTTCTGGAGCCGAACCCGAACCCCTGCCTTGTGTATCAGGGCAGTGCACAGCGCGATATCCCGGAGGAAACGAACGGCTATCTTTTCGGCGTGAGCTGTGAGGGAGACACCGTCTATTTTGACTGGTATCATTTCCTCATGGACGGCCACGGGGTGTCGCCTTTCCTCACCCGCATTCTGGAACAGTACTGCAACCTGCGCTATGGCACGGCGTTTGCAAACACGCCCATCCTGTGCAGCCCGGCCTATGACATCGAGGCCATGATGGAAAAATATCCATCCCCCGCAGCCACCGAGAGCACGATGCAGAGGGATGTGGTGCAGACCTGCGAGGGCAGGATGCGCCGCACCCGGGTGCGGCTGACCAAGCAGAGCCTTGTGGACCGGGCAGTGGAGAACGGCGTCAAGCCCTTTACGGCGCTGGCAGGTCTGCTGAGCCTTGCGCTGCGCAGCTATCTGGGCAAGGATGAGATCCAGTATTCCTACTCGGCAGATACCCGCAGGGAAGCGGGCGTGCCGGATGCCCTTTACAACTGCGTGTGCTCCTTCCAGAACAGCGTGAAGCTGAACGATGATACCCGCCTTGCGGACATCGTGCCGGAGATGGATGCCGAGGTGCTCCGCACCCTGCAGCCGGAGGCAAAGCTGCGCCAGATGGCCCAGCAGATGAGCTGGGTCTACAAGGTAGACCGGCAGAAAGCGCCCCTGCGCATCAAGCAGAGGGTGTTCCAGATGGGCGAGTACATCAGCGGTGTCTCGGCGGATTTCTGGCTCAGCTATCTGGGCAATCCGCTGCTGCCGGCCACGCCGGAGCTTCAGAAGTACACCAAAGACTTCAATGTTTGGGTTCCGCCGGATGGTGGCTCCATGGGCGTGGAAGCCTCCAGCCTGAATGGCATCATCACCCTGTGCATCGAGAACAAGGCCGAAATGCCCGGCCTTGCCGGGATGATCCGCACCGCCTTTGAAAAAGAGGACATCACGGTGCTGGAAGCCGTGGATCTGGATACATAAGCGCAAAACATAAAAAGCACTCTTTCCGGGCAGGAAAGGGTGCTTTTTTGCGTCTTATTCGGTCCGTGCAGGCCGTGTGGTCACCTCGCCGCAGCGCAGAGCCTCCTGTCGGCCGTTCTCTCGCTGGATGACCAGCCGCCCTTCCTCGTCGATGGCAAGGGCCTTTGCGGCGTAGGTCTCGGTCTCGGCACACACCGTCACCCAGTGGCCGGGCACAAAGCACCGGGCGCGGTACTCATCCAGACAGTCAAAGCCGGGGCAGAGGGCCAGCAGCTCCCGGGCAATGGCCCCGGCCAGCGCGGCCCGGCTCACCGGGGCAGGCCCGCCGGGGTACAGGCTCCCGGCCCTGCGGGCCAGCTCCTCCGGCCAGTCGGCGGCGGTAGAGGTAAGGTTCAGCCCGATGCCCACCACCAGCCATTCCAGCTGTCCGCTCTCGAGGTCGGTCCCCGCTTCGGTCAGGATGCCGCAGACCTTTCGGCCCTGATAGTACAGGTCGTTGACCCACTTGATGGCAAGGTCCAGCCCGCAGAGCTTTTTCACGGCACGGCAGACCGCCACCGCTGCGCTGATGGTAGCGGTCTGGGCATTGGCGGCGGGCATTTCCGGGCGCAGCAGCACAGAGCAGTAAACGCCCTTGCCTGCAGGGCTTTCAAATCTCCGGCCCAGCCTGCCGCGTCCGGCGCTCTGGTGGGCGGTGAGCACCAGCGTGCCATGGGGTGCACCATCCAGCGCCAGCAGCTTTGCCGTGCGGTTGGAGCTTTCCAGCGTGTCATATAAATAGATGGGTGCAGGGTAGTCCCCGATGGCTTCGGTGCAGAACGGGTCACCGCCAGCCAGCCGGTAGCCCCGGCGGGGCGCAGCTTCCAGCGCGTACCCTTGGGCCGTGAGGGCCGCAGCGGCCTTGTGCACGGCAGCGCGGCTCACGCCGAGGGTCTCGGCCAGCTGCTGGCCGGAAACGTAGCTGCCCCCGGCAGAGGAAAGTGCCTGCAAAAGTGCCTGACGGGTACTGACAGCCATGGCCGAATGCCTCCTTTTGTGCTATACTATTTCTATTGTATCATAAAAATAAAATTTTTTGCAGGATTTTGAACGGCTGTTTCGTATGAATGTGCAGAAGGGCAATGCAGAGGCTGCACTTCGTCGGACCGGGACGAAACCGAAAGGAGGTGGGTGGATCGTTGACGACCTTGGAATTCAGCGCGATGGTGCAAAAATACCAGTCGCTCGTGTATACGGTCTGCCACCAGCTGGTGCCGGATGTGGGCGATGCGCAGGACCTGACGCAGGAGACCTTTCTGGCGGCATGGCGGGCCATTGACCGCTGCCCGCCCGGGTTTGAAAAACAGTGGCTGGCACGCATCGCTTCCAACAAGGCAAAAGACTATCTGCGCAGCGCATGGGTGCGCCGGGTGAACACCCCCGGCGACGATGTGCTGGCGCTGGAAGGTGCGCCGCCCGGCACCCAGCCGGAACAGCAGGTGCTGGATGCTCTGGGCGAAGAAGAGCTCACCGCCATGATCCTGGACCTGCGGGAGCCCTACAGAACGCCCTGCCGTCTGGTGCTGCTGGAACAGCACACCATGGCCGAGGCGGCACAGCTGTGCGGCCGCCCGCCCAAGACGGTGGAGGCGCAGATCTACCGGGCCAAAAAGATGCTGGCACAGCAGATATTACAGCGTGAGCGCTGCGGAGGGGAGTGTGTACATGGAACTGTTTGACAAAAACGGCTGCCTGACCGACGAAGGCCTGCAGGCCCTGCAGGCAGGCGGGCTGGATGAGCTGGGGCGGCTGGAAACAGCCGAGCACCTTGCCTACTGTGATAAATGCATGGACCGCTACACCGCTCTGCTGACGGCAGATGCGCTGGAAACGCCGCCGCACTCCGCGCACAAGGCTGTGATGGCCGCCGTCTGGGTGCGACTGATGCAGAACACATGGGGCCGCGCTGCAGTGGCCGGTGTGGCAGCAGTGCTGGCGTTCACCATGTGGCGCTCCGGTACCGTGGAGCAGCTGCTGGACTTCCGGCAGGAGCTGCGCAGCTGGACACAGGAAGCCAGCCAGAGCCAGACCGAAGAACCTGCGCAGCTGGGCCGACCGGTGGAGGATGGCCGGTCTTTTTCAAAGGCGGTCAATGACCTGCTGTTCGGGGCCCACAGCCCGGCGGCAGAAAGCAACAGAGATCTGCCGCTTACCGATCAAACGAAATGAGGGAATCGATCATGATGAAAAACGGGATTTTGACCTTTATCTTTGCCTTCTGCCCGGGCGCAGGCCAGATGTATCAGGGCTATATGAAGCGCGGCCTTTCGCTGATCACGATGTTCTGCCTGTCCATTGTAATTGGCGTATCTACGCTGGAAGTGCTGACCGTTGGCTGTGTCATCGTGTGGATGTACAGCTTTTTTGACACCTTCAATCTCCGGGCGCAGATCGGCGCAGGCACCGCCCCGGAGGACGATTATCTGGTGCATATCAACTGGAAGGACCAGCGGATGCAGGAGTTCATGATGGACAGCCACAAACTGCTGGGCTGGGGCCTGATCGTGCTGGGCGCACTGGTGGCCTACCAGAACATCCTTATGAACACGCTGGGGGATATCGTGTGGCGCTGGGGCCAGAGCAGCCCCTTCTTCCGCGCACTTTACCTGATGATGGATCAGCTGCCGGAGATCGTGGTGTGCGTGGCCCTGATCATCTGCGGTGCGTGGCTGGTGCGCGGCCCCAAGGGCAGAAAGCCGAAGCAGAAGGCCGCGGACGCCGATTTTACCGAGTATGCCGCGCAGAAAACACCGGCCGGGCCGGAGAAAAAGGGCTTTGCAATGCCCAAGCTCTCGGCCCTGCTGGGCAAGCCTGTGACCCCGGAGGACGAGACGGAGGACGAGGATGGACGAGAAGAATGAGACCGGCTCTGCTGCCCCGGAAATGCCCGGAAAACAGCCGCCGCTGCGCCGGGTGGGCAGCTTTACGCTGGGTGTATGCCTGATCGCAGCGGGAATCTTCTTTCTGCTCACCTATTTTGTGCCGGGCTTTCCCACACAGCCGGTGCTCCGGATCGTCCCGGCAGCAGGCCTTGTGATGCTGGGCGGCGAGGTGCTCTTTTTTGCCGCTCGGCCGGGGCACTGGAAATACGATTTCTGGTCGGTGCTGATCTGCCTTGTGCTCATGGCCGGGTGCTTTGGCCTTTCGCTGCTGCCGGTGGTGTGGGATGAACTCGGCCCGGAGCGGGATCAGGCAAGCATGAAGCTGGGGCAGGAATATACGACAGAGGCCTATGACAAGATCAAACAAACAGCCCCGGATGTCCGTGTGAAGGACATCCGCGGAAACGCCTATCTGTACAGCAGCAAGACGGAAACGCTCCGGGATCTGGACGCAGGAGGCGGTCATCTGAGCCTGACCGTGGTGCTGTTCGGCGATTATGACAGCGTGCAGGCATTTGCACAGGACTGCCGCAGAGTGACCGATGCCGTGCAGCAGTGCAGTGCACTGCCGGACGAGCTGCGGATCGCATGGGCGCCGGACAACGACCCGGGCCAGAGCCTTACCGCTGGTACGCTGCAGCGGGTGGAGCAGTACACGCTGGAGCTGGACGGCATTGCACAGCTGGACTGGACAGCGGAGCAGATGGCAAAGCAGACGGAGATACAGTACCTGCTGGACGAAGAAAACGAAGAAACGGCAGAGTCCGAAGATGCTTCCGTGGAAAGCGCAGAGCTGAGCGAGTGAAACAAAAAATGCTTCCGTGCGCCGCACGGAAGCATTTTTTTGTTGAAATCAGCCGAAAACTATGTTATGCTATCTCTGCTGCTGAAAGGCGGCGGGGCACTGCAAACAACGGCAGGCGGTTCGGCCCTCACTTCCGAAAGGAGGTGAGTACATGCCAATTACTTTGACATTCCACTTGTTTGGATTGACATTCACCATTCGCGTGAAAAAGTAAGAACCGCCACCCGGCACGGTGACGGTTCTCAAAAACTGTAAACCTTGAACTGGGGCCAACCGCTTGTCGCAGTGCCCTTTCTATAGACATTATAGCGAATCCCGGCAGAGCTGTCAAGCATCTGCCGGGATTCGTTTTATCGTAAAATTTACAGCTTTTTGCCGGTGAGCAGCTCGTAGGCCTCCAGATACTTGGCAATGGTCTTGTCAATCACGTCCTGCGGCAGGTCGTAGTTGCTGTCGGGGTTGGCCTTGAGCCAGTCGCGAACGAACTGCTTATCGAAGGAAGGCTGGCTGTGGCCCGGCTCGTAGCCCTCCAGCGGCCAGAAGCGGGAGGAATCCGGGGTGAGCATCTCGTCGCCCAGCACCACGTTGCCGTTCTCATCCAGACCAAACTCAAACTTGGTGTCGGCAATGATGATGCCGCGGGAGAGCGCATACGCAGCACACTTCTTGTACAGGGCAATGGTGTAGTCGCGCAGCTTGGTGGCATACTCCTCGCCGTGGCCGGGGAACTGCTTTTCCAGCACCTCGATGCTCTTTTCGTAGGAGATGTTCTCGTCGTGGTCGCCGATCTCGGCCTTGGTGGAGGGAGTGTAGATGGGCTCGGGCAGCTTGTCGGATTCCTTCAGGCCCTCGGGCAGCTGGATGCCGCACACCTTGCCGGTCTTCTGGTAGCTGGCCCAGCCGCTGCCGGTGATGTACTGCCGGTGATGTAGCCGCGCACGATGCACTCGATGGGCAGCATGGTCAGCTTACGGCACATCATGCTGTTGCCGTCGAACTGGGGCTGCTGGAAGAACTCCGGCATATCCTTCACGTCCACGCTCAGCATGTGGTTGGGCAGCAGATCGCGGGTGTAATCGAACCAGAACTTGCTCATCTGGGTCAGAACAGTGCCCTTTTTGGTGACCTTGTTTTTCAGGATGACATCAAACGCGGAAATGCGGTCGGTAGCAACCATGATGAGGCTGTCACCGTTATCATAGATCTCACGGACCTTGCCTTCTTTAATGGGCTTGAACTCAGTCATAATCAAACACTCCATTTTCCAATGCCGAAAAAGCGGCGGTGTATCTTACCTGATTATTGTACCATGTCTGCGGACAGTTTGAAAGAAACAGAATGAAAGGAAAATAGGGCTGTTTTTGCATTTTTCTCGTGAAAAATGTACGAAAAATAAAAGTGAAATTCGGCGATTTGACGATAAAAGTCGTACTTTCACAACAATGAAGCAGTTTTTTGTAAAATGCGGGCATAGACACAGAGCGGATTGTGCGGTATTTTATACTAGATAAAGTAGGGCTCCGGCCTGTCCGGTGCCGGAAAGATAGAAAACAGGGAGGTTTTACGTATGGGCAGTTTCCCGAAAGATTTTCTGTGGGGCGGTGCCACCGCTGCCAATCAGTGCGAAGGCGCATGGCAGGCGGGCGGCAAGGGCCTTGCCACCGTGGATGTGACCCCGTTTGGCGCTGACCGCTTTCCGGTGGCGCTGGGTCGGCTGGAAATGCTGGAATGCGACGACAGGCACTATTACCCCAGCCACGAGGCCATTGACCTGTATCACCACTACAAAGAGGATATCGCCCTCTTTGCCGAGATGGGCTTCCGGTGTTTCCGGCTGTCCATCGCATGGACCCGCATCCTGCCAAACGGCGATGATGCCCAGCCGAGCGAAGAGGGCCTTGCCTTCTACGATGCCGTGTTCGATGAATGCCATAAATATGGGATCGAGCCGCTTGTTACCATCTGCCACTTTGATACGCCCATTGCCCTCATCAAAAAATACGGCGGCTGGAAGGACCGCCGCATGGTGGATGCCTATGTGCACTACTGTGAGGTGCTGTTCGACCGGTACAGGGGCAAGGTGAAATACTGGCTGACCTTCAACGAGATCAACATGCTGCTGCATCTGCCCTTCACCGGCGCAGGGCTGGTGTTCCATCCGGGCGAAAACGTAAAGCAGGTGCAGTATCAGGCGGCACATCATGAGCTGGTGGCCAGCGCAAAGGCCGTGAAGCTGGCCCACGAAAAGATGCCCGGTGCCATGGTGGGCTGTATGCTGGCAGCGGGCCAGTATTACCCGCGCACCTGTGCACCGGAGGATATCCGCGCCGCACAGGAAGCGGACCGCGACAACTACTTCTTTACCGATGTGCAGGCCCGTGGGGCCTACCCGGTGTGGGCCGGAAAACGGATGGAGCGGGCAGGCATCGTGCTGCAGACCGAGCCGGAGGACGAAAAGACCCTGCGGGAGGGCACGGTGGACTTTGTTTCCTTCAGCTACTATTCCAGCCGCTGCATCACCACGGACAAGGAGATCCTGGCAGAAGAAAAGACCGGTGGCAACGCGGTGCTGGAAGCTGTAAAGAACCCCTACCTCAAGGCCAGCGAGTGGGGCTGGGCCATCGACCCGGTGGGCCTGCGCGTGACGTTGAACACCATCTACGACCGGTATGAGAAGCCCATGTTCATTGTGGAGAACGGTCTGGGCGCGGTGGACACGGTGGAGCCGGATGGCTCCATCCACGACAGCTACCGGATCGATTATCTGCGGGCCCACATTGAACAGATGGAAAAGGCCATCAACGAGGATGGCCTGCCGCTGATGGGCTACACCACATGGGGACCCATCGATCTGGTGAGCGCCTCTACCGGCGAAATGAAAAAGCGCTACGGCTTTATCTATGTGGATAAGGACAACGACGGCAGGGGCACTCTGGCCCGCAGCCGCAAGGACAGCTTTTACTGGTACAAAAAGGTTATTGCTTCAAACGGCTCTGACCTTGCATAAAATACAAAAACAAACGAGAGAGGAATCAGAAAAGAATGATGCCTGAGATCATTGCACACCGTGGTGCGTCCTACCTTGCACCGGAAAATACCCTTACAGCATTCCGCAAGGCGATGGAGATCGGCGCGGACGGCGTGGAGATGGACGTACAGCAGACCGGAGACAAAAAGCTGGTCATCCACCACGATTTTCTCATTGACTGGCACACCGATATGCGGGGCCAGATCTACGACATGACCATGGAGGAGTTGAAGGCGCTGGACTTTGGCAGCTGGAAGGATGTGAGCTACAAGGATGAGCGGATCGCCACCCTGCAGGAAGCACTGGCACTGTGCAGGGAAATGGAAGGCACTGTTGTCCAGCTGGAATTGAAGGCCACCATCGATAACGACCCGGACTTTGTGCCCCGGGTAATCGAAGAGATCCGTGCGGCGGATATCACCGATCGGCTGGTGGTGATCTCGTTCAACCACGACCTGCTGCGGCAGGCAAAGCAGCTGATGCCGGAGCTGAAGGTGGGCGTGCTGGTCTACGGTGCCATGGAGACCATGGCTCTGCCCACCGCCATGTGGGAGATCCTTGGTTTGCAGAACAGTCTGGAAGAGGACGATTTTCCACAGCTGCCCATGTTCTCGGTGGAAAATGTGGACGATGAAAACTGCAGCTGGATGCTGCGCCAGATAGGCAGTCAGGTCAGTATGCTGCAGGTGGAGTTTCCGAATGAGAGCCTGATAGAAGTGATCCAGCACCTGCTGGATCAGCGGGACCCGGTGAAGTATGTCCAGACGCTGGATTTCAAGCCGGACTGGGTGAGCTGCGAGTACCACACCGCCTATCAGCAGCCCGGCATGGTGCAGAAGCTGCATGATCTGGGCATCAAGACGGCATACTGGACGGTGGACGAGGAAAAGACGGTAAAAGACCTCTGGCCGCTGCAGCCGGATGCCATCGTGACCAACCGTCCCGACCGCGTGCGGGAATGGATCGCTGAACTGGAAATGACCGAATAAAAGGCAGAAGCTGCATCCCTTCGGTGCACCCTGCTTTCCCAATAGCTTCTGAAAAGCAAACAGCGGACAGCCTGCAGGCTGTCCGCTGTTTTGCTATGCAAAAGAGGTTATAAAATATACCCGAGGCTCCGCAGCACGAACAGCCAGAAGGTCAGGCTGAAGGCACTGAACAGGGTGGTGGTGACGCACACGCTGCCGGTAAGGACGCCTTCGTGCCCCATCTGTTTTGCCATGACGTAGCACGCCGGGGTGGTGATGCTGCCCAGCATCACCAGCAGTGCCACCAGCTTTTCGTCTGTAAAGCCAAGGTGCACCGCCAGCGGCAGGAACAGTGCGGGCAGGATCATCAATTTGACCACGGTGGCGATGGTGGTGGGCTTGAGATAGCCCAGCGCCTTGCGGCCCTTGAAGCCCGCACCGATGGCAAGCAGGGCCAGAGGGCTGGTCAGCCCGGCCACATTGGAGAGAGTCTTATCCAGCACGGCAGGCATGGAAATGTGCAGTATGCTCCATGCAAAGCCTGCCGCAATGCCCAGCAGGATGGGATTAGTCAGGACGCCTTTGGCGCTTTTTTTCAGCTTTGCGGACATGCTGCCGGTCTGGGCGGCGGCCGGGCTTTCCAGCGTCAGGATGACCACGGCCATAATGTTGTAAAGCGGCACGCTGCCTAAGATCATCAGGCTGGACATGCTGGCGTCGCCGTAGATGCTCTGCAGAAAGGCCGAGCCCAGAATGGCAGCAGAGGAGCGGTAGCACGCCTGCACAAACTCGCCCACAAGGCCGGTGCCCTTTAAAAATACCTTTGCCAGCGCCCAGATGACAAGGATGCTCACCAGTGTGACCACAAAGCAGAACAGGACATACCGGCCGTCAAAGGTGGTGCGGACGTCATTTTTGCCAAGGTCGCGGAAGAGCTGCACCGGCAGTGCAACGTAAAAAACAAATTTGTTGGCTCCTGCCACGAATGCGTCGCTCAGAAAGCCGGTGCGGTGCAGCACATAGCCCAGCAGCATGAGGAAGAACAGCGGCAGGGTGCTGTTCAGGCTGAACAGAAGATTTTCCAGCATGGCTCACACCCCGCCGTGACGGCGCTGCTCTGCCGCCAGCTCCTGCTGCAGGGCAGCTTTGCGGTGGTCCAGCAGCAGATCCTTGTTGTACTGGAAGTAGCGCTCACAGCCGTTCTCAGTGAGGAAAGCGTGGGACGCAGGGTCCACGGTAAGCTCGGTGACGAACACCACCATCTCCTGACTTTCGGCAAAGGCCTGCTCCATAAAGTCAAAGGCGGCTTCCAGCGCGGCGCTGGCGGCCTGCTGGGCCTTTTCGCGCGCATCGGCCAGAGACTGGAACTGCCCGCGCAGCAGGTCGAAGGCTTCCTGTGTTCCGGCGGCGCTGGCGCGGCGCAGTTCGCCCTCCCACTGGCGCAGTACGGCCAGGACCTGCAGACGGGTGGTCAGGCTGTCTTTGGAGAGCAGCCCCGCCGCGCGCTTTTGCTGGGTCTCGGCATCGTAATCCACGAGCTGCTGGTGGAACAGCTCCGCGGAGCCGTCCGGGATATCCTCCGGCAGGGTGGCAAGGGCTTTTTTGATCTCCCGCAGAAGGGCGTAGCAGCTGTCGGCCACAGCGTCCGCCTGCCGGGATGCGGTGAACCGGGTGCCAAGCCCTGCCAGCAGCAGGCTGACAAGGCTGAGCCGCTCGTCAAAGGGGGCCTGCAGCAGCCGTGCGAACACGGCGGGCTTCGTCTGCCCGGCCAAGATCTCCTCTACGCCGTAGTCGTCGCGGTACTTATAGTAAAGGTCGCGCGGTACTTATAGTAAAGGTCGAGGTAGGCCGAGAAGTCCTCTGCGATCTTCGGGTGCTGGATGTACTCGCGGATCAAGTCTTCATCGGCCTGCAGACCCAGTGTTTCGTAGGTGTCCAGCAGATTGGAAAGATCCTCCCAGCCGCGGGCGGTCACGAACTGGGTGCCGTCCACATCGGCGTTGATCTGGTAGAAGTTCTGCGGGTGCAGCTCCAGATAGCTCAGGATGGCGCTGTGGATGTGGGCCGCGCGGGCGTAGTCCTTCCACACCGGCAGATCCGGCTCAATGTCCATGCGGCGCACACGGTCCAGCGTCACGATGTCAAAATCCCGCACCGACTTGTTGTACTCCGGCGGGTTGCCTGCCGCCACGATGACCCAGCCCGCAGGCACGGCCTGATTG
>OCHC01001183.1_pt1 | contig 21657 bp, 17 predicted proteins | sample 1538641 | NCBI WGS metagenome assembly OCHC01 (sample SAMN04571714, study PRJEB22368) | human gut metagenome | biome: human gut; material: stool | host: Homo sapiens | place: Luxembourg | collected 2012-08-17
ATCCCCTCGTAAGTGATCCTCGCAAAAGACCGCCACGGTCCTGTTTCAGTTAAAGTGGATTCGCTCGAAACAAAAACACCAGCAAAGAATTTTTTATATTCTTTCCTGTCATCTTCATCTGTCCTCGCGCCTTCCTGACACGCTTCTACTTACGGGAACGTACCTGTAATGCTGGTATAGGATTGTCAAAGTACACTGGCAAAATTTACCTGCCTATTAAATAGCCGACGAGAAAAGCTGTTATTATTCAATTTTCGACAATTTTTTTAATTTTTTTCTCAAACGGTTTCTTTTGGTATAAACAGTCTGTTCTGCCATTCCCATAATTTTGGCAATCTCTCTTCCTGAATATCCCCATGTACTAAGCAAAAGTATCTCCAGTGTCTGATGCTCCGTATCCTTTAACAGTTCATATAGCCCTCTGTCTCCCACATGATCTAAGAGTTCCCGGACATCCATTGCAAACGGTTCATCATCCTCTGGTTTTCCTGTATCAATCTCCTGCATCGTTTCTTCCATCCGTTCCCGGTATCTGCGTTCTTCCAGAAAATCTTCCCAGTCCATCTGTCTTAATTTCCGAATCTTTTCCTCGTCCATTCCCAGTTCACGCAGTTTCTTTTCTTCCTGTTCTTTCCAATAACGCCATTTTCGTTCTTCGCTTGCTTTGTTATAAGCCATTTATCTTTCCTCCGATCTGATTTTGGGTATAGAAATCAAATCGGAGCATGGTGGTGACCGGATACATGACAAACTACCATTTTCGAAAAATGTCGAAAAAAAAATGTTGCAATCTGTTCGATTACAACACTTCTTCTTTTTACCTTTTTGTTTTTTCAGTCAAATTCATTGATATAAATCCTTCTATCAAGTTGCTTTTAACAAAAAATCATTATCACTTTTATTGCATACCTTTACTTTTTATAAAAAACGTTTCATTATGTAGGTTCTCATATTTTTTCATCTTTCATGATAGTCTTCTACTTTATTTTTTATTAAAACACCATCTTTCAATTCATATACTACATCTACATCTGCTATATCCTCTTTATAATGGCTGATTAATATCACTGTTTTTTTTAATCCTGAATCAAATACTATATTTCTAATTTTTCTTCTAGATTCTTCATCACAATTTGAAAACATTTCATCTAAAATTATAATTTTTGATTTTTTCATAAATGCCCTCAAAAAAATAATTTTCTGTTTTTCTCCTCCCGACAAATTTATTCCATTATCTTGTACCAAATAAGAATACCCTTTATCGTGATGTCCTATATTTAAATTAATATCTAGTTGTTTTGCCATTTTTATAATTTCTTCATCAGTTTTTTCACTACCTAAATCAATATTGTCTTTTATTGTTCCCTGAAACAAATAACCTTTCTGGCCAACCACCGCAAATTGATTTCGCCATTCATTTAATCCTATTTCCCAAATAGTTTTATTGCCCATAGAAATCGTTCCTCGATCAGGTAGTATAATACCGAGTAAAAGATTCATTATAGTTGTCTTTCCACTTCCATTATCTCCAACAATTGCAATTCTACTACCTTCAGGAATTTTTAGATTAACATCTTTTAATATTGTATGTGATTCATCATATTTGAAATTTACATTTTTTAATTCTAAATCAGATTGCAATAAATCTATTTGTATATTATTTTTTAATTCTTCTTCTGGCCAATCTAATAATTCCATAAACCTCTTTGCCGAAGGTTTTATTTGTGCCCACATATATGGAATATTCGAAAATACTGCTAATGGATTTGATACATACATAGCATAAGAAATAAATGCAAGCAAATTTCCAATACTCATATTATCCGTACAGACTAAATAACCGCATACTAAATATATCAATATTTCAATTATTACTCCTGTAGCTGTTTCTAATATATTTTCGAAACCATCGCACATTTCCAATTTTTCATTTATTTCTGGAATATTTTTATAGCACTCAAGGAATTCTTGGTTTTTTCTAAAATAGAGATTCCAAAGTTTTATTTCAAGTATTCCATTTATTTGATCACCAAACCAAGTTCCAAATTTCTGCTGTTCATTTATATAAATTTCTGTTAATTTAGTTTTATTATTTGCTAACCAATTCACCAAAAACTGTTTAATAATAATAATAATTAAAAGGAGAAACGCTATCCTCCAATTAAGCAACACTAATCCTATTGTTCCACCAATAATTTGAAACAAAAATTGTATCATTAGTAAACTACTTCTATCCAATAGCAATGCCACTCTACTAATATCATTATTAATTGTACTCAAAAGCTCTGCCGAAGTCCTATTTTGAGAATATACATATGGTGCTTTTATAATCTTATTTAATGCTCTTTGATACATTTCAGATACAAATTGATTATTTATTTCCACACATATTTTAATCTGAGCCAATCCATTCCCATATTCTATGGCAGCACATATAATCAAAATAATACACCACCAAATAACAATTCCCCAATTTTTCTTGACCAAGCCGTTATCCGTTAAAGTACTCACTATCTGTGGCCTAACAAAAGTAATTATTGACGAAACCAAAACTCCCAGAACTAAAAACATTGCTCGTATTTTTGACAATTGTATTTTTCCCATAATTTTTTTAAGCAATTCAAAATCTGTATTCCGTTTCTTATATAGTTTTTTCATCTATTATCGTTCACCTTTTGAGAGTATTCTTTTGTTCTTTCATAATTTTATCGCAAAAAGCATCCTGCTTTTCATTTTTCCTTAATTCAACTTTAATATTTCCATCCTTTACAAAGATCACCCTGTTACAAAAGCTCGCAACATATGCATCATGTGTTACCAAGACAACAGTCTTTTTCAAATCTTTATTGATCATCTGCAGATATTCCATTACCGTTTCCGTAGATGCAGAATCCAGATTTCCGGTCGGCTCATCAGCAAGGATCAGATCCGAATGATTCATCAACGACCGGCAGATCGCTGCCCTTTGTTTTTCGCCTCCTGATAATTCAAAGATCTTTTTATCCAGTAAAGCCCTAACGCCCATAATATCGGCCAGCTTTTCTGCTTCTGTTATACTCTCTTCTACCGGACTGTGATCCAGAATCTTTGGCAGCATGATATTTTCTCTTACCGATAAACTGTCCATAAGATAGTAATCCTGATATATGAATCCAATTTCACGGCGTCTGATCATTGCAAGCCTGTCCCCTCTTAACGAATCACTGTCTTCGCCTTTAAAAAAGACTTTTCCTTCCGTCGGACGATCCAACAGTCCCAATAATTTTAAGAGCGTTGTTTTTCCAGATCCAGATTTTCCCATAATGGCTATGAATTCCTGATTATTAATGGTCAGATTGATTCCTTTTAATACGTCTATTTTCGTTTCATTAACAAGATAGGATCTCTTTAACCCTTCTGTCCGCAGTATTTCTGTATTATTTGTCATAATTTTCTATCCTCCTTCTTGCCTTTCGATTCATAATCCAAAAATATATTCCATTTATTACAATCCACACTGCTATAACCGCTGCTTCCTGTAATTCACAGATTTTCCGAATATCGTTTGGATACATTCTTGCAATCATTGTATCTCTCATAAATAATACGCTTGAAATGATGAGAATAATGGTCGGAACAATCCAATATATGTACCATTCTCTTTTATTCATTTTCTTCCGTTCTTTTCGGTCCATTCCCATGGATATCAGAAATTTCTCACGTTCCGCTTTTTCTTTTTTCTCCATTTCGTTCATGGCATATAACATAATCCAATTCAACATGCTTAATGTAACGATAATATATACACAGATCATAGACTTAACGGCTCTTTCGGTTTTCATATCCGTAATTGCTGTCTTTGATGAATAATGAAATTTTACCGTAGAATCATAATTGCCGATATATTTGTGCTTCTCTTCTTTTGATTCCAATTCTTTATCGATTTGATCTATGTACTTTTTATCTGTCTGGATGAATACCAGTTTTGTTGGTCCTTCAATAATATAAGGTTCTCCATCATCACCATACATCGCCTTATACCTACCCAATTTAAAACCAGTCAGGACTTCCGTATCCTTCCATTCGTTTTGAGCTTTTTTGAAATATTCATCGGAGAAAACGATCAGATTTTCACATTTTGGTGTACTGTAACACCCTGTAAGACTGGAGATCTCTTCTCCGGCAACTATTTTCTTCCCATATGTTGTCTCATGATCTGCATAATCACAATGTTCACAAGGGAGTCCGATATGTAAAGTCGGTGTCTTTTTGTTATAGTACCAGTCGACCGGCTGGGCTTTTGTTGCCCGGTCCTGCTGATGAACAACATATATTCTTTTTCCTGCTTTATCCAGATTTAAGGATTTCTTTTTATACGATGGATCCACAGCTTTTTTTAACTTGTAATAAGTAGACTCAGAGATACCAATCTGTTGTCCCTGGATAATAATTTCCCCTCGTCCCTCTAAATGTTCCGTCTTATCTGCGTTTGCAACTCTTACCATTGGATATTCAATTAATGTAGCATGATACTTTTCTTTTATTTTTTCAAAAAGCTTATCGTCTGATTTATCTGCAATACACATAAAATCATATGGATATAAACTTTCTGCTTTTTCAGCATTTATTGTACCGATAAATTGTATTCCGAAATAAAAGCAGCTTAAAAAACTCATCAGTGAAAAGAATAAAATATATCTGCTCACGGTGTTCATACGGTAATAAAACCGATGATTCATCAAAAGATTCTTATAATATTTTTTCTGCTTTTTGTGCTTTATACGTTCTAAAAAAATAGAAAATATATTTCTTAAGCTTAAATACAATCCTGCAAAGAAAGCGATGATCAGATATGCACTCTCATAATGGTATATTTTAGAATATGCATAAACGGAATAAATACAAAGTATGATTCCGATCATTATTTTAGGAACTCTGAATTTTCCTTCCAGCTTTTCTATTCTCGCTGTCTCATTCATATTTGTAATGATCAGAAAATCGGATTGCAATTCTTTTACCAGCAAGAAACTGAGCCCATATATAAATAAAATGAGGATACAAATAGACGGATATGTAAAGAAAGCCACCCTTCCTAATTTAAAATTTATATGCAAAGCACGAACCATAAGGATCTTTAATCCCTCGGTCAATATTTTTCCAACGAAAAATCCTGCTATGATGGATACCAGATACGAAATTGCTGCCTCATATAAAACCATCGTTTTTAAATCTTTCTTTGATATTCCCATTCTTTGTAAAAATACATATTCCGGAATACGCTTTCCAAGATATGATATGAGAACTGTGATGATCAGTATAATTCCGCAGAATAATAGAATTGTTCCGGCAGAAAGAAAGCTTTTGCTTATTCCGTCTTCCTGCATAAAATATTCTGAGGAATGTCCATTGGAAAACATCTGATATCCGCTGACTATAGCATATGAAATTGCCGTCAGTATTGTTTCGCATAAAATCAGAATTCTTAATTCTTTATGGTGTCCCTCAAAAATTTTTTTTATTATTTGAAAAAACAATTTATCTTTTTTCATTTATTTCACCCACTAATTTTTTGACCGAACTTCTGTATTAAACAGTAGTTCGGTCATTTTGTTAATCTTCATATATTAATATCAGTTTAATTCCAAACTGATGCTTGAGAAGCCGTATAAGCAGATTTAGTAGAACTTACACTATGGCAACTACACAAGTTAAAGCAAGCACTTCCTCTTGTTACGATACGAAGATTATTTTTTGATTTTCTTTTTCCTAAAGTTTTCATGGTCTCACCTCCTCTCAATCATAAGAATCATTCCTATTTGTTCAAATGCTTTTTAATACATGCAGAAATTTTTTCAATGGAGACAAAAGTATAATCTTTTATATCATCTTCTGTAAAGCAAATATCAAATTGTTTTTCTAATTCAAAAAAAACAACCAACATATCTCTTGCCCTCATCTTAATCTTTTCCCCAAATAGTGATTCATTCTTCAAACAATCTATTGCACAATCTTTTTCTCCAATCTGCTTTATAATCTCCATCACTTTCTCTTCAACATCTTCTATAACAATATTATTTATTTCCTGTACTTCATTATTCCCTGCATAACTTGACAATTCATCAATAATTTGCATTGTTAAACTACTTAAGCTTTCATAATCGTCACTGCAATATAATCGTTCATCATCAATTTTATTTATTTTATCAATTATAAAATTTGTCGATAACGTTAAATAATCTGCTCTTCCTTCTTCTTCTGAAACAGCAATGTCTAAATATTTAGGTAATACATTTATATATGCTTTTATACCTACAATTCTTTCTATTTCATTATTTACATTTTGACTTTCCTGTAAAAGTTCTGTAAAATATGGTATATTTACGATCATACTATCTATTGATATACTCTGAGACAGCATATACAAATATGTACCACTATCACCACATAACTTGTCTGAAACTTCAACAATATTTCCCGGAACAACAACAATAATCAAATCTGGGTTCTCTTCAATCTCACATTTTTTTATTCTTTTATTTATGTTAAGAATATTATTTGAAAATGAAGGTACATTTTCAATTAGTTCTTCTTCAAGTAAAATTGCCACACGATATCCGATTTTCGCCATTTGATCGTAAATCAGCTCCGCAACTTTTAAGCTTTCATTTTGTGCATCAATCCAAAAATTCCCAATTGCTAATATTGGTGCATTTATCTCTTCTTTTTCTGTAGAATTCAATATATCTTCTTCACTTTTTATACAAAAGTCATAGCCTAATTCTTTTAAAACAGTATAATCTTTAAAAGTTTCCTCCACCGAATTCCTTACTTGTTTACAAGTATCTAAAATGTTTTTCCTATCATGTGCAATACAATCATCACAATGTCTTGCACAATTTGTGCACTCTGAATATACCCAACAATTACAACATTCATCATGCGTAATTTTTTCAATATTAAGAAGATTTTCTACTTTCCCTCTCCAAAATCCTTCTTTTAAGGTTCCAATCTTACAACTTTTCGAAAGTTCGCTAACCTTTTCACATGGGAAAAAATCTCCTTCTGCATTAACAAACAATCTTGTTATCCCAGGTATACACGGTCCACTTCTATGACCAGTTATTGGCAATTCATTTCTCATTCCATTTTCCAGTTTTTGCTTAAAATTAATCAAATGGCGCAAATATTCTGTCAAAAGAAGTGACACTTCTTTTTTATCAATTCTTGAAAACAGCGATAAAAACAATTTAAAAATTTCATATTGTTCTTCTTCCACATATCGACTCGAAACTAACACTTTACTCTTACTAAACGATTCACTAATCCCACTTAATACAAATTTTGAATTTTTAAATAGTTCATCCTCTTTAAAGTAATTATCAGAACACAAAAAATTATATTCCGTTGAAATTACTGAATTAAATCCAACATTTTCATTATAAAACCGAGGATACCTCTTTCTAAAATACTTCAAATTTTCTATTATTACATCGAATGATCCTTTATCCGAATTAGCGAAACGACGACTTCTATCTTGAACCTCTTTGGGACCGTCTAGACTCACCGTAATTTTGAACTTATATTTTTTTAAATACTCTATAACCACCGGACTTAATAATGTTCCATTTGTCGTCATTGAATATTCAATTTCTTTATCTTTCATTATATTTTCAGCATACGTCACACATTTTTTTATTAATTCAAATTCCAATAAAGGTTCCCCACCATAAAACGCAATATAAACCTTTCTTTTTTCTTTTGAATGTTCTTTCAAAAAATCTATGGCTTCTTTTGCTACGCTAAAATTCATTCGCTTATTTTGATGGCTGCGAGTATTATATTTTCCTGAATATAGACAATAATCACACCGCAGATTACAATTTTGAGTTACTTGCAAAATCAAAATATGTATTTTGTTCTCTAATGCATACGGCAATAATTCTGTATACGGATGATTTACATTTTGAACTTTATTATTTTTTAAATATCCATTTTCATACAGTATTTCAATTTCCTCATTAGTATCAGTTTTATAACCTTTTTCTTGATTTGATAAACGCTCATATGTATCTTGTTTTATTTTTATAATTTGATTTGTATTAACATCATAAAGGTAATACCCAAATGCTGTTTGAAACAAATGAATAAACGGATTTTCTTTATCATTTTGTCTCATAATATTTTACACCTCTTAATCTTTTCGTATTTTCGGTATTTCTTTTCGTTATTATTTAAATAAATTATATTATTTTTATTGTTTTGTGTCAATCTTATGTAATAATATTTTTATTATTCCATAATTGCATTTTACCTCTTTTTGAGATATATAAATAACATTTATTATAGAAGCAACAAAATAGATACTTGTGATATTTGAAAGATTTTAATTATTTATAACGGTAAAATTCATTCATCATACAAGTAATTTCCTTTAAAGTGATACTTCTTTCCTCATACTTCCCAATCAAACACTTCTAATATTTACGATATTCTGAAATCGATGTACGATTATTCTTAAGAAAAAGACAAATGAGGAGATTATATTATGAATAATTTACAAATTACCATTGAAAACTATTTGGAGTATTGCAGAATACAAAAACGCTTAGATTCAAAAACATTAAAAGCATATCGTATAGACCTACGTCAATTTTCCGAGCAAATTTGGATAACCGAAGCTTCAGAACTTACTGTTCCCCTTTTAGAAACATATATAGCAAAGTTGCATCAACAATATGCCCCCAAAACTGTAAAACGAAAAATTGCTTCTTTAAAAGCTCTCTTTCATCATCTTGAATACAAAGAAATAATACTTCATAATCCTTTCGCCAAATTACAATTAAGATTTCGCGAACCAATTATACTTCCGAAAACCATCCCTTTGCCTACTATTGAAGTATTGATAAACACAATATATGAGCAATATTACAATGCTTCTAGTAACTATAGAAAAAAGGCTTCCCTTCGAGATATTGCTGTTATCGAACTACTTTTCGCAACAGGGATCAGAATATCTGAGCTTTGTACAATACCATACCAAAACATAGATCTTCAAAATAATATTATTATAATCAACGGAAAAGGTGCAAAAGAACGTCTAATTCATATATGTAATGAACATGTCATTTCTATACTAATCAAATACTATTCTAAATTTGGCACCGCAATTCATTCATGTGGATATTTTTTTGTAAACAATATCGGGAACCCTCTATCTGATCAATCTGTAAGAAACATGATCAACAGATATTGTCATCTTGCTGGAATTCGTCAACATATTACTCCCCATATGTTTCGACACTCTTTTGCCACATTACTTTTGGAACAGAATGTTGACATTCGTTATATTCAAACTATGTTGGGACACAGTTCAATAAATGTGACTGAAATATATACACATGTGACTATGACAAAGCAAAAAGATATTCTTAAAGACAAACATCCTCGTAAAAGCTTGAATATAATAAATCAATTATAGTAATTTGCAATCTTTTATAAATCATGACAATTCCGTCAGGTTCTTTTAAGATAGCTTTAATTCTGTCGCATTTGCGTCCGCAGAACAGGTAGAGCGAATGGTCGATTTCCATAGAGAACTGCTCTTGAATAATTGCGCATAATCCATCGATAGATTTACGCATATCTGTTCTGCCACAAACGATATAGATTGCATCGACATTCGAGATGTCCGCTAGCATAATGGCTCCTTTAATGCATCCATTAAAATTTTTAGAAGCATAGGCTGAACGGTATTGCTTATTCGGATTGTTAATCCTTTTGCTTCAATCTCAATCGTATGTGAATTGTCAAGGTACATAGAACTGTCTCTTTCATCTTGAAACAGTTCTGCCGGAGAAGTTCCGGCTCTATAGCAATCTGAACGACATCCTGTTTATGAGATGTAAGATCAAGAGTGCTGGTTTTGCCAATTGGATCTGGTATCTGGCAGGCTCTTTTGCGCAGACGGGAAACGGCATTATAGAAGCAGTTTGGAGAAATACCTTGTGCTTCACACCATGCAACATCTGTTAATCCACTTTGCCTGCATTCAGTTACCAGCTGCATCCAGTCATCCAAGGAACGCCTTGGGGCACGTTTATCACTCATAATGAAACCTCCAAATGTAGTAAATTTCTACTTTCTATCAAAGTAGTGGAGTAAAAATCTATCTTCTATCATTATGAGTGAGAAACGGGCGAATATCTAGTTACCCAAAAACTAAGCGCTTACTTTCAAGGCTGCTTTTTAGATTCAAATTATCTATATTCAACATTTTGCTCCATTAAAAAATTTATTCCTTTATATTTTTTCACTCATCTGATAGTTCCGTTTTTAGTGGATAATTTCTTATTATCTATTATTCATTGTATCATATACTCCATTTATATTTATATTCATTAATTCTAGTTAATAAATCAAAAAATCGAACACATTTTTTAATTATTAATTAGCAAATATTTTTTTATAATCTACGCAATTCTTCATCAACGCTTTATGTGTTCCCTCTGCGACTATTTTCCCGCCTTGAATAAAAAAGACTTTTTTACTTCTTCTTATACTTTCAGGCTTATGAGCTATATTTAATACAATTGCCTTCTTAGCGATCTCTTCTATCTGATTACAGATTTGTCTTTCCGCTTCTCCATCCAAATCCGAAGTAACTTCATCCAAAAGCACAATATCTGCTTTTTTCAACAGCACTCTTACAAAACCAAGTTTCTGTTTTTGACCACTTGAAAAATTTTCTCCACCTGATTCTATCAACTCATAATATCCCTTTTCCAACTTCTGTATATCACTATGTATCCCCACTTTTTTACACACTTCTATTACTTCTAAATCTGATATTTCATTCTGCCCCAATTTCAGATTATCCATAATGGTTCCTTGTAAAAAAAAGGGTTTTTTAGGCATATACACTATATTATTTCTTAAATCCGATGCAGAATATTTATTTATTGGTACTTGATTAATTTCAATTTTTCCGACTTTACATTCATAAAATCGTTCTAATAGCTTGAATATTGTGCTTTTCCCACACCCATTACTTCCTACTAATGAATATAATCCAGGATTTTCAATTGATAAATCAATTTTTTTTAATACTAAATTGTCTTTATATCCAAATATTACTTGACGAAATTGAATTTTCTGAATAGGTTCTTTAAGTATAATTCCATTATTCTCTTCTTTCTCAGAATTCAATATTTCATTCATTCGTTCATAAGATACCACTACTTCCTGTTTATTCAAATTTAGTTCCATAATCTTTGAAAGAGCTTCAAAAAATTTTTCCATATATGAGCAAAACGAAACCAACATACCTATAGTCATATTTCCTGCAACAATTGACATTCCTGCAACAAATAAAATTATAACATTAATTATATTTCCTGATCCACCTCTTATAAATCCTATTTTTTGCAAAAGGACTTCCTTTTTCAAAAGAATCCGAAGCCTCTCTTTTAAATATTCTTTATAACGTTGCGATACAATATTCTCTAAGCCAAAGGCTTTGATTTGGATTACCTCAGATAAACTCTCATTTAAAAAACTATAATATTTATCTGTAAATATCCTTATTTTTTGATTCATCATATAAACTTTTTTTTGAAATATAAAATTAATAAAATATAACATTGGTATTGTTATGAATGTTATACCAGCCAACGATTTTGAAATATTTAAAATAAAATATACAGAAATCCCCAAATTAACCACAATCATCAAAATGCTCGTCATGCAATCTAAATAATAACTAACAATATTTTCTATATCAAATTCTATTTTATTAAATAATTCTCCTGTCTCATATATATCTATTTTTTTACATTTAATAGAGAAAATATGTCCAAATAAATTTAATTTCATTTGATTCTCTGTTATATTCGTAAGCCAATTTCCAACTAACGATTCAATGGACTCTAAAATTAACGTTACTATTAAAATAGTTCCGAATAACAACAACCATTTTTTTAAAGAATATACATTTTTATCAGATATACTATCCACAATTTTCCCATATACATATGGATTTATTCCACTTACAATAGTCCCCATTCCTATTATTAATATTAATAATAGGAAACCTTTCCTATTTTTTTTGAAATATTTTATATATATTTCTTTATTCATACTTATAATTCCACCATTTTCGAAAGTATCCTTGAATAAAAATCTCCATTACTCTTATTCTTTTCTATTTCATCAAGTATTTTTCCATCTTTCAATAAAATAATACGATCACAATAACTCGCCATCTGCGGATCATGTGTAACCATAACAATTGTTTTATGATATTCTGTAGATATTCGATTCAATGCATCTATCACTATTTTTCCTGACTTAGAATCCAAATTTCCTGTCGGTTCATCGGCTAAAATCAAATCTGGATTATTAATCAACGCTCTACAAATCGCAACTCTTTGCTTTTCACCTCCCGATAATTCATATGGATTCTTCTTTAGAATATGACTAATCTGAAATTGTTCTGCATATTTTCTTGCCAATTCATGCATATTGTGCATTTCTATATTGCCAATAATCATTGGCAATATAATATTTTCCTCTACTGATAAACTATCCATTAAATAAAAATCTTGAAAAATAAATCCTATTTTCTTATTCCTGAGATCAGCCAACTTATCTCCATACAATTTACTCGTGTCTTCTCCCATGAAATATATTTTTCCATCACTTGGCTTATCAATCATTCCTAAAGTTTTAAGAAGGGTTGTTTTTCCACAGCCAGATTTCCCCATTATTCCCAAAAATTCTCCTTTTTCCACATGAAAACTAATTTTATCCAAAACATTTACATATTTCTCACTTTGATTTAACAAATTTTTGCCATAATTTCGACTTAAATTTTTTATATCAAGTATTTTCATTTATTACACCTCCCTCACTATTTTTTTACAAATGTAAATTGTAAAAATTTTTCGTATACTATATTCAATTGATACATATATACAAACCATTAATATCCAAGCTTTCCAAACTATATTTCCATATATAATTCCGCTTTTTTTATCTAGTATAAAATTTATTATCAAATATCCTAAAGAAAGCACTAACGCCGCTATTATTGATATGCATGGCAAAATTTTAATTTCCATATTAATTGTTTCATTCCATATCTTTTTTCGTATTCCCATACATTTTAAAAATTTCCATTGTCTCTGATAATATGGAGTCTCTGCAATTGTTTTAATTGCAAAAACGAAAAATCCATTTATAAGCATTGAAAACATGATAAAGATTTTATTTGTAATTTTAAAAATTTTCACCTTTTTTATATTTTTTACAAACTCTTTAGTTATATAAAAAGTGCTTTGAGGTGTAGCCGTTAATCCAAAATCTTTTATATTGTGTTGTTTTATATACTGATTCAATTCTTTTAATACAATCTTTTCTTTTGAATCAGGTATCTTAAATAAGCTTAGCGTTGTTGGTTCATACTCTTTCTTTTGCATTTTTAATCTTTGTAATTTAAAATATTTATTCGAAAACACTATTACATTTTCCGCTTCATTATTCATTCTATATTTTCCAAAAAGATTTCTACTTTCTGTTTTTTTTAATTTATATAAATGTTTTTTATCATGACTCGGCAAAATATTATTTGTCCCCGGATCAACATATTCTTTTAATTTTGATGTATAGCTTCCCATGGCCAACCATGTAAAACCTTTTTTCCCATAATCAAATCCACCTTTTGTTGTATCCACTCCTCCTCTGTTTCCGGTTCTATATTCACTTGTAATATATACGATTTCTTTATTCTTTAAACTTATTTTTTCACCAGTTAATTTTTCATATGTATCTTCTGAAATTCCAATCAACTCATTACCATAACTGCTCACTCTAATTATCGGTATATTTTTTACACTTACTTGATATTCCTCACATAAATTCCCACAAATTTTTATATCTTGATTATTTTTTCGATTAAACCATATTGCCTGATAAGGATATTTTTCTTCATATCTACTTATAGGTAATAAGGTAGTAATATTGGTCACACAATATCCCATCGCTACAAAATGAACAGACAACAGCATTAAAAGTATAAGCATATTTGTTTGGTACTTACTATATAGTCGATTCAATTTCAAAATATTTTTATCATAAAATTTGGTATGTTTGTGTATTTCTTCAAGACATATTCCTCCCCCAAACATTAAAATCAAAAATCCCCCAAGAATCCATTCTAAGTGTGAAAAAATATATCCCCAACTCATTGAACTTTGATAACTAAAGTAACTAAGACATAATATTCCTATCCCTAAAACAATAAATACACTCCAATAAATACTTTGAGGTTTTCTTTCTTTAATTGAATCCGTTGCAATTATAGAGCTTATTCCACAATTATCATTCCATACCAATACGAAAACAAAAACCAGCGCCATAATCAAACAACTAACTTTGCATGCATTAAGATAAGTATCCAAGCCAATTTTTGTATAGGAAATATACATTGGAAATAAATTGTGCCATATTTTTTGTACAAAGGAAAAAATAATTTTTCCCATAAGTACTCCACTTACCAATGATATGCCCCATCCAAACAAATATTCTAAACCAATCATAGAATATATTATTTTTTTCTTTGCACCTAATATAATAAAAAGAGCATAATCTCTAAATTTCAATTTAATATAATTCATCAATGAATATATCATTAAAGCCGTTGCAAAAATTGTTATTACTAAAACTGAAATAATAATTTCTACCAATGTATCTTCTAAATTTATAGAATTCGAAGCACTTGACTTTACAACAGAATATATTCCCCAAAAAACAAAAAAAGTTGTAACACCGATCATATTTCCTATAAAAAAAAGTATATAATTTTTTATATTATATTTCATATTTTTTATTACTATTTTAAAAAACATTTTTCCTCCTCCATTAATGAAAACTGTCTGTTTTACAGACAGTTTTCATTCGCACAATTATTAATTTTTTGTACTAATTGCAGAAGGTCTAGTACTCTTTGTACTTGTACCCTTACAAGCAAAAGTACAATAATTCATACATGTCAATCCACAAAAGCTTTTTGAGTTTGTCATATTAGTTATTGTAGCGTTATTCTTTACTTTATTATCGTACCTTCCCATACCTACACCTCCTCTCCTTTTGCATTTATGATTATTTTCTTGATTTTTCAAATCAAGAAACAATCATTTCTTTTACCAATATTACGAAATGTATATCATGGTAACTATTTTTACTTTTCTTCTTTATATTGCTATTTAAAAATAATTCCATTTATTGCATCAACATATAATTCATCATTCTTATTATTTTCTAATTGATATTCATTTATAACTTTTTCCCACCATTCTGTATATAGCTTATTTATTTTCGCTAATTCATCCTTGCATCTTTTATATAATTCCTTATCATTACTTTCATTCAATACTTTAGCCAAATTATTCAATGCATTCTTTTTTTCTATCAACTCATTAATTTCATTTTTTTCCACAATAGATATTTCTTGCACAAGCATCAATTTATTTCCTCCAGTTTAGATTCAATATCTTCAGAATTGTAATATCCCATATACATACCCTTTCTTTCCAAGATTTTTATTGGATCTTCACACTTTATATCATCCAATTCTTTTTCGAATTCCCACATATTTTTTAAATTTTGTTGAAAATATACCGATATCTTTCTTTCAATTTGAGCCTTATCACACTGAAATGATGGGGAAATATTTACCTCATTTGTATATTTTTTATTTAAATACTTACAATTTTCACACTGAAAGCAATCACAAACATTACAGATTGGCATATATTTTGTTGTATATAGATTTCTGTTCGGTAAAGTTATACCTGTATATATATTTCCAATATTTCCCATTTTTTCTGAATAAAACGCTGGACATACATACAAATTTCCATCTGGAGCATAAGTAAAACTTCTACTTCCTGCATTGCATTCTTCATGTTTATAAATAAAAAATATATCTGTTATAATATTTATCTCTTTAAAAATTTGTGTTCTTTTGAATTCTTCAATTAACAAATCAGCACATTTTTTTAATTCCCTATAATAATCTTTCATATTAAAATTACGACTTATGTTCATAATATTAATATTAATTCTTTGGGTTTTCGATAATATTTTTTCAATAAAGTAACTCAGTTTCGAAATATTCTTTTCTTCTATGTTGAATATAACTATTTCTTGCTCTTTTATTCTTTTTATATGTGATATTGAATCCACAGTTATTATCAATTGATATTCATCAAAAGGTAATCCTTCCCTATATCCTTCTATTGGAATTCTATGCAATACTTCATACTCTTCATACTCTACCAAACTATCCTTTTCTATATTTCTTGAATGTAAAAAAATCGGTTTCATAAAATTTTCTTCTGCAAATTTCAACCCTTCCCGAATTCTTTTTTCATTCATCCCTATATTTTGTAGACTATTATTCTGATAAGAACAATCTGAAACATAATTATCATTCAACAAAAATACCAGATTGTTTTTCCAATAATAATTCTGTCGCTTAATTCCTTTTTTATGAAATAATTTTGCAAAATAATAATTATTTGCTCTAACTCTCGCTTTATGCATTTTACATATATATTTTGCTTTTTGAAAGTTCGTATTTGAATCAGCTTCATCATAATTAAATCCTTGACAAAATTCACATCCCTTAGCAACACTACAGTTTAAGCATTCATCATCGCACTGATATTTATAACTTGTTAATAAAAATGTCCTCGCCAATTCATAATCAATACCTTTTTCAATATCACCAATTACATATCCTACTCTGTGATTTAATGAATGATCATAATATCTAACACAAGGATATATTTTGCCATTTGGTCCCAAGGCCAAAATTTTTCCCGCACCACAACTTGTTCGGTCTAAATCATCTTCACTATATGGCATTCCAATATCTCCTAAAAATAATGAACATTCATATTTATCATATAAATCATTATCTACTATATAATCAGCTAATTCTTTTAATTGATTTTCAAATATAATCTCATCCTTATCTTTCCAAACATTTTCATAAACAACATTTGCTGCAATTGTTTTAATTCCTATATTCCACAAATGAATAATACTATCCTTTAAATAAATCAAATCGTCACTTGAAAATGTTACTTTTGTACTTCCCTCAAATTGCTCTAACCAAAGTTTAACATTATTGTAAACAATATCATATGAACCTGATCCATCAGGAAAAACCCTTTGTAAATCATGCTTTTCTTTAATTCCATCAATAGTAATTCCGATTGAGATTTTCCCTTCATTTTTCAATATAAGATTTTGCACACATGGATTCGAATAATTCACTCCATTTGTACTAATACTTATTTTGTAATTCCAATACCATTGATTTCTTAACTTATAAGTTTTTGTTTTAAAATAATCACAAATCTGATCAATCAATGAAGCTTCTAATAACGGTTCTCCACCTATGAAATCCAATATTACAGCCTCGCTTTTTATAAATTTTGTATCTTCTAATATGTAATCAATAAATTTTATTGCTGTTTCCAATTTCATAACTTTATTTTTTGATTTGTGCGTTACATAACAATACTTACATCGCAAATTACAATCTTCTGTAACAATAAACGTTAATGTTTGTGCCATGCCATCATTCCACTCTGGCTGAATATTTCCAACACTATAATTATTATTCATCTTCTTTTACCGTTCTTTCTCAAATTTCTTATGTAGCTACTAATAATTAATTTTATACAATTTTGCAATAAAACCATCAAATTTAGCACCTTTACATACTTCTAAATCAAGTAGTTAATTCCCCATTACATTAATTTAAAACTAACAAAAGTCTTTACTAATGGCTTAATTTTAAGATTATGTATTGCAAAAATTGTGGGTAATAACCAATGAAATAATGACCACTAAATTTCAAAAATGCATTCTATCATAACCATTTTTATACTTTCTAATACATAACCTTAAATAAATACACTTCTAGATCAATGTCTGTTATTTTTCGACACATTTTTATCAAAAACTAGTTTTCTTTTGTGCATATAATACAATTTCTTTTATTTAATGTCAATATTTTTATTGTATAATATTTTTATTATCCATTTTTTATTATTTTTTTCATTATTGTATTTTTTATCACATTATTATATAATTAATTTAATATAATATTTCAAAGAGGTGTTTATATGAATTTAACAAAAAGTGAATCCGATGTTTTAGAAATCTTATTAGATGCAAATGCCCCTTTATCTAAATCCGGAATTTTAGAACATTCATCAATCAACAAATGCTGGAAAGATGGGTCAATTCACATTTTATTAAATAGTTTATTAGAAAAGGGAGCTATCTATGAAGCCGGTTTCATCCGAACAGGAAAAGGATTTGGAAGGACGTTTGCTCCAACAGAAAAAGGACGTTCCTATTTTTCAAATTTATTAATGAATATTTCACAAAAAGCTGAACCTTATAAAATCTTTTCACAATTAATACGTGAAAATGTTTTTACCGACGAAGAATTGGAAGCACTGGAGCAATTAATCAAATCAAGGAAATAATATTATGAGACATCTTAATGTAAATGTAAGCATTTTTTCTATTTTCAGTAGTTTAATTTTATTTAATATTGCTACAATAATTATAGTTGTGAAAAGGAAAAATACAGCTTTTATTGCTAAATATAGTGTCAATTTGCTTTTAATTTCAACACTATTAGCTTTTTTAAGATTGCTTTTTCCCATAGATTTATATTATGCAAAAATTATTGATATACACAAAATTTACTGTTTTTTGAAGCCATTTTTTACTTTACAACTTTTTAACGATTTTGCTTTATATCAGTTATTATTGATTATTTGGTTATTAGGATTTTTTTTATTTGGATTTTACTATTTATTTATTTCTTTATTTGAAATTCACAAATTAAACAAACTAGAATCCATCAATCTCCCTGTTATAGAGAATTTGATTTCTCAATATTCTAACCGTAAAATTATTATAAAGGTATCTACTACCGTAGATATTCCAAAAGTTTGGGGATTTCGTGCATGCCATTTGTATGTTCCCGATTTCTCCCTTTCTTCTGAAGAATGGAAGTTTATTTTAGAACATGAAATAGAACATATAAAACTGCATGATACTTTTATTAAAGTCTTGTTACTTTTGGTCTCTGCAATATTTTGGTGGAATCCTCTTATGTATATTTTGCGTAAAGATATTGACCAAATGTTAGAACTGAGATGTGATGCCAAGTTAATAGAACGCTATTCAAAACAACAACAGACTTATTACCTTGAAACTTTGTTAAAGGTATTAAAACAAAAAAGAGCCTCTATAATTTCAAATTCCCACAATTATATGACAGCTTCTTTTGTAAATTATTCTGCTTATTCGTTAACTCGACAACGATTTGAAATAATTTTAGATAATAATCACCGAAATAAAAAACTAATATTTTGTTATTATGCCTTATCTATTTTATTATTTATAGGTTCTTATTTTATAATATTACAACCAGCTAAAACTGTAGATACTACAAATACACCAACTTTAATCTTACATGTATCAGATGACCAATATGAATTATATGTTAATGGAAAATTTTCAAAAACATTAAATTCAACTGATATCAAAAAGCCCCAATATTCAAAATATGAAATTATAGAAAGGAGTCAATAATTATGCAACTGAAAAAAATCAAAAAATTTATTTTAAAGGTGTGTCCGTGTATCCTAGGTAGTGCATTTCTGCTACAGGCATATACGATGCCTGTATTTGCCAATACTCTTTCAAACAATTATTCTTCTCAAAGTATATCTAATGCCAGAGTAGAACAAGTCACTTGGAAGTATCGTACATATAAGGGCAAAAAGCAACGAAGACTATGGTCAATTACTTATGAAAAATGGCTGACTGATTGGTTACCAGCATAATATTATATAATTATTTTACATTGTATCGATTAAAAAGTAGGATTAATCCACATTTTCTTTAAGGTTAATCCTACTTTTGTTTTACTAATGAATATTTCTACTTTTCAAACACATTAACAAGCATATAACTTTTTACCAACTCCTCCCATACCCCATAATAGCTCCATAATCTACTGTATAATTTCTCTGCCGTACTTGGTCGCTGGAGTTTCCCTCAATCGTGTAAACTCGTCCACCTTCGCACTTTTCTACAATTCCTACGTGGTCTGATATTCCATCGTGATCCCAGTCGAAGAAAATAATCATTCCAGCTGATGGGGTTGTTCCACCGCTCTGCCATTTGTTCTTTCCCTGAAACCAGGTAACACCATCACTGCACAAGGAGAATTTTGGAACATTCCCACTCGCTATCAGGCCACTCTGGTCTGCACACCAGCTTACAAAACAGGCACACCATTCTACATGACTATCAAATCCATACCAGCTCCAGAACTTCTGGCCACCACTGTTCCCGATCTGCCCCATTGCTACCGAGACAATCTGCTGATTTCCAAACAAACCAGAAAACAGGCTGCCACCGGAATAATACCGCATTACATGGGGAACGTATTCGGGATCTCCGTAACTGCTCCATCCATGTGAAGCTGCCTGCTCCTGTGAAAATTGTAAAGCATTGGCTTCTGTGTATCCGCCTCTTTGCAATGCCCATCCTATGTATCCGTTTCCGTAGTTATATCCCTGCCATGCAAGTTTTAACTTGTCCATATCCTGTGGACTACTACATCCTGCCTGACTGATACAGTCTGCAAAGGTCTGTACTCCAACCTCTATCGAATAATCCGGATCAGTAATAGAACCAGGAGTGTGTGGGAATCTTGTATTATATGGACTTTCCGAACACTGCATCGGGTCTGTTCCCCTGCCTCCAGATTCCTGCATCATGATGGCCTGTATCGCAGACACATATTCCGGAATGCCGTATTGGGATGCATACTGCTGTATCACAGAAGTATACGCAAGCACTTCTTCACTTAGGGATTCGGAGCTTTCCGAACTACTGCTGAAAGCTGCTCCTGCAATGATTCCCACAATCAGAATAAATACCAGAAGAAATGCACCACCTCCGGCAGCAATCCATTTTCCCATTTTTTCAAGAGCTACTACCCCTTTTTGAATCGCTGCTGTAATTCCCTGTACGGATAACTTTGAACCCTTTCCAGTTACCTGAAGGACTGCTTTTCCACTTTCTGCCGATGCCTGTGCTGACTTTCTTGCCATCTGGGCTGCTCTTGCTTTCTGCATCGCCTGAAGACTTTTTTCCATCTGCTGTTTCTGCATGGATGCCTGTGTCTTTATTTTCTCCTGAGACAGACCGGATACTTTTACCACTCTCGGTGCTGCTTTCACCTGCCGTTTACCATTCTCCTTGGCAAGTGCCGCCTGCTCTGGTTTCAGCTTGATTAATTTCTTTCCGCTTTCTGCTCCCTGCTCCATTGCTTCTTCGGCATCTTTCGCTTCTTCCTGTCTGCTTTTTCTTTCCTTTATCCTCCTGTAAGTCACTCCGGCAAGTTTTCTTCCACCCCGATATGTGGTTTTCCCTATGGTTTTTCCTGCCACGCTCGCCGCCCTGTACTGTACGGATTCTATTTTTTCAGTTCCATACTGTATTAGGGAGTCTGACTGACCACTGCTTTTCTCATGTAGTTCCCTTGGCTTTTCTTTTGCCTCCAGTACCGTC
>OCHC01001195.1_pt1 | contig 21452 bp, 16 predicted proteins | sample 1538641 | NCBI WGS metagenome assembly OCHC01 (sample SAMN04571714, study PRJEB22368) | human gut metagenome | biome: human gut; material: stool | host: Homo sapiens | place: Luxembourg | collected 2012-08-17
GTATGCAGCGATTGCCCCCAGTGAGCCATATAGGGGGGCGACCAAGTTCGCACAAGGCGAACTTGATCCCGCAAAACAAAAGGCAGGATACCACCGTCATAGTGATACCCTGCCTTTGCTCGTTTACTGTTCCGAGTAGTCCTTTCTCAGAACCTCCTGCAAACAAAAAACGTACCCGAACCCTTTCTCATAGAGAATCAGGTTCGAGTACGAACTGTATGGTGGACGGTACAGGACTCGAACCTGTGACCTCCTGCACGTCAAGCAGATGCTCTACCAGCTGAGCTAACCGTCCATATTCTGTTTGTGCCGCAATCAGCTTGATTATGATATCATACCGCCGGGCAAAAAGCAAGCCCTTTTTTGAAAATTCTGCAAACTTTTTGATGCCTGGTTTGCCGGGAATGGAAAATCAGCCGCCCAGCGCACATTTTGTAAACCGCCCCAAGGTGTTTCCGTTGCCCTGAACGCCGGTTTGTGGTATAATACATTGATTATAATAGGAAAGGTATCGCAGAATGAGAGTTTTGGGCATCGACCCGGGTTACGCCATCGTGGGCTGGGGCGTTTTGGACTATGCGGGCAACCGGTTTGCACCGGTGGATTTCGGGGCCGTGTGCACCGATGCCGGGGTGCCGTTTGAGCAGCGGCTGGACGAGGTCTACACCGGCATCCGGGAGGTCATTGAGCGGACACAGCCCGAGGTGCTTGCCATCGAAAAGCTGTTCTACCAGCACAACCAGACCACGGTGATCGGCGTGGCCGAGGCACGCGGGGTCATCCTGCTGGCGGCGGCGCAGGCGGGCATCCCCATCTACGAGTACACCCCCATGCAGGTGAAACAGGCCGTTACCGGCTACGGCAAGGCCGTGAAAAAGCAGGTGCAGGAGATGACCCGCATCCTGCTGCATCTGCCTGCTGTGCCCAAGCCCGATGATACCGCCGATGCACTGGCCATGGCTATCACCTTTTGCCATACCAACGGCAACCAGCTGAACCGCTTTGCAAGAAGGGGCGTTGGGCCGATTTAGTTGTTGTTATTCGTGTATAAGGGAAGGCTTCCCTTTGTACAACCTCTCAGTCTCACTTTGTTCGACAGCTGCCCTAGCAGGGGAGCCTCTGGCGAAGAGGAAGAGCTGCCAGCTATGCCAAGGCCTCCCCTATTAGGGGAGGTGGCATTGCGGAGCAATGACGGAGAGGTTGGACAGGAGCGGAGCTGACCGAAAAGGGAAAACACTTTATGATCTACTCTTTAACTGGAAAAATCATCAAAAAGACCCTGAACGCTGTGGTGGTGAGCTGCGGCGGGGTGGGCTACTATGTACAGTGCCCGACCAGCGTTGCGGGCGCACTGCCCGGGGTGGGCCGGGAAGCCACCCTTTACACCGTGATGAGCGTGACCGAAAATGACATCAGCCTGTACGGCTTTGCCACCGAGGAGCAGCAGAGCTGTTTTGAGCTGCTGACCGCCGTTTCCGGTGTGGGCCCCAAGGTGGGTCTGGCCATTCTCAGCGTCATGGAGCCTGACCGGGTGGCGCTGGCGATCTCGGCGGGCGATCACAAGGCGTTCAAGGCAGCATCCGGCGTGGGCCCCAAGCTGGCCCAGCGCATCGTGCTGGAGCTGAAGGATAAGGTAGCAAAGGGCTTTGTGGATGGCATCAACCTCGAGGATGTGGGCGCGGCCACTGCCGCCCCCGCCGCACAGGGAGCCGGGCAGGCCATTGCGGCGCTGGTCTCGCTGGGGTACAGCCAAAGCGAAGCAGCCCTGGCCGTTTCCAAGATCGACGCAAGCCTTCCCGTGGAAGAGATCATCAAGCTGGCCCTGCGGGGCATGGCAGGCAGGAGGTAATCCATGCAGGACGAAACCGCGCTCTATGGCGCAAAAATGATGCAGCCCGGCTTAACGGCGGCGGACAACGAGGAAAACAGCCTTCGCCCGCAGCATCTGGAGGACTACATCGGACAGGACAAGGTCAAGCAGAACCTGAAAATCTATCTGGAAGCCGCCAAGCGGCGCGGCGAGCCCATGGATCACATCCTGCTCTATGGCCCCCCGGGCCTGGGCAAGACCACGCTGGCGGGCATCATCGCCAACGAGATGGGGGTGCAGATCCGCATCACCAGCGGCCCTGCCATTGAGAAGCCCGGCGACCTTGCCGCCCTGCTGACCAATCTGCAGGAGGGCGACGTGCTCTTCATTGATGAGATCCACCGCCTGTCCCGGCAGGTGGAGGAGGTGCTCTACCCGGCGCTGGAGGATTACGCGCTGGATATTATGATCGGCAAGGGCCCCAGCGCCCAGAGCATCCGGATCAACCTGCCCCGCTTCACGCTGGTGGGCGCTACCACCCGTGCGGGCCAGATCACCGGCCCCCTGCGGGACCGCTTCGGTGTGCTGCTCAAGCTGGAGCTGTACAGCCCCGATGAGCTGAGCCGGATCATCCAGCGCTCGGCGGGCATCCTCGACCAGCCCATCACCCCGGAGGGCGCTTACGAGCTGGCCAAATGCAGCCGGGGCACCCCCCGCGTGGCAAACCGCTTCTTGAAGCGTGTCCGCGACTTTGCCACCGTGCTGGGGGATGGCATCATCGACCGGGATGTTTCCCTGATGAGCCTGAAGCGGATGGACGTGGACGCGCTGGGTCTGGACGAGCTGGACCGCAGCCTGCTCCGCGCCATCATTGAGATGTACAACGGCGGCCCTGTGGGCCTGGAAACGCTGGCGGCGGCGCTGGGCGAGGAGGCCGTGACGCTGGAGGACCTGTGTGAGCCCTACCTGATGCAGATGGGATTTCTGACCCGCACCCCCCGGGGCCGCTGTGCCACCCGCCTTGCCTATGAGCACCTGGGCCTGAAAGTCCCCGAGACCGGAAGCCCGGAGGACAACGGCCAGCAGAGCCTGTTCTGAGCCGTTTGAAGAGAGAAAGGAGGACGCTTATGCGCCCTGCAGATAGTTGGAAAGATTACGAGCTGCTGGATGCCACCGGCGGCAACCGCCTGGAGCGCTGGGGAGAGACCATCCTCATCCGGCCCGACCCGCAGGTGGTGTGGAAAACCGAGAAGCAGAGCCCGCTCTGGGCCAAGGCCGATGCCATCTACCACCGCTCCAATCAGGGGGGCGGAGAGTGGGAGTACCGCCGCCGCCTGCCTGAGAAGTGGAAGATCTCCTGCGGTGAGGGCGAGGACAAGCTGACCCTCATCGTCAGCCCCACCGGTTTCAAGCACACCGGAGTGTTCCCGGAGCAGGCCGTTAACTGGGCCTGGTACGCCAGAAAGATCCGTGCGGCAGGCCGCCCTGTCAAGGTGCTGAACCTGTTTGGCTACACCGGCGGCGCAACGCTGGCCTGTGCCGCTGCGGGCGCTACTGTCTGCCATGTGGATGCTTCCAAGGGCATCGTAGCGTGGGGCAAGGACAACGCCGTGGCCAGTGGTCTGGCGGACCGGCCCATCCGCTGGCTGGTGGACGACTGCGCCAAGTTCGTGGCCCGGGAAAAGCGCCGGGGCAACACCTACGATGGCATCATCATGGACCCGCCCAGCTACGGCCGCGGCCCCGGCGGCGAGATCTGGAAGCTGGAGGACTGCATCTACGAGCTCATCAGCCAGTGTGAGGAAGTGCTGAGCGATACGCCCCTCTTCTTTGCGGTCAACAGCTACACCACCGGCCTGTCCCCCGCGGTCATGGAGTATATGCTCAAGACCACGCTGGTGCCACGCTTTGGCGGCAAGACCAGCTGTGATGAGATCGGCCTGCCCGTTTCCGCCACCGGCGGCGTTGTGCCCTGCGGCGCAACGGCCATTTGGGAAGAATGAACTCCCTCAGTCACGGCTGTCGCCGTGCCAGCTCCCTCGGGGAGGGAGCCTTTGGCATGGCGGGAACGTTGACCGTTTGCCGGAAAACTTCTCGGTTGCGCCAGAGGCCCCATCTCAGAGGGGGCTGTCTGCGAAGCAGACTGGGGGAGTGTCCTGACGGCAGCCATTCTGAAAAAATGAAGAAGAACCAAGAATGGGGTACAGCCCTTTTGAGAAGGGCGCACCACCGGAAAGAGAAAACCTATGGAAGAAACGATTTTAACTGCGAAAGATCTTAAGTTCCGCTATGACCCGGAACAGCCGGACTACGCCCTGAACGGCGTGTCGGCTGAGGTGAAGCGGGGCGAATTTGTGGCAGTGCTGGGGGCCAACGGCTGTGGAAAATCCACGCTGGCCAAGCACTTCAACGCCATCCTCCTGCCGGAGAGCGGCACTGTGCTGGTGGAGGGAATGGACACCAAAGACGAGGACAAGATCTACGATATCCGCCAGACCGTGGGCATGGTGTTCCAGAGCCCGGACAACCAGATCGTTGCCACCGTGGTGGAGGAAGATGTCGCCTTTGCGCTGGAAAATCTGGGCGTGCCGCCGGAGGAGATGCGCCGCCGCGTGGATGAAGCGATGAAGATGGCGGGCATCTACGAGTACCGGGAGCGTGCGCCCCACAACCTGTCCGGCGGCCAGAAGCAGCGCGTTGCCATTGCGGGCGTGGTCGCCATGCGGCCCGACTGCCTGATCCTGGACGAGGCCACCGCCATGCTTGATCCCCGGGGCCGGGAGCAGGTGATGCAGACCATCCACCATCTGAACAAGAACATGGGCATCACGGTGGTGTCCATCACCCACTATATGGAAGAAGCTGCTCAGGCCGACCGCGTGCTGGTGATGAGCAAGGGCAATGTGGTCATGGAGGGCACCCCGAAAGAGGTATTCAGCCAGACCGAAAAGGTGCGCGCCCTGCGGCTGGATGTGCCGCAGGCTGCCGAGCTGCGGGATGAGCTGGTCAAGGCCGGCATCCCCATGCCCGAGGGCATCATCGACACCGGCGCGTGCGCACAGGCTCTGTATGAGCTTTTGAAGTAAGGGAGGGGACGGAAGATGGGAAGCATTATCAAAGTAGATCACCTGAGTTATGTCTATAACCCGGGAATGCCCAATGCCGTCACCGCGCTGGATGACGTGAGCTTTGAGGTGGAAGAGGGAGACTTTGTGGGCATCATCGGTGCCACCGGCTCCGGCAAGAGCACCCTCATCACCCACATGAACGGCCTGAACAAGCCCACCAGCGGCCACATCATCATCGATGGCCGTGACCTGTGGGCCGAGCCGGAAAAGATCCGGGAATTCCGTTTCCTCACCGGTCTGGTGTTCCAGTACCCGGAGTACCAGCTGTTTGAGGAGACCTGCTATAAGGATATCGCCTTTGGCCCCAGAAACATGGGGCTGGACGAGACCGAGATCGACAGACGGGTGCATGAAGCAGCGGACTTTGTCGGCCTGGATGAGGCGCTGCTGCAGCGCAGCCCCTTTGAGCTGTCCGGCGGCCAGAAGCGCCGGGTGGCCGTGGCGGGTGTGATGGCCATGAAGCCCCGCATTCTGGTGCTGGATGAGCCTGCCGCCGGTCTGGACCCCGAGGGCCGGGACGAGATCCTGTCTGAGGTCAAGGAGTACCACAAAAAGACCGGCACCACCGTGCTGCTGGTCTCCCACAGCATGGAGGATATTGCCAAATACGCCGACCGTGTGCTGGTGATGAGCAACAAGAAGATCGCCATGTACGACACCGTGGAGAACGTGTTCGCCCGTGCGCCCGAGCTGCTGGCGCTGGGCCTGAGCGTGCCGCAGGTCACAAAGATCTTCCTCAAGCTGCGGGAGATGGGGGTGGATGTCCCGGCGGATGTTTACACTGTGCCCTATGCCGTCAAGATGATTTTGGAAGCCAAGAAGCGCCGGGACGCAGGCGAAAGCCTTGTGCTGCCCCGTGTGGATGCAAAGAAGGGGGGCGCTGCCACATGCTGAGAGATATCACCATCGGCCAGCACTTCCCGGGCGACAGCCTTGTGCATAAGTTCGACCCCCGCATGAAGCTGGTGCTGACCATCGTCTACATCATCCTGCTGTTTGCAGCGTCCAACCCGCTGGGCCTGACGCTGTCCCTTGTGTTCCTTGTGGCCATGTACGGCGTGGCAAAGATCCCCTTCAAGCTGATCACCAAGAGCCTGAAGCCCATTTTGCCCATCATCCTCTTTACCGCGGTGCTCAACCTCTTCTTTGTTTCGGGCGAGGGCGAGCCGCTGGTGCACTTCTGGGTGCTGAACATCTACGCCGAGGGCCTGCGCTATGCCATCCTGATGGCGGTGCGCGTGATGGCACTGATCGCAGGCACCAGCCTGCTGACCTATACCACCAGCCCCATCGTGCTGACAGATGCCATCGAGCAGCTGCTCAAGCCTTTGGGCAGGCTGCACTTCCCGGTGCACGAGCTGGCCATGATGATGAGCATTGCCCTGCGGTTTATCCCGACCCTGATCGAAGAGACCGACAAGATCATGAACGCCCAGAAAGCCCGTGGTGCCATGCTGGACAACGGCTCCATGATGGAGCGCGTCAAGGCGCTGGTGCCGGTGCTCATCCCGCTGTTCATCTCGGCTTTCCGCCGCGCCGATGAGCTGGCCATGGCCATGGAGTGCCGCTGCTACCGCGGCGGTGATGGCCGCACCCGCCTGAAGGTGCTGCGCTGCACCCGGCAGGATTATATCGACCTGGCGGTGTGCATCGTCTGCTTTATGGTGATCCTGAGCTCGAGACTGGTGTTCCCGAATTTTTAAAAACTCCCCCAGTCGCCTGCGGCGACAGCCCCCTCGAGGAGGGGGCCTTATAGCCTCCCTCTTTGAGGGAGGTGGCACGGCAAAGCCGTGACGGAAGGAGTTCCATGCAGAACTATCTACTTACCCTTGCCTACGACGGCACCAACTACTGCGGCTTTCAGGTGCAGCCCAACGGGCGGAGCGTGGCCCAGACCTTTCAGGATGGGCTGGAAGCGGTGCTCCACAGCCGCCCCGATATCAAGGGGTGCAGCCGCACCGATGCCGGGGTCCACGCGCTGGGCTTTGCGCTGAACTTCCACGCGGAGACCCGCATCCCCCCCGAAAAGCTGCCGTTGGCCATCAACCAGCACCTGCCCCCGGATATCCGGGTGCTGTGCGCCCGGGTGGTGCCGGAGGAGTTCCACGCCCGCTATGCCGCCCATACCAAGACCTACCTGTACCGCATCCACAACCACCCCATCGATTCGCCTTTTGATGAAAAATATTACACCCGGGTGCCCCGGCGGCTGGATGTGGATGCCATGCAGAGGGCGGCGGAACAGTTTGTGGGAAAGCACGATTTTCTGGCCCTGTGCGCGGCGGGTTCCTCTGCTGCTGCCCACGGAGATACCGTGCGCACCATCACCGACTGCCATGTGACCCGGAAGGGTGACGAGGTGGACATTGAGGTGACAGCGGACGGCTACCTCTATAACATGGTGCGCATTCTGGCGGGCACCCTGTGTGAGGTGGGTGCGGGCCGGATGCAGCCCGATGCCATCCCCGGCATCCTTGCCAGCCGGGACCGCAGCCAGGCCGGGCCGACGCTGCCCGCGAAGGGGCTATTTTTGAAACGTGTAGATTACGAAGGGTGAACCTCTCCGTCAATGCTTTGCATTGCCACCTCTCCTGATAGGAGAGGCAAGAAAATGGCAGCGTAAACTTGGCTCCCCTGCTAGGGGAGCTGTCACCGTAGGTGACTGAGAGGTTTCGCAAAGGAGAGATATCCATGAGAAAGAAGCATCGTTCGACCGAGAGTGACGAGCCGCTTTCGGAAGGGCGGGTCGAATATCTGGAAGCTGCCCGCCAGCGTGTGCGAAACCGGCGCATCCGCCGCACGGCGGTGCTGCTGGTGCTGCTGACGGCGGTGGTGCTGTTTGCCACCGGCATCGCGGGCAGCTCGGTGGCGGCCCTGAAGGACCTGACCGATACGGCCCGCATTGCCCTGCTGCCCGGCTCCGGCTGGCCCCAGCAGACCGGTGTGGCCGAGCTGGAACAGATGGCCCCCCTGACCGGCAGCTTTGTGGAGCTGGGGGACGAGGGCTGTGTGGTCTGGTCGCGCACCGGCAAAAAGCTGAACAGCATCCAGAGCGGCTATGCCCGCCCGGCGCTGGCCGCGGGCAAGACCCGCTTTGTCCTCTACAACCGCTCCGGAAACGAGCTGCGGGTGGAGAGCCGCACCCAGAACCTCTACACCAAGCAGCTGGAAAACAGCATTTTCCTCTGCGCCATGTCGGACAACGGCACGCTGGCTGTGGTCACGGAGGATCAGACCAGCATGGCAAAGCTGCTGGTATACAGCCCCTCCATGGAGCAGCAGCTCAGCTGGAGCATGACCTCCAACGACGGCACCCCCCTGCGGATGGCCTTTTCCCCCGACAGCCGGAAGCTGGCGGCGGCAGCCGTCACCGTCAGCGGGGGACAGGTGATGACCAACCTCTACCTCATCAATCTGGCATCGGGCGATCCCGTCAGTCTGGTGAATCAGGGCGGCGTGCCCCAGTGGCTAGGGTGGACCTCTGCTTCCACGATCCTGGCTGTCTACGATACCAGGGCCGTGCTCTACAATGCGGGCGGCGGCGAGCGTGCAGTCTATGATTTTGCGGGCACAGAGCTGAAAGATGTTTCGGTGGACGCGGCAGGCAATGTGGCCCTGCTGCTGGCATCGGGGCAGGTCTCTCAGGCTGTGACGCTGGACAAAAACCTGAACGTCCAGTTCAGCGCCGCTGTCTCGGCGGCAAATTCCATTGTCCGGGCGGGGAACCTGTTCTATCTGCTGGCCGATAACGCCGTGGAGTGCTTTGATGCGTCCGGCACCCAGCAGTGGAGCCAGAACCTTGACACCAGCCCGCAGGCATTGCTGGCCAACAGCAAGGATCTGCTGCTGTTCAGCGGCAACACGGTGCAGAAGTTGGAAGCACCCGCTGAATAGCCCTCTCCGTCAATGCTTGCGCATTGCCACCTCTCCCAAAGGGAGAGGCAATTGCGGCTTTGAGGAAAAAGAGTGCAATTTATTTTGTGGCTTCCCCTGTCAGAAGCGTTGGCTCCCCTTTTGGGGGAGCTGGCACGACGGGAGTCGTGACTGAGAGGGTGAGCCAGTTCGGAATAAGGTTAAACGTATGTTCAAGAATCCGTCATTTATTTTTGATATCCTATGTACGGTGGTCTGGCTGGTGCTGGCCGTCCGGTATGCCCGCAAAGGCTTTCTGGCCTCGGTGGTGCAGCTGACGGGCAGCCTCATCAGCCTGTTCGGTGCCAGAGCCTTTTCAGGCTGGGCAGCCGGGCAGGTGTTCGAGCGCTTCCTCGCCGGAAGCTTCCGGGACCAGATCGCTGCCAATATCGCCGCCGGGGGAGCCGTCAGTCTGGATGGCATTGCCCAGCGGTACGCGGGCTTTCTGCCCGAGGCGTTCCGGGCATCCATCGTGGATGCCTGCGAGCGCTCCATCTCTGCCGTCCTCAATGACAACGCTGTTGTGCTGGCGGATACCATCGTCCAGAAGGTGCTGGCTCCGCTGCTGACCCCGGTGATCTCGCTGGTGCTGTTCTTTGTGGCGTTTGCCCTGCTGCGGATGCTGGTCAGCCTGCTGGTCACAGTGCTGGGGCTGGTGAACAAGCTGCCCGTGATCGGTGCAGTGAACCACTGGCTGGGCTGGGGCGTGGGCGGCATTGCCAGCCTTGTGGACATCTATCTGGTGCTCTGCGTGGTCTGGGCGCTCATTGTGATCACCGGCGGCAACCTCACCATGCTCAACGACACGGTGATGAGCGGCAGCCTTTACTATAAAGTATTCAATGTGTTCAACCCGTTTGTCTGAGCGGGGAGGGAAAAGGAGGAACAATGGTCTGCATTCGATGCCAGAAGCGGCCTGCCATTATTTTTGTCCAGCGGATGGAAAATGGCCAGATGAAAAACGAGGGGTACTGCCTGCACTGTGCCCGGGAGATGCACATCAAACCGGTCGATGATCTGATGAAGCAGTTTGGCATGTCCGACGAGGACATGGATGCCATGGAAGACCGGATGGAAAACATGATGCAGGAGATGGGGGACATGAGCAATATGAACCCCTTCTCCATGATGATGGGCATGGGCCAGCCGGACCAGAGCGAAGAAGACGGCGACCTTGTGCCCGGCTCCAGCGCTACCTTCCCGCTGGGGGTGAACGGCGGTGCCCAGAACGGCAAAAATGAGAAAAAGCCGCCCCGCCGCAAGTTTTTGGATACCTACTGCGAGAACCTGACCCGCAAAGCCCGGGAGGGAAAGCTGGATGATATCATCGGCCGCGACCGGGAGATCTACCGCACCATCCAGATCCTGAGCCGCCGCCAGAAGAACAACCCCTGCCTCATTGGTGAGGCGGGCGTTGGCAAGACCGCCATTGCCGAGGGCATTGCCGAGCGCATTGCCAAGGGGCAGGTGCCGGCAGGGCTGCAGGATAAGGAGATCTTCCTGCTCGACCTGACCAGCCTTGTGGCAGGCACCCAGTTCCGCGGCCAGTTCGAGCAGCGGGTCAAGGGCCTGCTGAACGAGGTCAAGGCGGCAGGCAACGTCATCCTGTTCATTGACGAGATCCACACCATTACCTCTGCCGGTGAGAGCGAGGGTGCCATGAATGCGGGCAACATCCTGAAGCCCGCCCTCTCCCGCGGCGAGATCCAGGTCATCGGTGCCACCACCTTCAACGAGTACCGCAAGTATATCGAGAAGGACCAGGCGCTGGAGCGCCGGTTCCAGCCCGTGCGGGTGGAGGAACCCAGCGTTGCTGATACGCTGGCCGTGATGGGCGGCATCAAGCACTACTACGAGGAGCACCACCATGTGCAGGTGCCCGCCGATGTGCTGAACGCCACTGTGACTCTGAGTGAGCGGTATATCACCGACCGCTACCTGCCCGACAAGGCCATCGACCTGCTGGACGAGGCCTGTGCCTGCTGCAATCTGGCCCACCCGGTCATCTCCGAGTACCTGACCATGCAGAAGGAACTGGAGGCCCTCAAGCAGGAAGAGGCCGACATGGAAAACGCCGATGTGAACGAGCCCATCGATTACGAGCGTGTGGCAGAGCGCAAGACCCGGATGGCACAGCTGGAGCGGGAATTGCCCGCCAAGCAGGCCGCGGCCGGGGAGATCCAGGTGACCATGGACGATGTGACCAAGGTCATTGAGCTGTGGACGGGCATCCCGGCGGTGAAGATCCGGGAGACCGAGTATGCAAAGCTCGCCAGCCTTGAGACCGAGCTGAAAAAGAAGATCATCGGTCAGGACGATGCCGTGCATCTGGTGGCCCAGGCGGTCAAGCGCAGCCGCGCCGACCTTTCGGGCCGCCGCCGTCCGGCCAGCTTCATCTTTGTGGGCCCCACCGGCGTGGGCAAGACGGAGCTGGTGAAGCAGCTGGCAAACCAGCTCTTTGACGGCCCCGACCCCCTGATCCGGCTGGATATGAGCGAGTATATGGAGAAGTACGCGGTGTCCCGCATGATCGGTTCCCCTCCGGGCTATGTGGGCTACGAGGAGGCGGGTCAGCTGACCGAAAAGGTCCGCCGCCGCCCGTACAGCGTGGTGCTGTTCGATGAGATCGAAAAGGCCCACCCCGATGTGATGAATATCCTGCTGCAGATCCTGGACGAGGGCAAGATCAACGATGCCCAAGGCCGCACCGTGGATTTCTCCAACACCGTCATCTGCATGACCTCCAATGCGGGCAGCAGCGACCAGACCACCGCAAGTCTGGGCTTCAACCGCAGCGAGGAGGAGCGGAACGAGGAGAAGAGCCGCAAGGCACTGAGCCAGTTCCTCCGCCCCGAGTTTTTGGGCCGTGTGGATGAGGTCATCACCTTCAAGCCGCTGAGCGAGGAGACCCTGCAGGGCATTGCCGCCCTGATGCTGGACGAGTACAAGCCCAGCATGGAGGCCAAGGGCATTGCCTACAGCTATACCCCGGCGGCACTGGCAGCGCTGGTGCACAAGAGCCAGGGCGGCAAGTTTGGTGCCCGCGACCTGCGCCGCACCATCCGCAAGGCTGTGGAGGACCCCGCCGCTGAAAAGATCATCGACGGTACCCTTGTTTCCGGCTCCACCCTGACCGTGGATGCTGAGAACGATGAGATCGTGCTGAAATAAGTAAAGATCCCGGAGGGCAGAAACGCCCTCCGGGATCTTTGTTCTTTGAAGGAGGAGAGAAGAATGAACTTGTATCACTACCGATCAGTGGAAAGCGCACGAAAGGAGATCGAGTGCCGTACATTCCGCTATGCGGACCGGAACGAATTGAATGATCCCTTGGAGGGCTATGCTCAGATTTACTGGAAAGGCGATTGTCCGGCGTGGGAGGGACTGTTCCGGAACTATATCTGCAGTGTATACTATGCTGTAGTTGGCATTCAATTGAATGCAAGCGAGGAACTTTTGGCAGAGAGGGCAGTTATTCCGGATATTCACTGCTTTGATGATGTTCCGCTGGGGCAGGTCTGGAAAGAATTATCGGATCGTTTTGTACAGACAGCATTGGTGCAGAAGCTGATAGTAGATCTAGGAAATACGGAGACCGAAATGAATGCCCACCGCTTGAGGCAAATTTTGCGGCTCTGCCATGAGGATGCAATCAAAATTTGTCTGGACGACATGCACAAACGGAAAACGTTGCCAGGGGAGCAGGGCGGGCCGGTGGTGTCAATCAGCGAAAAGGCCGACTGGGAAAAGATGGGAGGCTTTGGAAATCTTGAAAGTCCGCTGATAAAAATGATGAAGGCAGCTTTTGAGGTTTATGAAGAAACACTGGAAAGCAGTTTTCTGAAACTGGAACAGGAGATCGAGGCAAACGAACCAAATGCCCGGAAGCGGAGGCTCTGGCTGAAGGTGAGGCTGGGATTTCCGGCCCTTTATATTGCTGGTCTGCAGGAACTGCCCTACCCCAGAATGTTTATGATGTGCTTTTCCACCGACGGAACAAACTCGGCCATGTGGGGAAATTATGCGCAAAATCACTGCGGTGTCTGTCTAGTCTACCGTGCCAACGAAGAAAATGGAAAGCAGACTCTTCGTGTAAAAACAGCCGAAAGCTGGAGTTCAAGTAGCGGATATTCCTGCGGTTTTCGGGATGACCCGGTCTACCCAGTTCGTTATACGGACGAGCAGGTAAAGCGCAACTTTTTTGAATCATTGGGACGGCTGACTTTTTCGCAGATTGAATCCTGGATGGTTTCGTCCAAAGGTGAACGAAGCCGGATTCTAGAACTTTACGACAAGGATGCGTGGCGGGTGCAGTATTGGAAAGACCAGCAGGAGAAATATTTGACGAAGCTTCCTGCCTGGAGCCATGAACAGGAATATCGACTGCTTATGAATGACAGTTTTCATCAGCACACGGAGGCAGAGCGCTATGTGGGATACGACCCAGCAATCCTGGAGGGCGTGATCTTTGGTATCAAGACATCGGAAGCTGATAAGATGCAGATTTTCCGAACCTTGCGAAAATCTATGGAGGAAGCAGGGCGGGACCCGAAGGAACTGGAGGTGTGGCAGGCGGAATATGATGACGAAACGCGGAAGATCAGCCTGAGGAAACGGCATTTTCCCATCTGGTAAAAGAAAACACATTTCCGGACAGAACAAAACCTCCCTGTGCAGAAGAATAGCGCTGCAGGGGAGGCTTTTGTCGTTAATTTCTTAGATAGGGAAGCCGATGACTACTTAACAGACACTGGCTCCTCCGGCTTGTTGGTGGTACGGGCGCTCGTGCGGCCCTCGGGAATGATCTCGCCTGCGGCGGTCAGGCTGAGCTTGGCCAGGGTCGGACCGACCAGCTCGTACACCAGCACCGAGAAGAGCACCACGTTGCGCACCATGTGGCCGTCGGAAAGCTCGGCAGCTTCGGCGGCCATGCCCAGCGCCACACCGGCCTGCGGCAGCAGGGTGATGCCCAGATACTTCTGGATCTTCTCACTGCAGCGGGTGGCCTTGCAGCTGACATAGGAGCCGGAGATCTTGCCCAGAGAGCGGGAAGCGATATAGGCGGCACCAATGAGCAGGACCATGGGGTTTGCGAGGATGTTCAGATCCAGCTCCGCGCCGGACAGCACGAAGAACAGGATGTTCACCGGGCTTACCCAGCGGTCCAGGCGGTCCATCAGCTCATCGGAAGTGGGGCAGATGTTGCAGAACACGGTGCCGGTCATCATGCAGACCAGCAGCAGCGAGAAGTTGCAGTGGATGGGGCCGACCTCAAAGCTGACCATGGAAAGGCCTACCGTCAGCAGCACAAAGGCCACCGAAAGGCTCATGCGCTTGGAGCGGGAGTGGAAGTAGATCTCCAGCTGGTTGAGCAGCAGACCGGCCAGCGCGCCCAGACCCAGGCTGAGTACGATCTCCACCAGAGGCTCCAGAAGGATGCTGATGGGGTCGATGCGGCCTTGTTCCAGCGCGTTTGCGATGCCGAAAGAGGCTGAGAAGAGCACCAGACCCACGGCATCATCAATGGCGACCACCATCAGCAGCAGGCGGGTCAGGGGGCCGCTTGCCTTGTACTGCTTGACCACCATCAGGGTGGCGGCAGGGGCTGTGGCAGAGGCGATGGAACCCAGCGTGATGGCCGATGCCATTGAGATGACATCCGGCCGGGCAAAGTGCAGGGCCACCAGAGCGATATCCACCAGCACGGTGGTGATAACGGCCTGCAGGATGCCCACAGTGACCGCCTGCCTGCCCATGCTCTTCAACGCGCTGAGCCGGAACTCATTGCCGATGACAAAGGCGATGAAGCCCAGTGCCACCTGTGTGATGATGCCGTAGCTCTCGACCTGTGCAAGGCTCCCGAAGCCGAAGCCCCAGCCGCTCAGGCCCAGCCGACCCAGAAAGAAGGGGCCCAGCAGAAGCCCCGCCACCAGATAAGAGGTGACAGCCGGCAGACGGACCGCTTTCGCTGCACGGGATGCCAACAGGCCTGCAATGAGCGAAAGAGACATACAAATGAGCAATTGCTCCATAAAATAAGATCCTCCTCAGGAATTAAGATACGTTAAAAAGTATATCTTATCTGAGGAGGAAAAGCAACATTTGTTAATTGAATTTAAAAATCCTCTGTGCAATGCGGTAACCGCCCAGCACGAGCTTGTCGCCCTTGGGGATCTTCAGGTTGGTCACGCCGCCAAAGCCGTAGCGGATGGAGCGGTAAACCCCGGCGCTGGTGTGTGCCTTGAGGTAGGCCCACAGTTCGTTCTCCTTCTGCTTGGCAGCGGCACTGCCGTCCAGCAGAAGGAAGATGTCGCTGATGGCCATCATCATGGAGAGGTAGTGCAGCATATAGCTGCGCAGCTTCTTCTGTCCCTTGAGGGCATCCAGATCCTGGCAGTCGATCATGTGGCGGGTCACCCGCAGCTGCTGATCCACCCGCTTGACCATCACACTCTCGTTCACGCTCTGGTCGGCCCGGCCGATGAAGTAGCGGTACAGGTCCAGATCCATATAGTACATGCTCTTGACAAAGGGCAGGGGCTGGTAGACAAAGATGTTGTCCACATAGAAGGTGTGCTTGGGCAGCACCATGCCGCAGTCCCGCAGCACCTGCGTGCGGTACATCACTGAGTGCATCAGCAGGTTCTGGTCGGGCCGGAAGTGGCCGACATGCGTCCAGTTGAACAGTCGGTTCTGGGGGAATACGTTGGTGTAGCGCACGGTGTGGCTGGTGTTGTCCTCCACATGCTCGTAGACATAGTTGCAGATCATCAGGTCAGGCGCGGTGCCCCGGGCAGTCAGCGTGTTCAGCTTGGCCAGCACGGTCCTGAGGGCTGCTTCGTCCAGCCAGTCGTCGCTGTCCACTACCTTGTAATACAGGCCGGTGGCGTTGCGGATGCCCTGATTCACGCCCTCGCCGTGGCCGCCGTTCTCCTGATGGATGGCCTTGACGATGGTGGGATATTTGGCTGCGTACTCGTCGCAGATGGCGGGGGTGTCATCTTTGGTGGAACCATCGTCCACCAGGATGATCTCGGCCTGCTCCCCGGCGGAGAGCAGGGTCTCGATGCAGTGGCGCATATATGCCGCCGAGTTGTAGCACGGGACGGCGAAGGTGATCAATTTCTGAGCCATACAAAATACTCCTTTGCTTTTTTCCGGCAGATGCACAAGGCAGGGGCCGGGATGGAGATATGTACCCATATTATAGCATTTTTGTGCAGGAAATGCTATCGAACGTGGGAAATGTCAGAGATGTTTTACAATTATCCGGGGAGTTGTGGTATACTGATTGGGTTATAAACCGCTCAGGCCGCTTTGCGTCCAGCTTCCCTGGTAGGGGAGCCAAGACTTACCTCTCCTACCAGGAGAGGTGGCATTGCGAAGCAATGACGGAGCGGTTTTGTATGGATAGGAGGAACCATGGAAAGTCCGCATAGTATTCTGAAAAAAGTCTTTGGCTACGACAGCTTCCGACCGGGGCAGGAGGAGATCGTCTCCCGCCTGCTGGCCGGGCAGGATGTGCTGGCCGTGATGCCCACAGGTGCGGGCAAGTCCATCTGCTATCAGGTGCCGGCCCTGCTGCTGCCGGGCATCACCATCGTGGTCTCGCCGCTGGTGAGCCTGATGAAGGATCAGGTGGGGGCGCTGGTACAGGCCGGTGTGGCGGCAGCTTTCCTGAACAACAGCCTGACGGACAACCAGAAGGCCCTGATGCTCCGCCGCGCCCGGGAGGGGTGGTATAAGATCATCTATGTGGCTCCGGAGCGGCTGGAGATGCCGGGTTTCCAGCGGTTTGCGCAGGAGCGGGAGATCAGCATGGTCACGGTGGACGAGGCCCACTGCATCAGTCAGTGGGGGCAGGACTTCCGCCCCAGCTACCTGCGCATCAAGGCGTTTGTGGACAACCTGCCCAAGCGCCCGGTGGTGGGAGCCTTTACGGCCACCGCCACGGCCCATGTGCGGGAGGACATCCGCACCCATCTGGAACTCCACACCCCCTACGAGGTGACCACCAGCTTCGACCGGCCCAACCTCTATTTTGCCACCCGTAGGGCCCTGCCCAGCGAGAAGCCCAAAGTTCTGCTCGACCTTGTGCTCAGGGAGCGGGACAATGCGGGCATCATCTATTGCAGTACCACCCGGCAGGTGGACGAGACCACCCGCCTGCTGCAGAGCCGGGGAATCCGTGCGGCAGCCTACCACGCCAAACTGGATGCGGATACCCGGCGGCAGAATCAGGACGATTTCCTCTATGACCGGGTGCAGATCATGGTGGCGACCAATGCCTTCGGCATGGGCATCGATAAGCCAAACGTCCGGTTCGTCATCCATTATAATATGCCCAAGGATCTGGAGAGCTATTATCAGGAGGCGGGCCGCGCGGGCCGTGACGGGGAGCCAGCCCGCTGCACCCTGCTCTATTCCGGCACCGATGTGCGCACCATCCGGTTCTTCATCGACAAGGAGATGGAGGCTGACAACGGCCTGCCTGCGGATGTCAAGGCCGAAGCGGCACGCAAGGCAGAGGAACGGCTCAAGTACATGACCTTCTACTCCACCACGCCGCGCTGCCTGCGGGGGTATCTGCTGAGCTACTTCGGCGAGGCCGCACCCCAGAAGTGCGAGAACTGTTCCAACTGTCTGCTGGCAGCACAGGCCGCCGAACAGGTGGAAGAGCAGGCGGCACAGGCCCGCCAGCGTGCCGCGGCCAGTGCGAAGCGGCTGGCCTCGGCCTCCCGCCGCCGTGCCGACGAGGATGCCCTCAGCGAAGCGGACGAGAAGCTGCTGGCTGCCCTCTATGCCCTGCGTAAGCGGCTGGCCGCAAAGCAGAAGCTCCCTGCCTATATGGTGTTCAACGATTCCACCCTCCGCCAGATGGCGCTGAAAAAGCCCCTGAGCGTGGAGGAACTGCTCAATATCCCCGGTGTGGGCGAGAAAAAGGCCGCCCGCTATGGGCAGGAGTTCCTGGGTGCCATCGAGGATATGGTTTCATCCCGTTAAATGACAAAGCGCCCGATTTTCCACTCGCTCTGCGTAGAGTGTGGAAAATCGGGCGTTGTTTTATTGCATGAAAGTGTATTACTATGCCAAAGGCTCCCTTACCAGGGGACCTGGCGCGCGTCAGCGCGACTGAGAGGTTTACATCGTGTGTGTGGCAAACACCTGTTCGTCCTCCCACCAGACGGGGGCCTTTGCGGCAAGGCTCTTGGGTACATCCAGAAGCCGCTGGTTGGAGCTGCCCCGGAAGCGCAGGGAGATATCGTGCTGGGCTTCCACAAAGCGGCCGTCCACCAGAACATCCAGCAGACTCAGCAGCTCATCGGTGACCTCACAGCGGGCCGGGCAGGGAACACTGCCGGTCAGCTGTTCCCAGGTGTAACCAGAATAGCACCAGACGCTCTTATTCGGGTATAACGCCCTGAAGTTGCGGACGAAGGGCAGCAGTTCCCGCTGATTCTCCGGCTCAAAAGGCTCACCGCCCAGCAGGGAGATGCCTGCAATATAGTCGGGCTGGCAGGATGCAAAGATCTCGTTGCGCACAGCCTTGTCGAAAGGCTGGCCGTACCCGAAATCCCATGCCACCTCGTTGAAGCAGCCCGGGCAGTGGTGCCTGCAGCCCGAAACAAAAATGCTGGTGCGCACCCCCGGCCCATTGGCAATGTCGTAATACTTGATTGTTGCGTAATTCATAGATAAAACTCCATATAAAAAGCTCCCCCTCTCGGGGGAGCTGTCAATGCGAAGCGTTGACTGAGAGGGTTACAGATGCAGCACGCGGTCCTTGATCTCCTGCGTGCGGCCCTGATTCCAGAACTGGGTGCCGATATAGCCGCAGGTGCGGCGGGCAACGTTCAGCTTGTTCTGGTCGCGGTTGCCGCACTTGGGGCACTCCCACACCAGCTTGCCGTCATCCTCCACGATCTTGATCTCGCCGTCATAGCCGCAGACCTGACAGTAATCCGATTTGGTGTTCAGCTCCGCATACATGATGTTGTCATAGATGAACTGCAGCACACTTATGACAGCTTCCAGATTGTCCTGCATGTTGGGCACTTCCACATAGCTGATGGCACCGCCCGGAGACAGGCGCTGGAAGTCGCTCTCGAACTTCAGCTTGGTGAAGGCATCGATCTGTTCCGACACATGCACATGGTAGCTGTTGGTGATATAGTTCTTGTCGGTAATGCCGGGCACGATGCCAAAGCGCTTCTGCAGGCACTTGGCGAACTTGTAGGTGGTGGATTCCAGCGGGGTGCCGTAGAGGGAGTAGTCGATGTTCTCGGCCTTTTTCCAGGCGTTGCACTTGTCGTTCATGTGCTGCATCACGCTCAGAGCAAAAGGCTTTGCACCGGCATCGGTGTGGCTCTTGCCGGTCATATACTTCACGCACTCATACAGACCGGCATAGCCCAGACTGATGGTGGAGTAGCCGCCGAACAGCAGCTTGTCGATCTTTTCGCCCTTCTTCAGTCGGGCCAGTGCGCCGTACTGCCACAGGATGGGTGCGGCATCGCTGGGGGTGCCCAGCAGCCGCTTGTGCCGTGCCTGCAGTGCGCGGTGGCACAGGGCCAGACGCTCGTCGAAGATCTTCCAGAACTTTTCAAAGTTGCCCTTGGAGGAGAGCGCCACGTCCACCAGATTGATGGTGACAACACCCTGATTGAACCGGCCGTAGTACTTGGGCTTGCCGGTCTCAGGGTCCACATAGGGGGTCAGGAAGCTGCGGCAGCCCATGCAGGTGTAGCAGTGGCCTTCGCCGTTTTTGTCTACCTTGAGCTCCAGCATCTTCTTTTCGGAGATATAGTCGGGCACCATGCGTTTTGCGGTACACTTGGCGGCCAGTTCGGTCAGGTAGTAATAAGGAGTGCCGGGGCGGATGTTGTCCTCTTCCAGCACATAGATCAGCTTGGGGAAAGCGGGGGTGATCCACACACCGGCCTCATTCTTCACGCCCTGATAGCGCTGGCGGATGGTCTCCTCGATGATGATGGCAAGGTCTGCCTTCTCCTGCGGATTGCGCGCCTCACCCAGATACATGAACACGGTGATAAAGGGGGCCTGACCATTGGTGGTCATCAGCGTGACCACCTGATACTGGATGGTCTGCACACCGCGGTTGATCTCGCTGCGCAGGCGGCGCTCCACGATCTCCTTCTTACGCTCGGCAGAAACATCCAGACCGGCCATTTCCACTTCTACCTCAGCGGCGATCTTCTTGCGGGAGACATCCACAAAGGGGGCGAGGTGGGTCAGGCTGATGCTCTGGCCACCGTACTGATTAGAGGCCACCTGTGCAATGATCTGGGTGGCGATGTTGCAGGCGGTGGAGAAGCTGTGAGGCTTTTCAATATAGGTGCCGGAAATGACGGTGCCGTTCTGCAGCATGTCCTCCAGATTCACCAGATCGCAGTTGTGCATGTGCTGGGCAAAGTAGTCGGAATCGTGGAAGTGGATCAGACCCTCCTGATGGGCCTTGACGATCTCCGGATCCAGCAGCAGACGGGCGGTCAGATCTTTGGAGATCTCACCGGCCATATAGTCGCGCTGCACGCTGTTCACGGTGGGGTTCTTATTGGCGTTCTCCTGCTTGACCTCTTCGTTCTGGCACTCGATCAGGCTCAGAATGCGCTCATCGGTGGTGTTGGTCTGACGCTTCAGGCTCTGGATATAGCGGTAGGTGATATAGTGACGGGCAATGTCGTGGGCTTTGATGTCCATGAGCTGGTTCTCCACCATGTCCTGAACCTCTTCCACACTGACGGCACGGTTCAGTGCCTGACACTGGTCAGTCACATCTGCCGCGATCTGGGTGATCTGATCCTTGGTCAGACGGCTCTGGCCGCCGACCGAATCGCTGGCCTTGGTAACAGCGGTAATGATCTTGGTGATATCAAAGGGGACCTCTGCACCGTTGCGTTTGATGATCTTCATCGGCTCTCCTCCTTGTAAATAAAAGCACAGTGTGAACGGGTACCTCTTACAATAAGAGATACCCGTCTGCGCGCACGATATCCAACAAACTGAATGTAGCTCTATTCTATCACTATCTAGTGGCAAGTCAAGAAAAATACCACTACATTTTGCGTTTTGGAGTTTTAGCCAAAATTCATGGATAATTTTCAGGATAAAATCTGAGCCAAGACCTCTTGACAACGCACACCTGTTTCCATGGTGTAATATCGCAAAATATTATACGGAGAAAGCCTTATAATACATTATATAAATAAAGAGGAACACTGAGCTGCGGCGCAGTTTTTCCTGCGGTTTGCTGCTGTTTTGGGGTGAACGCAAAAAAAGATGAAAAAATCTGTCAAAAAGTGTTGACAAGGAGGCGGGGGTGTGGTATTATACTTGAGCGCCAAGCGCTGAGGCAAAAGAATGACTTCCGAAGCCTCAGCAGGAAGCCCTTGAAAAGAACCAATAGACGTCAAGAAAGACCGGTTTGTTCCGAGAAACTTCAAGACATCCAAGTTCAGAAAGTTCAAAAGCTTCTAAAAAATAAGGCTTGACGAAAAACCACTTCTGTGGTAAAATAAACAGGTCGTCAGCCGCAAGGCTGAGGCGCTACAGGACCTTGAAAATTGAACAATATCGAAAAA
>OCHC01001197.1_pt1 | contig 21426 bp, 20 predicted proteins | sample 1538641 | NCBI WGS metagenome assembly OCHC01 (sample SAMN04571714, study PRJEB22368) | human gut metagenome | biome: human gut; material: stool | host: Homo sapiens | place: Luxembourg | collected 2012-08-17
ACCAGGGCCTGTCCGCCGCGCGCAACGCCGGCATCGACGCCGCCAAGGGCCGCTATTATTCCTTTATTGACTCCGATGATGTCGTTCTGCCGCGCTTTTTGCAGACGCTGTACGACGCCTGCGAGGAGCACGACGCCTATATGTCCCTCTGCTCTGTCGAGGACGTGCAGGAGGACGGCAAGAGCTGCGACCCGGCCTACTTCACACGCCCCACGCAGGAGGGTGTTTTCTGCGGCAAGGACCTGCTGAACGAGTTTTACACCCCCTACGGCACGGTCTACACCGTCGCGTGGAACAAGATGTACCGCGCCGAGGTCTGGAAACTGCTGCATTACCCCGAAGGCCGCCTGCATGAGGATGACTTCGTCGCACACCGCCTGTTCTGGCGCTGCGACAAGGTCGTCTGCATCGACAAGCCGCTCTATCACTACCGCCTGCGCAACGGCAGCATCTGCCGCACGAACATACGCCCGGAGGCGTTCGACGCCGTGGACGGTCTGGCGGACCGCTATCGTTTTTATGTTGAGAACCACGCGGACCGCGCGGTCATCGACGCGGCCTATGCGGCCTGCTGGCGGCGGTATCTGTTTCTCTGCGCGAAGGTGCGCCAGTACCCGACGCCCGAGCTGGTCAAGGCCATCAGCAAGGAGCAGTTTTTGATGCAGGGACTCATCAGCTATCTGCCCAACTGCCGCAACATGAAGATGACCGAGAAGCTGAGCGCCGCCCGCTGGTCGATGATGAGCGCACAGAGTTTGTGCCCGATCAAATAATCGTCCCTTCTTGCCTCTCCTAGCAGGGGAGGTGGCCCCGCAGGGCCGGAAGGGTTGAACCTTGCCCTAATCCGAAATACTCCGGGTTGTTGGGAAGCTCTCTCCCCCACCGCCTGCGGGCGGAGCCCCCTCCCAGAGGGGGCCAAGAAGCCAAAAATCCACATTCTAAGGAGCCCACATTGGCGTTATTGAAGCTAGACAAGGAAAGACGTCCCCGCGTGCTGCTGGTGCCGCCGCCGGATCTGCCGGTCCCCGCGGTGCAGGGCGGCGCGGTGGAGACGCTGCTGACCCACCTGATCCGCGAGAACGAGAAGCAGGGGCAGCTTGATTTGCTGTGCGCCAGTGTCACCGACGATGCCGCCCGCCGCGCCGCCGAGGGCTGGCAGCATACGAAGATGCTCTACATCAACCGCCCGGGCGGCCACCGCCGCTACTGGCCGATGGTCTTTCTGGAGCGGTGCGCCGGGATCGCCGCGCCCTATGACCCGTGGTACCAGAAGGTCCAGCTCTCGCTGGCACTGGAGCTGCCGCCGCCCGACCTGATCGTGGCCGAGGGCGGAAACCTGACCCAGTGCAGCGCCATCAGCCGCATGTTTGGCCGCAAACGCTGTCTGGCGCACCTGCACGGCCAGACGACCTGCACCCCCGTGATGGACGACATCTACGGCGGCGTGCTGGCGCTGAGCGATTTCATCCGCGAGGATTACCTGCAATCCAGCACCCTTGACCCGCAGCGGGCTTACATTCTGCACAACTGCATTGACACGGCCCGCTTCTGCCCCGGCCCGGCATCCAAGACGCTGCGCGCGCAGCTCGGCTTTACCGGCGAGGATTTCGTCGTGCTCTACTGTGGGCGGCTCGACCCGGACAAGGGCATCCATAAGCTGATGGAGGCCATTGCCGCGCTGCATGAACCGCACATCAAGCTGCTGATCGTGGGCAGTCCCTTCTTCGCCCGCACCCAGCAAAGCGCGTTCCAGCGCAAATTGGAGCAGCAGGCCAAGAGTCTGGGCAACCGCGTACAGTTCACGGGCTACATCCCCAATGAGGACCTGCCCGACTACTACCGCTTGGCCGACCTGTGCTGCGTGCCCACGCTGGTGGAGGAGGCCGCGGGCCTTGTGGCCGTGGAGGCGATGGCCTGCGGACGCCCCGTGCTGGCGACCCGCAGCGGCGGTATGCCGGAGTATCTGGCCGGCAGTCAGGCCGTGCTGGTGGAGCGCGGCGACACTGTGACCGACCAGCTTGCGTGGAGCATCCGTATGCTGTACGAGCACCCGGCCCTCTGCACCGAGATGGGCGCGGCGGGCGCGGCGCGCGGCAGGGAGTTTTCCACCGCGCATTACTATGAGGAATTTGTGCGCATCGTGCGCGATGTGACGGAAAACGGAGGTGCCCAGTGAGCAAGCCGACCCTCTGCGTGATCGTGCCGGTCTACAAGGCCGCTGCGACACTGGACCGCTGTGTGGCCAGCGTTCTGGCCCAGCAGGTCGCAGGCGGGCTGCACTGTATTCTCGTGGACGACGGCAGCCCCGACGAAAGCGGCGGTCTGTGCGACGCCTGGGCCGCCAGAGACCCCCGCGTGACGGTTTTGCATCAGGAGAACCGCGGCGTGTCCGCCGCGCGCAACGCCGGACTGGCTGCAGCGGACAGCGAGTACCTTGTCTTTCTCGACGCAGATGACGCGCTGCGCCCCGGCGCTTTGCAGGCGGCGCTTGACGCCCAGAACACTGCGCCGCAGAGCTTTGTGCTCTGGCACTACACCACTGACGAGCAGGACGCTGCAGCGGTAACTTCGGATACTGCCACCCGCCCGCAGAATATGCTGGCGCGGCTTTGGCTTGATTGTCTGCTGGCTATGCCGTGGAATAAGCTCTACCGCACCGCGTCGGCACAGCAGCTGGCATTTGACAGGCAGTATACTTTAGGTGAAGATTTACAATTTGTATTGGATTATATCGACCTGCTGGGCAGGACTGCCCCCGATTTTGCCTACACTATCCTGACCGCACCGCTGACGTTTTACGATTGCAGCCGCGAGGGAACACTCTCGACGAAATACCACGCCGACTACTGCAAGATCTGGCCCGAGCATTTTGCCCGGCTGAACAAGGCGTGCTACGCGGCGCACTGCCCGCAGGAGGATATGCGCCCCCTGCACCGCGCCGAGCTGACCGTTTACGCAGAGGGCGTGGCAGACATCCTGCGCCGCGACCCCGCCAAGCGCAGGGCCGTGCGCCGGGACAAAGCTTATGCCGCCCTGCGCAGCCCGTGGCTGCACGCCCTTTTGGAGCGGATGCGCATTGAGGGCTGCTACTGCGCCTACTACCTGCCCTGCCGCTGGCGCAGCATCCGCCTTGTCTGGGTCATGGCCGAGGCCAGGCGGACCGGCTCTCCCCTGTTCGGCAAGCTGGACTGGGCCGGATATTATCTGCTGGGCAGGAGGCTGCGCAGGGATTGACGTGCCGTACCTATCGGAAACGGCTTGCAGGGGCGACGCAATCACTGCCCCCTGCAATCTCTACACCTCATAACTTCAAACGCGGCCTTTTCAATGGGCCGCGCTTTTTCTTTGCGCACCAATCGTGCAGACTGCGCACAAATGTCCATGTGTTTGGCTCTGCTTTCCACTGTAAACCGCGCACTTCTTCGTACAGAACGGGTATTCTGTCCTTTTTGCGGATTGGTTCGTTGACTATGTTAAATTATTGTCGTATAATACAATCATACGCAAAGCGTGTAATGCTTAACAAAGAGAAGGGTTCCTCATGGAGAAAAAACTCATCCTTGTCACCTCCCCGCCCGCCTGCGGCAAGACCTACGTGGCAAAGGCGCTGGCTAAAAATTTAAAGCACGTTGTCTACCTCGACAAGGACACGCTCATCGTCCTCTCCAAGCAGATCTTCAAGGTTGCCGGGCAGCCGTATGACCGCAGCAGCGCGTTTTTCCAGCAGAACATCCGCGATTATGAGTATGACTGCGTTCTGGCCCTGGCCATGGAGGCACTGGACTACGACGATATTGTCCTGATCAATGCGCCGTTCACCCAGGAGGTGCGCGACAACGCCTTTATCGCAGACCTGAAGGCCAAGCTGGCCGCCAAGGGCGCGACGCTGGCCGTCATCTGGGTCGAAACCTCGCCCGAGGTCGTCCACCAGCGAATGATCGAGCGCAACTCGGACCGCGACACCTGGAAACTGGCTCACTGGGATGAGTATCTGCGCCGGTGCAACTTTGCCATCCCGGAGAACCTCGCCGACCCGCAGCACAAGGACAATCTGATTTTGTTCCAGAATAATAACGACGACGAATTTGACGCTTCGATGAAGCGCTGTGTTGCCATCTTAGAGGAATCCCTCGAGGATTGACTTCCCTGCCCGGCTCCCGCCTGCTGCGGATGCCGGGTCTTTTTTGTGCCGTCCTCTGCCAGAGTACACAGAATTTTCCTGTTTTATAAATCAATGGTAAAGCACACCGTCGACCTCTAACTCATGCAGCAGCAGCGCGTAGGCTGTGCACTCAACCTTGCCTCCCGGGTAGAAGATCAGACCGGCACGGGCAGGTGTGGTCTGCGGGGCAAAAAGCCAGCCGCCGGCATAGCCCTAACGATGGGCATAGGCTTCAGAGCGAAGCGCTGCTTTTTCAAAATGGTATGTCCCCGGCAGATTAGAATGCAGATTAGAATATGACACGAGATTTTTCAAGAAAACATTTGCATTTTGCTCCCGGATTTGGTATACTATAAAGGCATTCGGGGCCTTGGCTCTGTTTGACAGTAATTCATAAACCTGCGTCCGTAGCTCAGCTGGATAGAGCACTGGCCTCCGACAACTGCGACATGGCAGGTTTTTGGCTTGTTTTTGTTCGATGCAGCGTGATTTACGTTCGTAAAAGCGCGGTGGTCAACGGTAGTCAGACCACGAATTGACCACTATTGGAAATTGACTACTTTACAAGATTGAAATACGTCAGAACGGCGTTTTTCATACATAAGCGATCGTAGCTCAGCTGGATAGAGCGTTCGGCTCCGACCCGGAAGGCCAGAGGTTCGAATCCTCCCGGTCGCACCAAGAGCAGCACCTTATGGGGTGCTGCTCTTTTTGTTTTTTGCAGATTTTACGGGGCAGTAAAAGAAGGGATTCGAACAGCCCGTGCCCCGCGCTTTGCGTCCCGCGGGGCAGAAACGCCCCGGTGGGGCGTTTCTAGGGCGCGGCTTGGCGAATTCCTTCGGGCGCGCCAAAAAAATCACCTTGCAATGTAGTTTGCAAGGTGATTTTTTGTTTGCTCTATACTGTTTTTTAACAGATTGACATTGCACTCTTGCACGCCGTTCAGGCAAGCTACGCTTTTTTGTACCCTAGCTTGGCAGGCAGCACAGGTCATGCCTGTGACATCGTACTTTTCCTGCATTTTTTGAAACCCCCTTTGTCGGAAAGCGGAATACCGATACGGGGTATAGGTCTCTCCAGTTCTCAGTATAGTCCCGCAAAGAGGTTCTGTATTTCCCGTTCAGAAGAATTTTTGTCCCAAATAGAAGAGTTTCTGAAAATCAATCCGTCACAAACGCTGCAAGGGCGTCCCTTCCAACTTTCTGTGATATTGTTCCAGCACATCTTTCAGCGTGATTTCCTGCATCCGTTGTTCCGCTGTTTTTTGAATGTCGAGGTAAAAATCCCGCAGCACCAGTTGAATGTTCACGCCCACGCCGCAGGCAGGATTGGTGTGGATGTCCTGATGGAGCAGGGGCTTGTCGCCCTCCACTGCCCGATAGGCGTCCAGCAGCGTGATCTTTTCCGGCTCACGAGCCAGTGCGGGGCGGGGATGCCCCTTGACACTGACCAGCAGCCCTCCCGTCCGCAGGGCGGACATGAGCTGGCGTACATAGGCAGGATTCGTCTGAATGCTCTCTGCCAGCTTGTTGCTGGTTAGGTCGCAGTCCGGGGACAGCGCGATAAAAGCCAGAATATGAACAGCGTCACTAAGGCGGGTAGAATATTTCATGGCCCGATCTCCTTTTTTGCTTTGATGTTATTTTTATTATAACAGCATATTGACAGCGACGCAAGAGGATGCTAAAATAATTTGAAGTAAGAATAAAAATAACACCCACTCAAAAGGCTCAAAAGGAATGATGACAATGAACTTCTACGATGATTTGGTCATGCAGACCCAGAGAAATTATTCCAAGTACTATCCGATCTATGCCTCCGGCAGTACGCCCTATCCGCTGACCGACAAAAAGCCGCTGCCGTACAGTGAACAGATTCAACGGTTGGTGCAGGAGGTAAAGGATGCCGACTGTGTGGTAGTGGGCGGAGCCTCCGGTCTGTCCGCTGCCGGTGGCGGAGATTTTTACTACGAAGACAACGACTCCTACCGCAAATACTTTCGACCTTTTGCCGAGAAGTACCACTTCAAAGGTGCTTTTGCAGGGATGATGCACCCATGGAAGACAAGGGAAGAGTATTGGGGGTATCTCGCCACCTTCCTTCACACCACCCAGACCGCACCTGTGCGTCATTCCTATTTGGATTTAGACGCTTTGCTGAAAGGCAAGGACTTCTTCATCCTCACCACCAACCAGGATACCCAATTCGTCAAACTTTACCCGGAGGAGAAGGTGGCAGAGATCCAGGGGGATCATCGCTTCTTCCAGTGCGCCGCCTGTTGTACCGATGACACTTGGGATGCGGTAAAGCCGGTGGCTGATATGGTAGCCGCTATGGGGGATGGCACGAAGATTCCCACGGATCTTATTCCCAAATGCCCCACTGCGGCGGTGAGGCATTCCCCTGGGTGCGAGGATATGGGAATTTCCAGCAAGGAAAGAAATACGAAGAACAGTACGAAAAAATTTCTCGCTACGTACTGGAACACAAGGACAGCAAAATTCTGTTCCTGGAGCTGGGCGTTGGTCGAATGACTCCCATGTTTATCCAAGAACCTTTCTGGAACATGACCCTCAGCTTTCCCCATGCTCGATATATTGCTATCAACAACAAGTATGACTTCCTGCCCAAGCAGTTGGAGGATAAGGGCATGACCATTGTGGCCGACATCGGGAAGGTGCTGCAAGACGCACGATTCGTTATGACAGAGAACGAGGAGGTTACGAGCCATGCCTGATCTCAAACCTATCGCAGAGAAAATAAAAGAAGCGGACGCTATCCTGATCGGGACCAGTAACGGCCTGTCCATCACCGAAGGACTGCATTTGTTTGCAGATAATGCAGCCTTTGATGAATTGTTTGGAGATTTCAAACAAAAATACAGCCTGCGCTGTATTTTGCAGGGCATGATGGCCGGATGGCCCAGCGAGGAGGAAAAGTGGGCCTTCTGGGCTCGGCTCATCCATCATTACTGCGGGCAGTACCAGCCTACGCCGGTGATGAACGATTTGAAGGCCATTGTGGGAGAGAAAGATTACTTTGTCGTCACATCAAACGGAGAAGGTCACTTTGAACTGTGTGGCTTCGATCCGACGAAAATCTATGAAATCGAGGGCAACTGGTTTACGATGCAGTGTGCCCGCCCCTGCCACGACACCTTCTATTCAAGTTTAGAGGTGGCCGAAAAATTATCGGTTGCCGAACAGGGCGGCCATGTGCCTACAGAGTTGGTGCCGCGTTGTCCCAAGTGCGGCGGTCCCATGGACATCCACATGGACGCAGGTCAGAGAATGATTCTGGATACCGCTGCCCAGGCACGGTTCCAAAACTTTCTGAAAACCTACCACGGAAAGAAACTGGTGGTTCTGGAGCTGGGCATTGGCTGGCGCAATCAGCTGATCAAGGCTCCGATGATGCGCTTGGTGGCCAGCGAGCCAAACGCCACTTATGTGACCATCAATCTGGGGGAGATCTACATTGCGGACAATATCAAAGAGAAGTCCTTCGGACTGGACGGGCGGCTGGATGAGCTGCTGCCTGCTCTCCGGGAGGCGTGCGAGAATGACGATTTCGGAGCAGCTTCAAAATGACTTTACGAATGCAACGGGTGTCCGAAAACTAAATGGTACAGTCGTCTGGGACTTGGCTCAATGACGATACGGTTGGTATGTTTGCATGTCCAGACGGCATCCGGCCTGTTATTTTTCTCTTGGAGGCAGAGTAAGGAATGCAATGGACAGATAGAAAGATCCGATGCCATTGGGTGAACCTGGCTAATACCACTTATCTGCGATACCATGACGAGGAATGGGGCAGACCGGTTCACGATGACCATATACTGTTTGAAATGTTGATTTTGGAGAATTTTCAGGCAGGTCTCACCTGGGAATGTGTCTTAAATAAACGGGAAGCGTTTCGCCGTGCTTTTGACGGGTTTGATTTACGGAAAGTGGCATCTTATAGCGAAGAAAAATTGACGGCTCTGCAAGCTGACTCTGGAATCATCCGTAACCGGCTGAAAATACGAGCTGCAGTGGTCAACGCACAAGTGTTTCAAAAGATACAGCAAGAGTGGGGCAGTTTTGACCGATACTTATGGCATTGGACAGAGAAAAAAATCATCCAAGAAGTAGACAAGGTTAGCTCACCATTATCTGATGCCGTCTCAAAAGATTTGAAAAAGCGGGGCATGAAGTTTGTTGGGACCATAATCATCTATGCCTATTTGCAGGCGGTGGGAGTTATCAACTCTCATGAATCAGGTTGCTTCCTGAATCCTTCGCAGCAGTAGAGAATGCATAAAAAAGCCGGGAAGTTGACTCAAATTGCCAATGCCTCCCGGCTATTATCTTGCAGATATTAACATAGTTAGGGCAACACCGCACAATTCCCGCCTAACGGCTTAAGCACCGCTCCGACGGCTGTAGCACAGCATCTGCCGCACCTCGCTCGCCGTATCGGCACTTAGAATTATGCGGTATTACCTTAAATCACTTTTTCAATGTCCTGTCCCATGCAGGAGACAAACACGTCCTTATACATTGCCACCGTCTTGGTAGCGCCGCAGTCGGAAAGTGCATCCGGAATCTGTCGGTACTCTGCCGTACCGTCCAGAATCATTTCCAGACAGTGGATGAGGTTCGGCATTACATCCGGGTTCAGGGGGGAGCCGAACCCGCGGAAGTCGTGGTGGAAGTTATACACTGCGTCGTACTCGCTGTGCATATCCCAAATCCTTTGCAGCGCCTTCAGCGATATCGCGGCACACTCCCGCACCGTCGGCGCCAGGGTCGTGTTGAGCAGCCAATTGCAGTTGCAGGCGTCACCGCACAAAAGGGTGTGGGTCTTGTCATCCCAAAAAACCATTTCCCCTGCCGTGTGTCCGGGGCAGTGCAGCGCGGTCACCTTGCGCCCGCCCAAATCGAACACCTGACCGTCCGCCAAGGGTTTCCAGACCGGCTCTTTCGGCCAAGGGCGGATATCGGTTTCGGGGTCGTAGGCGTAGTATTTGCCCTCCCGCTTGCGGATGATCTCGGCATAATTTTTGCGGAACTCCACAGTGGGGGCAAAGGGCGGCGAATCCAGATTTTGGTCAGCCGGGTGAATCCATATCTCGTCAAAGAATCCCGCGCCGCCGACATGGTCCCCGTGGTTGTGCGAGGCGACCACCTGATAAGGCTTGTCTGTGATGCGGTTTTCCACGACCCAGCGCAAATCCCCTATGCCGGTGCCTACATCCAGCAGCAGGGCGCTTTTTTCGCCCACGACCACAAAGCAGCTGACGCAGTCAAACTCGTCCACCTCAAAGATGCCGGGACGAAATTCGTAAAAAGGCAGATTTCTGCAAATCATTTTGATACCCTCCCCTACCGCTTAGGCAGCAGCCTTTTTCCTGTTTTTGTTGACAACCTGATAGCAGTCAATAGCAACGGCAGCCAGCAGGATCAGACCCTTGATAACGCTCTGCCAGTTGGTGTTGACGCTCATCAGAACCAGACCATTGTCCAGAATGCCAAGGATGATAACGCCGATGACCGTACCGCTGATCTTGCCTTCGCCGCCGGCGATGGAAACACCGCCAAGGCATGCGGCGGTCATGCAGTCGAAGGAGTAACTGCTGCCCGCGCCGGGCTGTGCGGCATTGGTACGACCCACCATAATCAGGGCAGCGATGGAAGCGCAGAAGCCGCAGAAGGTGTAGACTGCCACCGTCAGCTTGTCAACGTTGATGCCTGCCAGACGGGCGGCCTCTTTGTTGCCGCCAAGGGCGTAGATGTAGCGTCCCAGATAGGTCTTGTTCATCAGGATGGCGCCGAAGATGATAAACAGAACAAAGATGATGACGGGTACAGGAATGATGCCCACATAGCCCTGACCGATAACCTTGAAAGCCTCCGGCATACCGGTGATGGGATAACCGCCGGTAATCAGGTACGCAACGCCCTGCAGCACCAGCATAGTACCCAAGGTGACAATAATCGGTGCAATGTGCATTTTAACGGCAATGATACCGTTTGCCGCACCCAGCAGGCAACCCACAACAATGGTGATAACAATCGCCAAGGGAATGGGTACGTTCAGGTTGACCATCATATAGCCAATCAGCATACCGTCCACAGCCATCTGCATACCGACGGACAAGTCCATGCCGCCGCCGATCATCACCATGCAAACGCCGACAACCACAATGCCGAACATGGAAACCTGACGCAGAATGTTGATAACATTTTTAGCCGCCAAGAAGTTGGGGGCTGCTACCGCAAAGAAGGCAAAGACAACCACCAGCAGAATGTAAATACCGTATTTTTTATAAAGTTCCACCCAGTTCTTTTTCATATCAGACAGCCCCTTTCACTTTGCCGCCGGATGCAAGATCCAGAATATAGTTTTGGTCGAAATCTGCTTTTTCTACCTCGCCGTTTTTATGTCCTTCCGCAATCACGACGATACGGTCCGACATACCCAGCAGCTCCGGCATATCCGAGGATACCATAATAATGGCCTTGCCGGCTTCTACCAGCTCGTTCATCAGCTTGTAAATTTCCTGTTTGGCGCTGACGTCGATACCGCGTGTGGGTTCGTCAAAAATAATAATGTTTGAATTTGCCGCCAAGGTCTTGGCAATGACCACCTTCTGCTGGTTGCCGCCGGAAAGATTGCCGACCTTTTGTTCCAGAGAGGGTGTGCGGATGGAAAAGCGCTCCTTGTAGTCCTGCGCAACGGCATCTTCCTGCTTTTCGTCCACAAAAATGCCCTTGCTGTAGCCTTGGATATTGTTGATAACGGTGTTCCATTTAATGGTATTGCGCAGGAACACACCCTGATTCTTGCGATCCTCGGGGATGTAGCCGATACCGTTTTTGATGGCATCGGAGCAGGAACGAATACGAACCTGCTTGCCCTCTACAAAAATTTTGCCGCTTTCCATGGGGTCTGCGCCGTAGATGACGCGCATCAGCTCGGTACGCCCGGCGCCGACCAGACCGGCAAAGCCCAGAATCTCCCCGCGGTGCAGCGTAAAGGAAATGTCGGTATCGCCGTTGCCTGTCAGATGCTCCACGCGCAGCATTTCCTCGCCGATCTGCGATTTGCGGGTGGGGTAGCTTTCCTTCATCTCGCGCCCCGCCATCATGGCGATCAGCTGCGGGCGGTCAATTTCGGCTATGTTCTTGGTCGCCACATACTGTCCGTCACGCATAACGGTCACGCGGTCAGCGACGGCAAACAGTTCCTCCAGACGATGGGAGATAAAGATGATGGTAACGCCGCGGGCTTTCAAATCCCGAATAATGCGGAACAGTGTTGTGACCTCGTTGGTGGTCAGGGGTGCGGTCGGCTCATCCATAATAAGGATCTTGACGTTCTTACTGATGGCCTTGGCAATCTCAACGATCTGCTGCATAGCCGGGGACAGGCTGCGCACCTTCTGCGACGGATCCAGCGAAACGCCCATCTGGTCAAACAGCTCCTTGGTGCGGCGCTCGCGATCCTTGATATCCACAAAGATGCCGGGGGTGGTCTTTTCGCCGAGAAAGACGTTCTCGGCGGCACTGATGCCGGGAATCAAGGTAAATTCCTGATAAATAACGCTGATGCCCTGTTCCTTGGCGGTGGCAGGTGTCAGGGACGAAAAGCTCTTACCGTCAATCGTGATGGTGCCGCTGTCCGGTGTAATGGCACCAGATAGGGTTTTTATCAACGTGGATTTTCCCGCACCGTTTTCCCCAATCAGCGCATGGACTTCCCCCTCGCGCACATCAAACGAAACATGGTCAATGGCAACCACACCGGGATAGGTTTTCACAATGTCCTTGACGCTGAGGATTGTTTTTTCAGACATGGAAATCTTTCCTTTCTAAGAACGGCATCGCTCCAAAAAGCGATGCCGTTGATTACTGTTTGCTGTTTCGTTTGCTTACTTGACGTAGTCAGCAACATTGGCTACCGTGATAGGAGTGATAGAGTAGTCAACCACAGCGCCCTTTTCCAGTTCGCCGTCCAGATACTGGTACAGCGCCGTGCGGACCATCTCTGCCATCGAGTTGAACATCAGGGTGCCGCGCATCACGTCGTTGTCGGCAATGTACTTGATGGCACTCTCGGTGCCGTCGCAGGCAAAGATGCCGAAATCATCGCTGTTCATACCGGCAGCCTTGACGGCTTCCACAGCTTCGGTGGCAGCAGCATCGCCGTAGGCGAGGATGCAGTTCAGTTCAGGGTATTTCTGGATCATCGTTTCGGTGTAGGTGGTACCGGCGCCCACAACGTCCTTGCCGATATCCACGACCTCAAGAATGTTGGAATCGGGGCAAAGCTCCTTGATGCGGTCCTGAATGCCCTGACCACGGTTCTGCATATCCTGGTTTTGGTAGGTGGTGTAAACCACGATGTTTGCCTTGCCGTCCAGTTGGGTGTTGATCCATTCGCCCGCCATATCGGAAATCATGGTACCGATATCGTACTGGCTGGAGTTGACGCTGACGTCATAGACATCAGTAACGACGCCACACTCGATAACGATGGTGCCGGCTTCCTGTGCGGCACGCAGGGCGTCATCGCAGGAGCTGTCAGAAACCATGGCCAGAATGACATTGCAGCCGGAGGTCACCATATTCTCAATGTCGGTGACGGCGGTGCCGGAGTCGTTTTCAAAGCTGACGGAGGTGTAATCCCAGCCGTCCTCGGCGGCGACCTGCTTCAAGCCGTCATCAATGCCGATAAAAAACTCGGTCTGCAGCGTGGGCGCAAGGAAGCCGAACTTGATGTTGTCCTTGGTTACCGAAGTACCCGCTGCCGCAGCAGCAGATTCTACCACGGATTCCGCTGCAGAGGATGCGGAGCTTGCCGTGGAGGATGCCGTGGATGAAGAGCCGCCGCAAGCTGCCAAAGAAAGCGCCATAGCGGATGCGGTCATAAGTGCAAGTGCCTTTTTCATAGTTATTTCTCCTTCTTGTTTTTTCAGGCTGTATCGCCTTTCGGTGTCATTATAATAGCCGAAATCAGCCCTGCCAACAAGGGAGAAATCTTCGGATTCAGGGGGAAGGTTTTCGGGTATTTCTACTTTTGCGTCAGTTTTTCTTATCTTTGTTCAAAATTGTAAGCAGAATCACCAATCCCTCTACAATAATCAGACACTTGTCAATTTTCAGCGCCATAAACGCCTGACGCAGCACCACCATGGTGGCAGTGGCAATCACCAAGCCGGACGCGCCGTTTTTATGCTGCCGGTACATACTCCCGGCAAGTCCGGCAGCGGCTATGCCCTGATAAAGATATTCCGCATTGCGGCTGCTGCTGCCGTATCCGGCGCTGAGCAAAAGCGTATAGGTGCCCACAGCAAAAAATACTGCCGCCAGCCCGTAGGTGACAGCCGTCACAAGCACTACGTTGATGCCGGTCTTTTCTACATCATTGCGGTTGTACCCGCGATCCTCCCCTATGGCAAGGCAGTATTTTCCCCAGTAGGTGTGTTTCCAAAAGCATTGCAGCCCGACGGCACACAACAAAAACACACCCGCCATAACGACCCACACCGCTGTGGTGTGCGGACGATTGCCCCAGACATCCATAAGGATCACGTCGTTTTCCGGGTACAGGTTGGATAGGATTGCTGCCAAGATAAAGCTCAGCACTGTCATAGGGATATGCATCGCCGCCGCCAGCGCGCCCCGCAGGACACCCATAACGATTTGCGAAAGCGCCATATATAGCAGCGCCCACGGCAGCGGCATTCCGCGCTGGTACAACAGCCCCAGCCAGACCGTGGACAGCGATGCCTGCGCCATAAAGCAAAGGTCAATGTCCCCCAAAGAGTATTCCAGCCCCGCGCCCAGCACAAAAAAGCCGAAGGTCACACACTGACGTAGGGTATACACAGCGTTGCCCTGCATCTTGCCGCCCAGCAGCGCAAACAGATACAACCCCCATACCGCCAAGATCAGCATGTTGGTCAGTTCCCTTTGCAGGGCGCACCCGATTTTACAAAGAAATTTCTGCATTTACAAAACTCCGACAAGAGTGGTCGGCGGTTTCCAGCAAAACCACCGTGGTACCTCTGGCGCACAGGTCCTGCACAAACTGCTGCAGGATCCGGCGCACCGTATAGTCCGATGAGGAAAACACATTGTAAATAAAAAGCACACGCGGGTGAAAAAACAGCCACCGATCCGCCAATACCCGCGCCGTTTTTACCGAATCCGGCTCCGTTTCGCCAGGCAGGCGGCTGCGCCAGAATTCCCTGTCCGAAAAAACCCTTTTGGCAGCCCTCTCAAAAAAGCCGCATCGGCTGATGCGCTGCATACTCGGCAGCAGGATATTTTCCTGCAGGGTGAGGTTTTCCTGCAAGGCAGGCGGCTCTGCCGTGCCGTCCCAAACGGCGATGCGGTGCCTGCGCAGATCCGCCAGCCCGCGAAACGGCAGCGTTTTTTCGCCGATTTGCAGCGTACAGCGGCTTTTTTCTTGTGTCAGCGATTGCCAGCACCCGTGCAGCACCTGCTCATCGTAGCTGCTCAAAAGCACGGCGGTACCTGCCTCAAAACGCAGCGGCATCGTAACACCCGCGTATTCCAGGGTAATGGTGATGGTTTCCGCCTTTGGCTTTGCGGTGTCGGTTTTCGCTTCCGGTTTTGCGTCCTGCGTCCATTTCTGCAAAAGAGCCCGGCTGCGCGGCGAGGTCTGGTCGTAGATTTTGCGCTCTATGCACCCGTCTTGGCACAAAAGGATGCAATCCGACAGCGGCTCAAACCAATTGGACCAGTTGTCCGCAATCAAAAGCGCGACACCGCGCTCCTTTACCAGACCCAGCAATGCCAGCAAACTGTGAATTTGCGGCACGTTCAATCCCTTAGTCATATCGTCCAGCACGATCAGCTGTGCGCCCTGATCCACCGCCCGCACAATACTCAGCAGCAGCCTGTCCAGATGATGCAGCCTGCTTGTCGGGCTTGTGACATCGTAGCGCATGGCAAAGTCCCGCAGCACCTGCGCGGTGCGCAGATGCACGGCACGGTTGTTGAGCAGAATCTTGTTGTGGCTGCTGCGCCGCATCAGAAAAAAGTTTTCTGCTAAATCCATGCAGTCCATAAAGGCGGGGTCGTTTCCCAGATAAAATACGCCGCTGCGCTCCAGTTTTTGCGGATGAAAATCCGTGATTTTCTGCCCGCAGACCCACGCCTCGCCGGATACAAACACGCCTTTGCCGTCAAACATTTCTGCCAGCAGCTTGCGTCCGCTGTTTTCACTGCCCGATACACTGACGCACTCCCCCGCCCGCAGCAAAAGATTGATGTCCGTCAGAGTGCCGTGTCCTGCGCTTTTCATATGCCAATGGCTTAATTTCAGCAATTCTTCTTTCATACCGTTGTATCACTGCATCAGCAGCTCTTCCTTTGTATAGACCTTGGGCATCCAGATTTCCACGTCGGTGCCAAGGTTTTCCGTGCTGTACACAAACAGCCCGTAGTCGCGCCCAAACGCCAGCTTGATGCGCTGGTTGACGTTGTACATGGCAATGCCGTTGCCGTGCGTATCCGGCTGGTTGGTCGGCTGCCGTTCTTCCTCTAAGGCGGCGCGCATCTTGTCCAGCACGTCGGGGGGCATTCCCACACCGTCATCCTCGACAATGACTTTCATCATATCCTTTGTGCCGCTGATGCGAATCGTGACGTGTCCCTGCTCGGCTTTGGGTTCCAACCCGTGAAAAACGCAGTTTTCCACGATGGGCTGCAACGTCATCTTGGGCAAAAGGCAGTCCAGCAACTCGTCGTCGCCGTCCTCGACCTGAATATCCAAAAAGAAACGATCCTCGAATCGGAATTGCTGGATAAAAAAGTAGTTCTTGATGTTGGACAGCTCGTCCCGCAGGGTGACAATATTTTCCTTGCGGCTGATGCTGTAGCGAAAAAACGACGCCAGCGCGTGGGACATCCGTGCAATGTTCTCGCAGTCTTGCAGGATTGCCTCACTGCGGATACATTCCAGCGTGTTGTACAAAAAATGCGGGTTGATTTGGTTTTGCAGCGCGTTGATTTTTGATTGGCTGCTGGATACCGCTGCCGTGTATGCTTCCCGCTGGGAAATCTCCCGTTTTTCTAAGGCGTCTGCCAATTCTCTTCCCAAGGGGTGCAGCATTTTTTCGCCGCTTTGTCTGCGCAGGGCATCCATATCCGCCGCGCAGTGTGCGTACTGCACTGCCAGATACCCAAGGCACACCAAAGCCGCCGCCATGGCGCACCACCTGACAGCCCCGCCGCACACCACGGCAAGCAGAATAAACAGGCAGCCCGCAGCAGCACAAACGATGGCCGCATTCTTGTATTTCATAACCGAATCCCCGCCTTTAATAGTAAAGCTTTCGATATTCGGTGGGTTTCATTCCCACGCACTTGGTAAACTGCTGGCTGAAATACTTAGCATCCTTATAGCCCACAGCATCGCCGATTTGCCCGATTGTCTTGCGGCTGTCCCGCAGCAGCTCCTTGGCAGCTTCCATACGGACCTCGGTCAGGAAATCGGTAAAGTTCTTGCCGGTTTTCTCCTTGAATTTTTCCGAGAAATAGGTCGGGTTAAACCCGCTGTGCGCGGCGACATCCTCCAGCGTAATTTTTTCCGCGTAGTGCTTCTTCATATACTCTATCGCAAGGCGGATGGGGTATTCCTCGGCGTGGACGCGCTGGGCGTACAGTTCTTCCTGTTTGGCGCAAAGTGTTGCTGCCAGCCATTGTGCCAGCTGATGCACCGAGGCAGCGCTGCGCACTTTCTCCCGCTTGCTGTCCGCCCAGTCTCGGCGTATTTCCATACCATGCCCTAAGCTCCAAGCGCAGAAATCCCGCAGACATTGCTCGGCGGTGTCAAAGTATTCCCACGCTGCCAGCCCCGCCGCACCGGCGCTGTCAAAAATTGCATCCACTGCCTGCTGCAGAGCCGTTCTCTGCATAGGCTCCATACCTTTTTCCAGCAGGCTGCGTACCTTATTCTGCCACGCCTTGCGCGCGGCGTCCGGGCGTTCCTCGGCTTGGTATTTCAGGCACATACCACTGCCCTCAAACAGCTTGCGGCATTCTGCCCGATCCGCCTGTTGCAGCAGTGCCCCGATTTGCGCCACCTCGGTGCACCGTTCGCTCTGCCCCATGGATACCGTGTAATGGGCGTAGTTATTCATGTAGCTGCGGCAGCTTTCCCGGCAGGCGTGCAGCGCCTCGCCGGTTTTAGCGTATGCCTCGCTGTCAAAATTGAGCAGCAGCGTTGTGGTGTGTCCGTCAGTGCAGCTGATATACATCTGCCCGCCAAGGGATTTCTTGATGTTCGCCTGCACTTTTTCGGTGACCAGTCGTTCTTCCTCTGCCGATGCCTGCTGCAAAAGACTGGAGTTTACGCGCAAAACCACCGCCATAAAGCAGTCCCCGGTAAATTCCACCCCGGCAGCCGCATTGAATTCCGGCAGCCCGGCAAAGCCGTCCCCCGCCTTCAGGCGCGCCATAACGTCCCGCGAAAGCAGTTTTTGGCTATTCTCGTAATTCTTTTCGTATTTTTCCATCTGTGCGCGGTGAACCGCGGTGGTTTGCAACGCATCACAGATTTTTTTCAGCGTTCGGTTCAACTCCTCCTCGTCAATGGGTTTGAGCAGATAATCCTCCACGCCGTATTTCAGAGCCTTTTGTGCATACTCAAAATAGCGGTAGCCGCTGATCACTACAAACCGCGTCTGCGGAAATCGCTCCGTCACCTGTTGCACAAGCTCCAGTCCGGTCAGAACCGGCATACGGATGTCGGTAATAACGATTTCCGGCTGCTCCTGTTCAATACGTTCTAATGCGGTACGCCCGTCCCGGCAGATATCCACAAAGCTAAGTCCCAGTTCGTCCCAATGGATCAGATGCTTGACCAACTGTCCGACGCGCGGCTCGTCATCCGCAATTAAAACCTTCAGCATATGTACACTTCCTTGCCGTTTTTGCTTTCATCATACATCAAGTTTGTAAAAAATTCCACCCTTTTCTTTGGGACATTCTCATTGCTTGTCTGAAAACCCGCATCGTTCAGGATGCGCCGCGTCACGCATGACCATAAGGCAACAGCCCCATCCGCTGGAATTGCACCGGCGGAAGAGCAATGCTTATCCATTTTCCCCACGGTACGATGTGCTCAATCTCATCTAAGAATTCTCGTCTCTTTGTCCGCACCTGCGATAATTCATCGCTCAAGGCGGACAGACTCAGTTGTTTATCCATACATATATTATACCACTTTTTTCGACTATTTGCATTATGCGGTGTTGCCCTAAGTAACATTGCCCTATGGAGTGTTGCTCTTTTTGTTTTGCACGGATTTTACGGGGCAGTAAAAGAAACAGCCCGTGCCCCGCGCTTTGCGTCCCGCGGGGCAGAAACGCCCCGGTGGGGCGTTTCTAGGGCGCGGCTTGGCGAATCCCTTCGGGTGCACAAAAAATCGCATTGCGATGTACTTTTGCAATGCGATTTTTGTTTTAATGTTATTTAGGTTTAGAATAATTTTAGTAGCATATCATCTGCGGCATCAGTGTATTGCCCTTTTGCCAGTTGATCATTTCTCAACTGATTTATGGTGCTTCGCATAAGGAAAATTTCTTCTGCGTAGAAACTTGCTTTTTTATCGGCTGGGAGAGCATTGATTTTCAGTATTAGCTTTCCAACTTCTTGTGTGCTATGCCCAAGCGCCCTTTGCTGGTAATAGTAAGGTGCGAGTGCTTTCAGCGTAATACTTTTGTTTGCTCTGGTTAATTTGATTTTCTTCATCATAGTCCAATCGCCTTTCCCAACTTTTCCTGCGCCTTGCGCTTATTCTTGTCAAAGGCGTGGGCGTAAATATCCAGCGTTGTGCTTGCCTGTGCATGACCAAGCAGGCTAGCAACCGTTCGTACATCCACGCCCTGCGAAATCAGCAGGCTGGCGTTTGTGTGCCGCAAGCTATGCACATTCAAATCCAGCGGCAAGTTGTTTGCTTTCAAAATCAGCTTGAAGCGATAGGTAAATGCTCATGGTTAATAAAGAAGCACAACAAAACAGGACAAGGACAGTCAGCCCCGCCGCTATTCCGAGCAAGGCAAATTATAGGGTAAAGTCTAAAAAGCATTTGTAACATTTCTATAAACTCTATTGACTTGAACACCTCCGGGAGTTATAATATGTTTTGCTATTTAGGAACGCTAAATAGCAAAACTAAAGTGAGGTAGAGAGTATGGATAACAGGTATGTGCAGCAATTCAAAAAAGGCTCTCTTGAAATGATACTTTTGTGCTTGATCGGACGCAAAGAAACCTACGGCTATGAAATCATTACAGAGCTAAATAACAGCGCGTCCATTTTGGGCTATGCAAAAGAGGGAACGATTTACCCTATTCTGTATCGTTTGCAGGAAGCCGAGTTAATCCAATGCCGATTAGCCCCGGCAGCGGCAAATGGCGGATCAAAAAAATACTACTCCCTTACCCATAAGGGCAGAGAGGTATTAGACGAGCTGATTTTATTTTGGGCGAGCTATGAAAGTTGTGTAAATGGCTTTATTGCCACCTATCAAACAGCGGAGGTATCAGAATGAAAGAGCAATACATTAAGCAAGTGGAAAAGGAATTGAGTTTAACACGCAAAGCAAAAAAAGAGGTCGTGCGTGATCTGAATGAAGTCTTTGCTTCTGCGTTGGAGCATGGCGAAACGGAACAACAGGTAATCGAACGGTTAGGCACTCCCAAAGAGTTTGCAGAGAATACCGCCGAGCAGTTAGGCATTGACAGCGCAGCACCGCAGAAACGGAAAGGGATTATTTCGAGCGTTGCAGCCCTTGTCGTTGCCGTTGCAGCGTTTGTGATTTACGCCACTACCCAATCCGGGAAAGTGCCGGACGGGGCAATCGGACAAGCAGACGCAATGACAAACATTCAAGTTGAGGGAGCTTTTGGATTTGACGCTTCACAAATCATTTTGGCAGTCGGTGTAATCGCGGTTACAATCGCAATCATTCAGATTATCCGAACCGTCCGCAAAAACAGGAGGTAGCTATGAAAAAATTTGTTTCAATAATCGCTATTTTACTTATGCTTTCTTTGGCTGCCTGTTCCAATCAAGATACGCCGTCCGCTGCGGATAATCCAAGCAATACACAAACAGAAAGCAATACCATGCTTGACGCGGGTGTATGGCCTGTGAATGAATACACCGAGGGGCTTCCCGTCCCGTCCGGTACGGTCGGTTGGGCTATGCTTGATACGGAACATGAGAATTGCAGTATCAGTATTGTGGATATAAGCGAAACCGACTATAACGACTATTTAGAGCTTTTGAAGCAAGAGGGGTTTTCTATAATAGAGGAAGTGTCGGAAGAAATTGAGGGACAGGACTATGTTTCTATCGGTACGCTTTTGTCAAATGGCGAAAAGGGATTGAGTATCAGCTACATTCCCGATAACTTCACAATTTACATTTCTTTCCTTAAATAATGAAAATTAAAATGATTAAATCGCCTGATAGGTGGGTGCTTTGCCCTATTTGTGGAAATAAAACACGAACAAAGATACGCCCCGATACAATACTTGAAAATTTCCCTCTGTTCTGTCCGAAATGCAAACAAGAAACACTAATCAGCGCAAAAGATTTGAATGTAGCTGTAATCCCACAACAAATAGCGGAATCAGCCGGAGCAGTCAACGGTCAAGATGAACGGCGCATAAATGCGCCGCCGTTGACAGCCCTGCCTGTTTCCGCTGATGGGTAATCAAGGGAGCGACAGACTAAAGTGCTGTCGCTCCCCTCACATTATGGAAATGAAAATTGAATATCGACCAAGCTGCAACGCCACAGATTTTTTGAAAGTCCGTGGCGTTTTTTTTTTGCGCCCATTTTTGGCAGACCGCACATTCCTGTTGTTGTAGAAAGTGACGGGGAAATTTGCCCAAAACGGTCTTGCGTACCGTAGTAGTGATGAAAAGAATACCGCAGCCATTTGGAAGAAAGGTATGGGGCTACCGTAGTAGTGATGAAGAAATCCAAGGGAGCGTTTGGCATTTTCCATTTCCGTCCGTAGAAGAAAGCAAAACCACAGCGGGCAGGACACGCCACCGCAATCGCTATATTGACGGAAACAAGCCAAGCCGCCCCCTGCGGATTGCCGCAAAGTCAGCCGTAGAGGAAAGCGGCAGTTTCTTAGAGCAAGATTCTACCGCAGTACCAAAATTCGCTTATCGCTCATTTTGCCCCTGCGGGAATCTTGTTGGGGAGTGCCTTCCCCAAACCCTG